>OEQO01000070.1_pt1 | contig 24879 bp, 25 predicted proteins | sample 1539751 | NCBI WGS metagenome assembly OEQO01 (sample SAMEA3891237, study PRJEB23780) | metagenome | biome: terrestrial biome; feature: animal house; material: water of meat washing | place: Italy | collected 2015-05-12 | reverse complement strand
GGAAAAAAGCCAATAAAAACAATATAATTCAGGCTTAACTGACTGGTATTAGTCACACCGGTAACCCCTTTTGCTGCGTTATTCAAGAGCCTGTCAGGCTCGCACCGCATTTAGAGCAGGATCACTCCTGATCGAAATAATCCGCAGGCACCGCGACCACAGCACCGGTCGCCACCTCTTCGGCGATCACCTCAGCCAGCGGGCGCAGATGAAACTTGATCTGTCCGGAGGGCAACATCAGGCCAATATCGGGGTTGCGGGTATCCTGCATGTTGCCGGTTTTGAATGGCAGCTCGGGATAGCGCGCTACCAGATCTTGCAGTGAAGTGACCACCAGCTCGATATGTTCCAGCCCCGCCTGATGGACGCGACCCGGTTTCGGTGCAGCCAGCTCGATACAGGGTACCTGTACCTCACCAGCCAACAGCGGCTGATGCAACTGATAAGTGGCGATGGGACGACCGCCGATCATCCCCTCCACCAGCAAGGTGCCCGCCTCAGCCAGCACAGCACATAGCGCGCGGTACTCCTGCAGGGTAGCCGCCCGATAACAGAGGTGATCGACCGTTGGCCGGGAAATTGTGACGCCAGTGGCGGCCAGTTCGGCCAACAGCTGAGAAACAAATGGGGCCATTGGCCCCAGTGTGGAATCGAGTGGGTGGGACATGCTTACCATTTCTTCTTGGGTTGAAACAGGACATCGAGCTCGTCGGCTTCCTTGTCCTTGATGTTTTGCAGATCCTGCGCGCTGTTTTGCTGCTGCAGCTCTTCAAGCTCCTTGAGCCCCTGACGCATATCTTCTTCACGGGCCAGCAGATAGGGATCCTTGTCGCCCACGCTCGCCATGGCCGACAGACCCTTGGTATAGAGCTGGCGGCATGTACCATATTGGCCCTGAATGCGGGCATCCATCGCCCGCTTGACCAGATTGGAGATGTTGATCTTGAGCTGCATCAGCTCGAGGCGGCGCTCTTCCTGGGCGAACCCCTGAGGGTCAATCTTGCCCTTGTTGTGCTCGACCCGCAGCACGGCCCGCATCTTCTTGACCAGCTGCAGCATCTGGATCGCCTGACGATCGGACTCCGGCGTCTTGAAGTGCCCCTCCTCCTGACTGCTGTAATTTTCCTGCACATTCTTGATCTGGATCTGCACATCGGCGATGCGCTGTTTGATCTGGTTGTTGGGCATCACCTGCACGATGGCGCGATAGGCATCGAGGATCCGGTGCTGCAACAGCAACACCATGTTCTTGGAGAAAGGCACCAGATTGACGTTCAGCAGCACCTCTTCGGTCTCGTCGGCCACCGTCTTGTGTCTGGCAACGGCGTGACGCTTGTCCGCCTCTGCCTTCTGCTTATATTGCTGCACCACGTTATAGGCGATAACCAAAAACAGGAGTGCGCCGATAGACAGCAATACCAAAGTTAAAATCATAGGATGTCCAAACCCCTGTTCCTATCCAATTGCGTGATCCTACAACAGCTTACCCACTTAAGGTAGCCTGCAGATCCCCCCTTGCCCACGATTTGTCACCAAGCTGTGCCCCCGGTCTCAGGGAGAGATTGCAGGATCAGGGGATGATGACCATGACGGTCACCTCCCCATAGTATCGCCCATCAGCGCCATTACTTGAGGTTAAAGCCCCGTGATTGCAGGAAGCCCAACATGAAAGGACGGGACTCCTTGCCCAGAATGGCGCGGATCTGGCCACTCCAGGTCTGCTGCTTGTTGTTGCTGCTACGGGCCTGATAGTAGTCCGCGATCTGCTGATCGTACCGGGCCAGCAGGTCGCGATCCAGCTCGTGCTGGTAGCGCTCCTGATGCACCACCAATCCCCTGGGCAGACGGGGTTTCTGCTCCGGCTGCTGGGCAGGATGACCAAGGCAGAGGCCAAACAGCGGGATCACCTGATGGGGCAAGCCGAGCAGTTCGCTCACCTCGGCCGGATGGTTGCGAATGCCGCCGATATAGACCCCGCCCAGCCCCAGCGACTGCGCCGCCAGCAGGGCATTTTGCGCCATCAGGGCGCCGTCGATGGCACCGATCAGCAACTGCTCCGCATAGCCGGTCTGGGCCTCGGGCACGATCTGGGTGTGGCGGTGGTAATCGGCGCAGAACACCAGAAACTCGGCCGCCTGCACCACATAGGGTTGATTGCCCGCCAGCATGGCCAACTGCTGACGCGCCTCGGGCTCGCAGACTCGCACAATACTGGTCACCTGCAAAAAGCTCGAGGTTGAGGCGGACTGGGCGGCGGCGAGAATGGCATCCAGCTGCTGCGGGGCGATCGGCTCGGCAGTGAACTGACGAATGGAGCGATGGGAAAGGATAAGATCGATGGTCTGATTCATGGCACCTCCAAAATGAGGTAACACCATAGCGAAAAAAACGAGGGAGCCCAAGGCTCCCTCGCACACCCGGCTTAAGGGGCCGGATAGACGTAAGGGGCTTGCAACCCGAGCGGGAAGCCGAGCGCCCAGTAGAGCAGCAGGAAGATGGTCCAGCTCACCAGGAAGGCCAGCGAGTAGGGCAGCATCATGGAGACCAGAGTACCGATCCCGGTGCTCTTCACATACTGCTGGCAATAGACCACCACCAGCGGGAAGAAGACCATCAGCGGGGTGATGATGTTGGAGGCGGAATCCCCGACCCGATAGGCCGCCTGGGTCAGCTCGGGGGAGATCCCCACCGCCATCAGCATGGGTACCAGGATCGGGCTGATCAGCGCCCACTTGGCCGAGGCCGACCCCACCACCAGATTGACGCTGGCGGTGAGCAGGATCATCCCGACGATGGTCACCTCACCGGGCAGCGCCAGCGCATGGAGCACTTCGGCACCGGAGAGGGCCAGCAGGGTGCCCAGATTGGAGTCACCAAACGCCTTGATAAAGAGCGCGCAGAAGAAGGCCATCACCATGTAGGAGCCCATCTTGTTCATGGTGGCCGACATGGCATCGATCACATCCTTGCCACTCTTGAAGCTGCCTGCGACAAAGCCGTAGACAATCCCGGGCAGGATAAAGAGCAGGAAGATGAGCGGCACAATGGACTTCATCACCGGCGCGGCGAAGGTGGTCAGGGAGCCATCGGCAGCACGCAGCGGTGAATCGCTCGGGGAGAGCGCCAGCGCCAGCAGCACGATAGCTGCCAGCATGGCAAACCCGGCCCAGTTGAAGGCCCGGCTCTCTTGCGCGCTGTAGCGCCCCATCTCGTCGGCACTCTCCAGATCCTCGTTGAGCGCCACATGCTTGAGGCGCGGCTCCACCACCTTTTCGGTGATGAACCAGCCGACGCAGATGATCAGCAGCGAAGAGGCACCGGTAAAGATGATGTTGCACAGGGTGTTGACCATGTAGTCAGGATCGAGCAACTGAGCGGCGGACTGGGTAAAACCCTGCAGCAGCGCATCCCCGCCGGAGGGCAGGAAGTTGGCGGCAAAACCGCCGGAGACGCCGGCAAAAGCGGCGGCGATGCCCGCCAGCGGATGGCGTCCGGCAGCGTGGAAGATGATGCCACCGATGGGGATCACCAGCACATAACCCGCATCTGCGGCGGTATGGCTGACGATCGCCACCAGGATCAGCATGGGGGTGAGAAAACGGGCGGGTGTCACTTTCAGCAACTTTTTCAGACCGGTATTGATAAAACCGGACTGCTCGGCCACCCCGACCCCCAGCATGGCCACCAGCACGATCCCCAGCGGGGCAAAGCCGGTGAAGGTGGTCACCATGGTGGAGAGAAACTCGGCCAGACCGGCGCCGGTCAGCAGGTTGTTGACCACCACGGCCTCCCCGGTGCGGGGATTGACCAGATCAAACTGGAATTGTGACAACACCCAGGAGCCGACCCAGACGATCAGCAAGGCGTAGAGGAACAGCATGGCGGGGTCGGGTAATTTGTTCCCGGCTTTCTCGACGCCATTGAGGAAACGGTTCAGCCAACCCTTGGGAGGGCTGGCCGGACGGTCATTGACAGCAGCATGACTCATTATTGCGATACTCCTTTCCCTAGAAATGAGCTCGCATGCTAACAATTCCTGCCAATCCGTCTCATGACGGGCCGCAAAAAGATGATTAATATTGATTAAATATGGCGGGATAAAATCCCAAATTGTGGCCTAACGCACACTTGTTACTCTGCCATTACGGGATCTAGCAGTGGATAACGCCCAACCTGGCACTCCACCACAAAGCCGCTCGCCTCGACTTGCGCCACCGTCAGCGGCTTGCTGAACAGATACCCCTGGAACACATGGCACCCCTGGGTCTGCAGGGCGGCCAGCTCGTGAGGCTCCTCCACCCCTTCCGCCATGATCCCCAACCCCAGATTGGTGGCCATGGCCGCAGTCGCCCGGATCACCGGCAAGTTGAGACCGACCACGAAGGAGCGATCCAGCTTGATGTTGTTGATCGGCAACCGGTTGAGATAGGCCAGCGAGGAGTAGCCGGTACCGAAATCGTCGATGGCAATCTTGATCCCCTGCTCGCTCAAATCATCGAGAATGCCGAGGCACCCCTTCATATCGAGCATCAGCACGGTTTCGGTCAGCTCCAGCGTCAACAGGGAGGCATCCACCCCGTGCAGCTCCAGCTGCTGGCGAACTTGCCCGGGCAGCGCCGACGAGAGCTGGAAACCGGAGAGGTTGACGGAGACCGGCACCCGCTGATGGAAGCGCTTCTGCCAGCTGGCGACCTGTGCCAGCGCAGTGGAGAGCACCCAGCTGCCGATCTCGCGGATCAGCCCCATCTCTTCGGCCAGCGGGATAAATTCCACCGGCGAGACATGGCCCAGCACCGGGTTGTACCAGCGCAGCAGCGCCTCGTAACCGATCAGGCGCTTTTTGGCGGCATCGACCTGTGGCTGGTAACAGAGACTCAGCTCCTGACGGCCGATGGCCTTGGCCAGAAACTGTTTGAGATTGAGCTTGCGCTGCAGGGTCTGTTGCATGCTGGGGGTGAAACGCTGCCAGCGCAGCCGCCCCATCTGCTTGGCCTGATACATGGCCATATCGGCACGGGTGATGAGGTTGTCCCCGTCATCCGCATCATCGGGATAGATGGCGATACCGATACTGCCGCCGATGGTCACCTCCGGCAGCCCGCTCAGTTGCAGCGGCTTGGTCATCTGGGAGAGCATCTGATCGGCCACCTCTTGCGCCCGATCCCCCTGATTGCCCAGCGGCACCAGCGCAGTGAACTCGTCGCCACCGAGGCGAGCCAGCTCCACATCCCGCGGGCAAATCTGCTTGAGGCGACCGGCGACCCGCTCCAGCAGGCGATCTCCCGCCTTGTGGCCGTAGTTGTCGTTGACCAGCTTGAAGTTGTCCAGATCCATGAACACCAGCGCGAAACGCTCACCCAGACCGCAATAGGCCTCGAGGGATTTCATCAAGCCATAACGGTTGAGCAGGCCGGTCAGGGAGTCGTGCCAGGCGAGGTGGCGATGCTCCAGCTCCTCGAGTTTGCGGTCGGTGATATCGCGCATGGTGAGCAGAATGCGGGCACCCTGCTGGATATAGCGGAACTGATACTGGAACCAGCGCATCCCCTTGAGGGTGCGGCACTCCCCCTCGGTCACCACTTCATCGAGACGGGAGAGCTTCTGGTAGAAGCTGTCATCATTGCCGGAGAAAACCTGGGAGAGCTTGGCGATCTGGTGGCCGAAACACATTTCGAAGTGATAGTTGCCACTCTCGAACACACCATGGCTATCGAACAGGCAGGCAAGGGTATCGCCGGTTGCCAGCGAGGACTCCTGATAGAGGGCATCGGAGTCGAGCACCGCTTCGGTCATCATCATCAGACGACCAGCCAGCTGAATGCCGGAGAGGCGCAGATAGATCTGCTTCTTGACCCCCTTCGGGGAGAGGGTCCACCACTCGTTGTAACTGCGCCCCTGCTGAAAATCACCCAGATAGCGCTGCAACAGCAGATCGATGGCGGTCGCCATGTCGGCAGAAAAGTCGCGAGCGCAGAGCTCGTCGAGTGAGGTCGCCTCCCACACCGGGAGCGCGGCGCTGTTTGCCCAGAAAATACGATGATGCTCGATGTCATAGACCCAGATCGGGGTATGCAGAACATCCATCGTCTTCAGTAACCGTTCGTCAAGCGTATTCATCTGGTCAAGGTCATTCATGCTGGATGGTCACTGGTTAACCGGAAAACAGATCTGGCAAACCGCTAGCTGCAGAATGCAAGGTGCAAATACCTCTCGGCCATTATCCCTTTTCACATAGCCAAGAGCGGACAAAACTATTTCAGATATCAACAACAGGGCAGCCTGTACGGCAATACTACAAAGGACTCAGCCAAGGACCCTGTTAATCCAAGCAAATCATATAGTCGATTTTTAACTTTTTTCCCCAGTAAAAACAAGCACTAAGAGCTATCCACTCGAGACCTTGAAAGAGCAATTGCATATTTGCTGCGACAAATTTGTTATTAACATTTAAATCAATGGTGGAAATAGTCATCACTCTCTGTCACAAAGCTTCCATTAATTAACCAAGCGGATGGATAAACAGCCAAAAAAACGCCAAAACGGACAAAAATAGTTCACTAAGGCGGAATTGATATACCCCAAATTCATTTTTCAACAGGCAATGAGCAAAACCCGAATATATGATCTGCATCACATTGGCTGTAGATGGCAAACCACCCCGGCTGAGTACGCAGAGCAACCCGGCGCCCTTCCATCAGGTTGCAATATCGGCCTTCGCCTGCGGTTATAGCGGAACAAATCAGGGAATATGGCAAACATCACTGCCGCAGTACCATTTGGCATCGTGCCGGAATAATAACCAGCTTGGGGAAACTGAGATGACGGGCGCGTGGAGAACTGGTATCAACAGAAATCGAATCCAGATCAATTAAACGCTGAATTACCCTTGCCAACCCGGAACGCTCTTTTTATGGTTGCCCCCTTGTTACACCCAGAACAGCGTTTATGAAGCACATCGAAGAGTTCTACCTGTTCGTCAAGGTGGTGCAAGAGGGAGGATTCTCCCACGCTGCCGCCGCACTGGGCATGCCAACAGGCACCATCAGTCGACGCATTTCCCAGCTGGAAGAGCAACTGGGTTGCTCCCTGCTACATCGCTCTACCCGCAAGCTCCGCCTTACCGATGATGGCCTCAGATACTACGAACGTCTCTGCACGCCACTCGCACAAATCGAGCAGGCCACCAGCGAGATCCAGGGTAAAGAGGCCGATATCACCGGGCTTATCCGGGTAGCGGCGCCGATCGCACTCTCCAACACCATCCTCATCGATATGCTGGCCGAATTCGGACTGCACTATCCCGAGGTGCAGTTCGACATCACCCAGACCAATGATCACCAGCACCTGTTCGACAATGATCGGGATCTGGTGTTCTTCAACGGTGAGCTGCCCCAATCCCTGCCCAATGCGATCTGTCTCGGTCATATCGAGTACGGCCTGTTTGCCTCGCCGCTCTATCTGACCAAGAAGGGGACCCCGTCCCACCCCAACCAGCTGGAAGATCACGATCTCATCTACTGCTGGCCGCACCAGCATTGGCAGCTGACCGACAAGGATGGCCAGAGCGTCTGCGTCAAACGCAACGCCAAGCTGACCGTCAACCAGACCCAGGCCGCGGTGCGCGCAGCCCGGCGCCATCTGGGGATCGTCAACGCCCCGCTGCACTATCTGAGCAGCTTCCTCCATGACGAGCAGCTGGTGCCGGTACTGACCGACTGGCAAACCGGCAATCGCCCCTTCTACATGTTGTGTTGCCAGCACCAGTTCGCTCCGTTGCGTGTTAAGATGTTCGTTGAATTTGTTGAAAAATACTCAGCGCGCTATCGCAACCGGCAATGGGACAACCAATTTTCACAAGGTGACACCCTCACCCATTGCATCTGACCGTTAGCGGGCCACACTTATAGCAACCCTTGCCAACAGAGCCTGCCTAACGCCATGAATGTATTGATATGTGATGACTCCGGGTTCGCCCGCAAACAGCTGGCACGGGCACTCCCGGCCGACTGGAAAGTCGATTTGCACTACGCAGCCAATGGTCTCGAAGGGATCGAACAGGTGCTGATGGGTCATGGCGATCTCATCTTCCTCGATCTGACCATGCCGGAGATGGACGGTTACGGCGTGCTGGAGACCCTCCAGCGGGAGGGGCTGCGTAGCAAGGTATTCGTGGTCTCCGGCGACATCCAGCCGGAAGCCTATCAGCGGGTCATGGGGCTGGGGGCGCTCGATTTCATCAAGAAACCCGCCGCCCCCGATACCCTGCTCGCCCTGCTCAAACAAAACGGCTTCTGGAGTGCCGCCCCGAGCGGTCAACCAAGCGCCCCCGAGCAGCAGCCAAACGGCGTTGTAGCCGATGCAGGCGTCAAGATCACCCCCGAAATTCGCGATGTCTATCAGGAGCTGGCCAACGTCTCCATGGGTCAGGCGGCCGACTTGCTGGCCCGTCTGCTCAACGCCTTCGTGGTACTGCCCATCCCCAACGTCAACGTGCTGGAGGTCTCCGAGCTGCACATGGCCCTCTCGGCGGCTGCGGATTCAGATACCCTCTCCGCCGTCTGTCAGGGGTTTATCGGAGCGGGGATCGCCGGTGAAGCGCTGATCCTGTTCCATGACTCCAGCTTCAAAGATTTGGCCAAGCTGATGAACCATCAGGGGACGCTGGATCGCACCGCCGAACTGGAGCTGCTGATGGATACCGCCAACGTGCTGATCGGCGCCTTCCTGCGCGGCTACGCCAACCAGCTCGATACCCCCTTCAGTCAGGGCCACCCGGTGGTGCTCGGCCAGCACAGACCCATCAACGAGCTGATCAACACCAACAAGAGTCGCTGGCGCCGCACGCTCGCCATCGAGATCAACTACCGGATCCAGGATTACGCGGTGCAGTGTGATCTGCTGCTGCTGTTTACCGAAGATTCCATCGCCACCATGAACAACAAAATCATGCACATGCTCTAGGAGTGACTATGGAAATCCGTGAATTTCATTGGCTGATGAACATAGTCCAGAACCTGGACGTAGGCCTGGTGGTGCTCGACAAGGAGTACAAGGTTCAGGTGTGGAACGGCTTTATGGAGAGCCACAGCGGCCGACTGGCCAGTGACGTGCGCGATGGCGTACTGTTCGAGCTGTTCCCCGATGTGGACAGAGCCTGGTTCGAGCGCAAGGCCAACATGGTCTTCAAGCTCAACAACCGCGCCTTCAGCACCTGGGAACAGAAGCCCTACCTGCTGCGTTTCTCCAACTACCGCCCCATTACCGGCTCGGCCCCCCACATGTTCCAGAACCTGACGCTGGTGCCACTGGCCGATTTCGGCGGTCAGGTGACCCACATCGCGGTGATGATCTACGATGCCACCGATGAGGCCATGCTGATGAGCGGCCAGCGGCAGGCTTGAGCTTGCAGCAAATAACAGAGGGCGCCGCGGCGCCCTCTGTTATTTCGGTATGAACAGGTCTTGGTATAACCTCTACCTGACCAGCCGTCTCAACGCGCCCCGAGATACTCGGTGAAGGCGTCGATCACCTCTTCAATATCGTCATCGTTGATCTGCAGATGGGTCACCAGCCGCAGCTCGCCGTAACCGGAGAAGAGGATCCCCCGCTCCTTCATAAAGGCCAGCAGAGGGGCGGATTCCCCCTCACGCAGCCGCAGGAACACCATGTTGCTCTGCACCAGCGAGAGGTCGAGCTCGATGCCCGACAGTGCAGCCAACCCTTCGGCCAGCCGTTTGGCACGGCGGTGATCATCGGCCAGACGGGTCACATGCTGCTCGAGGGCAAACAGACCGGCTTGCGCCAGAATGCCCGCCTGGCGCATGCCGCCCCCCAGCATCTTGCGCAGACGGCGCGCACGGGCGATGAAGTCGTGACTGCCCACCAGCAGCGAGCCAACCGGTGCCCCCAGCCCCTTGGAGAGGCAGATCGAGATGCTGTCAAACGGCGCGGCGATCGCCTCGACCGGGGTCTCGCTGGCCACGGCGGCGTTAAAGAGCCGGGCGCCATCGAGATGAAGCTTCAAGCCGCGCTCGGCAACGAATGCCCCCATCTCTTGCAGATAGGAGAGCGGCAGCACCTTGCCGTTGTGGGTGTTCTCAAGGCAGATCAGGCGAGTCTGGACGAAGTGGGCATCATCAGGGGCCAGCGCAGCCTTGATATCATCGAATGCCAGCGTGCCATCGCGCTGCATCGGCAAGGGTTGCAGGGCCACGGAGCCCAGCACGGCACTCCCCTGCGCTTCGTAACGATAGATGTGAGCGGCGGATCCCAGTATGGCCCCCTCACCGCGCTGACAGTGGCTCATCACCGCCAGCAGGTTGGACATGGTGCCGGACGGCACAAACAGCGCCGCCTGTTTGCCCAGCAATCTGGCCCCAAAGGCCTCCAGCGCGTTGACGCCCGGATCTTCACCATAGACATCGTCACCGACTTCGGCGTGGAGCATGGCCTGACGCATGGCATCAGTAGGCTGGGTGACGGTGTCACTTCGTAAATCGATATAGCGCATGAGATCCCTCCTGAAACAGGAGAGTGACGTTAGCCATGCGCCCCTCGCTTGGCAAGGGGCGCATGAGCAGAATGTGAAGCGAATGGGCGTCTGGCGAAGCCGTTAGCGAGATTTACCAGGGCAGCGGCTGACCGTTGAGATCCAGTAGCTGACCCGATTGGGTCAACGATAACCCCTTGATGAGATTGAGCAGTTTCACCGCCACCTCGGCAGGATCCTGCAATTGCTCCGCAGGCAACTCGCTCAGAAAGGGGGTGTTCATCGGGGAGTCCATCAAGCCGGGCGCCACCGCCACCACCCCCGCTTGCGGGAAACGCTGCGTCCACTCAAGGGCCAGGGTTTTCACCCCCATGTCGAGGGCCGCCTTGCTCATCCGGTAGCTGTAACGTCCCCCCTCCAGATTGGCGGTGATGGAGCCCGCCAGATCGGAGATGGCGCAGAGCCACAGCGGATGGTCATTGCCCATCAACCGACTGAAACGGGCAGCCAGCGCCAGTGTTGGCCAGGCATTGGCCAGCAGGCTGTCGCACAGCCACTTGGGGTGCACCTCTTCGACCCGCCGCTCCGGCATAAAGCTGACATCGTGCAACACGCCGATGGTGTTGATCACCACAGTGGGGAGCGGATCGGTGTCGTAGAGGGTAAACAGGGCATCGAACGAGATGGCGTCCACCTCTTGCAGCGGGAAGAAGGCCCCCATCTCGATCCCTTTTGGATAGGTGCGCCCGGCCAGCAGGAAGGATTCCCCCCTTGCCATCAGCTCTCTTGCCAGCGCCGAGCCCAGCGCACCGCTTCCGAGGATCAAGTAGCTCATCGCCCATTCCATGGAGAGTTATCTTGCTTAGAGCGTATCAGAATAATCAACCGGCCGTGACACGACCAAAGGGTAATATGCCCCTCATCACGCTTCCCCCAGATGGCGACCAAACTCCCGCGCCAGCGCCAAGTCGAGAAAACCGTCCGCTTTCTTGTGGGTGCGCAAAAACTGGTAATAGGCGAGCAGGGTGACCAGTGCCTCCTCATCGGGCAGCCCCACCCCGGGTTGCTGCTCGCCCAGCAGTAGCTGCGCCGCTGCCAGCGCCTCCCTGTCTACCACTTCCGCCTGACGGTAGAGATAACCGCAGCCGGTTGCCAGCCACTCCAGCGAGCAGTTGGCCCCCATGGCGATCTGGTTGGCCCGCGCCAGGCCAGGCTCGGCCCCCTTCAAATATTTGCGGATCAGCGCTTCACTGAGCCCCACCTTGCGGGCAAAGGCACTCACGCTCATCTCCCCGATCAGGCTCTGCAAGCGCTCGGCAAATCCTTCCATCCAACTCTCTCCCCTACTCTGCGGTCAGAACCAAAGTTCGAATCATGCCACTGCCCATTATTGCTTTGCCAGCCACATGAGGCCAAGATGCCCGCAGTCATCTATGTTGCACATCGTTTTCGCATCGTGTTTTTCAAGGAGTCAACCATGTCTGTATCCCGTGTCGCCCTGCATCCGCAAGGCCCCACCTTCTCTCGCCTCATCATGGGTTACTGGCGCCTGATGGAGTGGCAGCTCTCTCCGGCCGCTCTGCTCGATCTGATGAAATATCATCTGGATCTGGGGGTCACCACCATCGATCACGCCGATATCTATGGTGGCTACCAGTGCGAAGAGGCCTTTGGCCACGCCCTGCGCCTTGAGCCCTCCCTGCGCGATCGGATGGAGATCGTCAGCAAGTGCGGCATCGCCCTCACCGCCAAGCCGGAGCATGCTCTCAACCACTACAACACCGGCAAGGACCATATCATCGCCAGCGCCGAGGCCTCGCTGCGCAAGCTCGGCACCGACCATCTGGACCTGCTGCTGATCCACCGCCCGGATCCCCTGATGAACGCCGATGAAGTGGCCGACGCCTTTATCACCCTGAAACAGGCGGGCAAGATCAAGCACGCCGGGGTATCCAACTTCACCGCCCGTCAGTTCGAGCTGCTGCAATCGCGCCTCCCCTTCCCGCTGGTCACCAACCAGCTGGAGATCTCGCCGCTCCATCAGGAAGGGACCCTCGATGGCACCCTGGATCAGTGCCAGCAGCTTGGCATCAAGCCGATGGCCTGGTCATGTCTCGGCGGCGGCCGACTGTTCAGCGATGACGCCTATGCGCCGCTGCGCGCCGAGCTGGAGCAAATCCGCCAGGAAGTGGGCGCCCAGACTATCGAGCAGGTGGTCTACGCCTGGGTGATGATGCTGCCAAGCCAGCCGCTGCCATTGATTGGCTCCGGCAAGCGGGAGCGGATCGCCGCTGCGGTGGCCGCCGAATCCATTGTGCTTAACCGCCAGCAGTGGTTCCGCATCCGCAAGGCGGCGCTCGGTTACGACGTCCCCTGATAACAGCAAAACGTCCAGAAACAAAAACGGCATGGGGGAAACCCATGCCGTTTTTCATTGCCGAGGCACCTTAGCGGTGGCGCTGTTGCGGGCGACCACGGGGAGCATCTGTCTTCGGTTTGGCCTGGTTGACGGTGATGGTACGGCCACCGACTTCAGTGCCATGCAGACCGGCGATGGCCTTTTCGGCATCACCATTGACCGGCATTTCAATAAAACCAAACCCCTTTGACTGGCCGGTATCGCGGTCGATGATGATATCAACCTTGTCGACCTGTCCAAACTGGCTGAACAGGGTTTTCAGTTCGTCGGCCGTCATCCGGTACGACAGATTTCCTACGTAAATCTTCATGCCATCCACTCTCGATTCAAGGTGCCTTCTCTATGCAATTCCCAGCATAACGGTAAGGGCACAACCCCTATGCCGGACCTGCCATGGCTTCATGCCGTGGCCTTCTCCACACTGTCGTCAAGTGATTGATCTCTTGGGTTAACAGTGCAGACAAGATCAATTCGAGTCACTGGCAGTATCTGAGCTTTGCCGGGAATTGTCGAGAAAATAGTCGACTCAGGCCGATTGCAGATCTGACAACCGTTGCGCCAGCATCCGGCGACCGTGCCAGGCCCGTTTAAAGCCGAAGCGATAGACCGACGGGCTCACCAGATGCAGCTCCCCCGCCTTGAGATCCAGCAAGGCCATGGCCGCCGCCAGCTCCTCTTCACTCAGTTGCAGATCGAGGCTGAAGTCGAGCCACTGGCCGTCGTGACCCACTCGCCGCTCCCGTTCGAGCGCCACCAGCTGGCTGCGGGGCAGCGCCAGCGCCTCATCCTTGTTGCCATTGAGCAGATAGATATGCTGTTCATCCCACCCCAGCTCCGCCAGGCGCCAGGGCTGCCAGCTGCGGGGCAGCGACACCATGATCCCGGTGATGCCACCAAAGACCACGCCCACCCAGTTGAGCAGCGCCATGGCGCCCCAGCCATCCCACAAGGAGGCCGCCACCACGCCCCAACTCACCAGCAACAGCAGAAAAATGACGCAGCGATAGCGAACCGCTGGCGGCATCAACAGCTGCACCTGCGAACCGGCAAGCAAGGATGTAATACGCATGAAAAGCTCCTGTCATCACGAAATGGCGCCATTGTGAATAGCCATCAGGATGCTGACAAGGGGGTTTTCTTTGTCATCCCCCTATAAAATCAATACCATGGCGTAAATGATTCTCAGTGGAACCCGCGTCTTGACCAGCTCGCAACCCTGTGTGCGCTTTTGTGGCGTCGACAAATTCTATGGCGACTTTCAGGCTCTTCATCACATCGATCTCACCATTGAACGGGGAGAGAAGTGGGTCATCTGTGGCCCGTCAGGCTCGGGAAAATCGACGCTGATCCGCACCATCAACGGGCTGGAGGGGATCGACGGCGGCCAGCTGTTCCTGTTTGGCGAGCCGGTGACCCCTTCCTACCTGCGCCGCCTGCAAGGTCGGGTCGGCATGGTGTTTCAGCAGTTCAACCTCTTCCCCCATATGACGGTGCTGGAGAACCTGATGGTGGCGCCGGTGCATACCCTGGGGTTGCGCCCTCAGGAGGCCAAAGCCCGGGCGCTCGGGCTGCTCGAGCGGGTGCGCATTCAGGCACAGGCCGACAAGTACCCCCACCAGCTCTCCGGCGGCCAGCAGCAGCGGGTCGCCATCGCCCGCTCCCTTTGTATGCAACCCGAGCTGATGCTGTTTGACGAGCCCACCTCCGCCCTCGACCCCGAGATGATCCGCGAAGTGCTCGATGTGATCCGCGAGCTGGCTGACGAGGGGATGACCCTGATCTGCGTCACCCACGAGATGGGCTTTGCCCGTCAGGTGGCGGATCGGGTGCTCTTTATGGACGAAGGCAAGATCATCGAATCGGCCCCGCCCGCCCAGCTGTTCAGCGCCCCGCAGCACCCGCGCACCCAAGCCTTCCTCGAACAGGTGCTCAGCTATCATGGCTAGGCTCAAACGCCCCCACCTGCTCGGCTGGTTGTCAGGCACTGTGATGCTCTCTGCGCTACTTGGCTGGGCGCTCTATAGCGGCGCTCGCCAGATGGGCTATGAGTGGCAGTGGCCGCGGGTGTTGCCCTTTCTCGGCGAATGGGATGAGGGAACCTTTTATGCCGGCCCCCTGCTAAACGGCCTGCTGGTCACCCTGCAGGTGGCGCTGCTCAGTCTGCTGGGCACTCTGGCGGTCGGGGTGTGCGTGGTCAGCCTGCGGCTGCTCCCCTCCCGGCTCGGCCCCTGGCTCGCCATCGCCTATCTGGCGCTGGTGCGCACCACGCCCCAGCTGGTGCAGCTCTATATTCTCTATTTCTTGCTGGGCCCCATGCTGGGATTGGCCCCCCTTGCCTGCGCCGTGTTGAGCCTCTCCCTCTATCAGGGGGCCTTCACCGCCGAAGTGCTGCGTGCAGGTGTACAGGCCATTCCCAAAGGACAGTGGGAGGCAGCCCAGTCGCTTGGCTTGTCACGGGCCATCACCCTGCGCAAGGTGATCCTGCCCCAGCTGGTGCGCATCACCTTGCCGCCGCTCACCAACGAGCTGGTCTCCCTTATCAAACATTCGGCGCTGGTGAGTGTGATCGCCATCTTCGATCTGACCAACGAAGGGCGTACTCTGGTTGCCGATACGTTTCTGACCTTTGAGGTGTGGTTTACCGTAGCCGCCCTCTATTTGCTGTTAACCCTGACGCTGTCAGCCTGTTCACGGGCGCTGGCCCGTCATCTGGATCCGGATCAACAAGGACGCTAACCATGAATTTATCGTTCAAAACCGCCCTGTCGGGCGCTGCCCTGCTACTGACAAGCCTGCTCACTCCGGCACTGGCACAAACTGCCCCCTCCGACACCCAGGCGCAGATCGAGCAGAGCGGTACCCTGCGGGTCGGCATGTCCACCTTCGCCCCCTGGGCGATGCGCGACAAGCAGGGGGCCCTGATCGGTTTCGAGATTGACGTGGCCCGTCGCCTCGCCACAGATAACGGCTGGCAGGTAGAGTTCGTGCCTACCGCCTGGGATGGCATCATCCCCTCCCTGTTGGCGAAAAAATATGACGTCATCATCGGCGGCCTCACCATCACCCCCGAGCGGGAGAAGAGCGTGCGCTTCACCCAGGCCTACTCCCATTCGGGGGTGCAGCTGGCCGCCTCCAGCACCATGGCCAAAGAGAAGAAAACCGTGGCGGACTTCAACCAGCGCGGGGTGATCCTGGCGGTACGTCGTGGCGCCTCACCGGTACAGGTGGCAAAAGAACACTTCCCCAAGGCCACCCTGCGCCAGTTTGATGACGAGTCACAGGTATTTCAGGAAGTGCTGAACGGCCGCGCCCACGGCGCCCTCTCCTCCTCACCCAAACCGGAGCAGGAAGCGCTGCGCCACCCGGATGCCCTCTTTATGCCGTTTGCCGAGCCGTTGGCACAAGGCGATGAAGGCTTTGCCCTGCGCAAGGGGGATGATGCCCTGGCTGAACAGTTCAACGAGTGGATCGCCGCCCGTCAGGCCGATGGCTGGCTCAAGGCGCGCCATGACTACTGGTTCAAGTCGCTGGCGTGGGAAGCGCAGGTCGCCAACCCCTGATGCTGATGGCTCTCAAACAGACCATCCGGCGCATCAACTGGCTGGATGGGGTGATCGCCCTGCTCCTGCTGCTGGCTGGCCTCTGGCTGGCCAGCCGCTTGCACATCGGGGTGGCCTATCAGTGGCGCTGGCATGAGGCCTTCGACCTGCTGTTCACCCCCGGCCCTCACGGCGAGTTGCCCTACTTTTTCAGCGGTCTGCTCACCACCTTGCGCATCGCCCTGCTCGGCATGGTGCTGGCGCTGCTGCTCGGCACTGCGCTGGGGGTAGCCGCCTTCAGCCGCCGCCCCTGGCTGGTGATGCCCGCGACCCTGTTTATCCAGCTGATCCGCAATCTGCCGCCGCTGGTCTTTATCTTCATCTTCTACTTTTTTATCGCCAACCAGCTGCTGCCTGCGAGCGGCCTCTCCCGCTGGCTCGGCACCGTATCACTCTCCCCGTGGCAAGAGGCGCTGTTTGGCCCACCTGCCCGCTGGGAAAACCTCATCTCAGGCACCCTCTGCGTTGGCATGATCAGCGCAGCCTTCGTCGCCGAGATCGTCCGCGCCGGGCTGGCCGCCATCCCCCGTGGCCAGTGGGAGGCGGCGCAGAGCCTCGGGCTCTCTCCCTGGGTGCGGCTGCGCCATGTGATCCTGCCGCAGGCCATGCTGCTGATGCTGCCCCCCCTCACCGGCCAGCTCATCGCGCTGGTGAAGGATACCGCCATCGTTTCCCTTATCTCGGTGCAGGAGCTCCCCTTCGTCGGTACCGAGATGGCCAACTCCAGCGGACTGGTCTACGAGATCTGGCTGCTGGTGGCCGTGGCCTATTTATTTATATGTTTGAGTCTGTTCGTACTGCTGAGCCGACTCGAAGCAAGACAAGGAGCACGCACATGCTGACGTCCCTGTTGCTGGCGACCGTATTGCAAGCGGAAGCCATCGGCGGTTATGCCGCCGGTTGCCTGAAAAACGGCGTATCCCTGCCCCTCGAAGGGCCGGGTTATCAGGTGATCCGCACCAAGCGGCTGCGCTACTACGGCCACCCCGACCTTATCCACTACCTGCAGGCGCTGGCCAACCAGACCCGCATGGCCGGGCTGCCGGATCTCTACATCGCCGATCTGGCGATGGCCCGTGGCGGCCCCTTTACCTCCGGCCATCGCAGCCACCAGACTGGCCTTGATGCCGATATCTGGTTTCGCATGGCCAACCGCCCCATCAGCAAGTGGGAGCAGGATGCCCCCAAGGAGTGGGCGCTGATCGACGAACCCCGCTACAGGATGCTGCCGGGGCGCTTTGGCACCCAGCAGCTCACCCTGCTGCGGCTGGCGGCCAGCAAACCCGAGGTGGCCCGCATCTTCGTCAATCCGGTGATCAAATCCGCGGTCTGCCAACAGGCTGGTAACGAACCCTGGGTCGCCAAGCTGCGCCCCTGGGTGGGCCACTTCAGCCACTTCCACGTGCGGCTGCGCTGCCCGGTGGGTAGCCCCGATTGCGAGCCCCAGGCTCCCATTCCGCCCGGCAATGGCTGCGGGGAAGAGCTGGCCTCCTGGCTCAAAGACAAGCCCCAACTGCCCAAGGTCTCCGGCATCAACAAGCGACCCGAGCTACCTGCGCGTTGTGGCAACTGACCCCAAGCTGGTATGGTGATGCACGCTTGGTCGTACACCATCCATGGCGCACTATCGACTCGAAATACCAAAGGAGAACAACAAGATGGCCACATCACTCTGGCGCAGAACCACGCAGAGCCTGTTGACCCTGACCCTGCTGCTCGGCCTGACCGGCTGCGGCATGAACAACATCCCGACCCTGGATGAGCAGGTCAAGGCGAGCTGGGGACAGGTGGAGAACCAGTATCAGCGCCGCGCCGATCTCATTCCCAATCTGGTGGCGACCGTCAAGGGCTACGCCAGCCATGAGCAGGAGACCCTCAAGGCGGTTACCGATGCCCGCGCCCGGGTCGGCAGCGTGCAGGTGAGCGATCCTGCCCAGCTCAAGGAGTTTGAAGCGGCGCAGAACCAGCTCTCCAGCGCCCTCTCCCGCCTGATGGTGGTGGTCGAACGCTACCCCGAGCTGAAAGCGGATCAGCAGTTCCTGACCCTGCAAGCCCAGCTGGAAGGAACCGAGAACCGCATCTCGGTGGCCCGCCGCGACTATATCGAGGCGGTGCGCCAGTTCAATACCGAGATCCGCACCTTCCCCGGCGTCATCTGGTCCAAGTTGCTCTACTCGGATCTGGAAGCCAAACCCAGTTTCAGTGCCAAACCCGGTGCCGATGAGGCGCCCAAGGTCAGCTTCCAATGAAGATGATGCTGCGCTGGTTTCTTCCCTGTCTGCTGCTCTGGGCCAGTGCCCTGCAAGCGGCACCGGACTTCCCGACGCTGAGCGGACGGGTGGTGGATGAAGCCAGTCTGATGTCCCGCAAACAGGCCCATCAACTGACCCAACAGCTGGCCGCCTTTGAAAAGCGCAGCGGTATCCAGCTGGTGGTGGTCTCCGTCGACAGCCTCGATGGGGAGACCATCGAGGAGTACGGCTACCAGCTCGGTCGCCACTGGGGGATCGGCCAGAAAGGCAAGAACAACGGCGTGCTGTTGCTGATCGCCCAGGATGAGCGCAAGGTGCGGATCGAGGTGGGATACGGGCTGGAAGGCGCCCTGCCCGACGCCATCGCCGCCAACATCATCCATGGCCGCATCCTGCCCGCCTTCAAGCGCGGCGATATGGTGGCCGGGATCATGGCGGGCAGCCAGAGCATCATGAAGGCACTCGCCGGGGAATATCAGCCGGTCGAGCAGCAGAAGGATGAGACATCCGGCGGCCCCTGGCTGTTTATTCTGGTGGTGATTGCGATGATCGTGCTCCACAACCTGCGCGGGGGTGGCGGCGGTGGGCCGGGAGGACGACGTCGGGCGGCCTACATGGCCGGTGGATTGGGTGCCGGCTCCTTTGGTGGTCGCTCTGGCGGCGGATTCAGCGGTGGCGGTGGCAGTTTTGGCGGCGGCGGAGCCTCCGGTGGCTGGTAACAGGAGTAAAGAGACAAATCATGATTTCTAAACAGTTCTTCCACACGCTTCAGGCCAAGGTGCGCGAAGCGGAGCTAGAGACTGATGCTGAACTGGTCACCGTGCTGGCCCCGGCCAGCGATGGCTATCGCTACATTCCCACCCTCTGGGCGGCGCTGCTGGCGATGCTCACCCCGCTGCTGGTGTTCCAGCTCGGCTTCTGGCTCGGCTGGTACGAGATCCTGCTGGTGCAGTGGTCGGTCTGGCTGCTGCTGAGCCTGCTGTTCCACTGGACGCCCATCAAGATGCGGCTCATCCCGAAGAAGGTTCGCCAGCACCGGGCTGCCCTGATGGCTCGCCTGCAATTTGTCGAGCAGGGGCTGCACCGCACCCGCGACCGGCTCGGGGTGCTGATCTTCGTCTCGGCCGCCGAGCACTATGTAGAAATACTGGTGGATGACGGCATCGCCCAGCATATCGACAACGGCCAGTGGCAGGAGATCATCGACGACTTCGTGGCGCGAGTGCGCAACAAGGAGATCGAACAGGGTTTTCTGGAGTGCGTGGAGCGCGTCAGCGCCATTCTGACCGACGCCTTCCCGGCCACCCGGGATCAAAACGAGCTGCCGGACAGTCTGATCATCCTCGACAAGCCCTGATCCGGTTTAAAAAACCGGCATTCTGCGCAAGGGTTAGGCATTCGGAAAAGATTATGAAAAATAAGGGGAAAAGAGGTTGACCCACACAGCCCTTTCCCCTAAATTACGCCCCGTTCCAGCGCAACAGCGCAGCGAACGAAAATTTGGTGAGGTGTCCGAGTGGCTGAAGGAGCACGCCTGGAAAGTGTGTATACGGCAACGTATCGAGGGTTCGAATCCCTCCCTCACCGCCAAATATAACCCGTTGAATTTCAACGGGTTTTTTCATTTCTAGACTTACGTGATTTTTTTCCTGGATCAACTGGGTGGAACAATCATGTATCTGAGTAAAAATGCCTCCGGCACCTACTACACTCGTCTCCCGCTGCCTAAGTCATTACGTGACCGTGGCTTGCCCTTCGCTATCCGTACTTCCCTTTGCACCAAAGATAGGCAGCTCGCTGTAGACCGAAACCTGGCTGTGGCAGCTCGTACTCGCGCACTTATCGCGGCTACCCCTGCTGATACTTCCCCTCGCAGTTTCTATCGCTGGATCCGCGCCGATCTAGACGCGTTCAAAGCAGCGGGGTTCATCCCTCCTCAAACACCTTCCACACCTCGTGAACCTTCTGTTAATGCCTCAGCTTGCCCTAGCAGTGGGATCACGCTCAGCCATGCACTGGCGAGATTCATCGAGACTAAAACCAGTGAGGGGATCCAGCATAGGTCGGTGGGCCAGCTCCAACTTCGGATCAACGCCTTCGTCACCTGGGCCAAAGGGGTCAAAGCCGATCAGGTGACCCCAACCTTGGCGCAGGAGTACCGCAACATCTTGCTGCGCAAGAGCGACATCAGTTTCAAAACTAAGACCGATTATCTGGCAGCCCTGAAACAGTTCTTCCGTTGGTGCGTGGCACTGGACTATTGCAGTCGTAACCCTTTCGATGGGCTGACGGCAGGTAAAAAACCGAACAAACGGGCGGATGAGGAGCGAGTGCGCTGGCATCGCCCTCAACTGGCTCAGCTGTTTGCCAGCCTGCGCAGCAAACAATCCCAGAAAGGCAGAAAGTTGAAAATTCAGGACTGGTGGGTGCCCCTGCTGTGCCTATACGCAGGGTTGCGGCCTTCCGAGGCCTGCCAGCTCAAAACTCAGAACATCAAACAGGTTGAGGGGATTTGGTGTTTGATGGTCGATGCGGGAGAGGCGGATCAGCAGCTCAAAACCGTCAATGCGTACCGTACCGTGCCACTGCACAGTGCGTTGATCGGACATCAATTCCTGGACTATGTGGAGAGTCGTCGCAGTCAAGGGAAGGTATTTTTGTTCGATGACCAACCATCAGGCAAAGACGACGACTGGGCGCATAACATCACCTGTCGCTTCCAACGCCACCTCAATGAGGCTGGCATCGTAGGTCAGGGCCGTCCCACGCTTTACGGGCTGCGGCATACCTTCATCGATGAGTTACAGCAGGCGGATGTCGCTGAGCATGTTGTAGCCGAACTTGCGGGACACAGTAAAAACGGCCTGACGTTTGGCCGCTATGGCAAACGTGTGAACATTAGGCTGCTGAATGAGAAAATCCAATCCCTTCCTACCGACCTGATACCCCACCACCTGCTGTCAGGGGGAAAATCACCGTAAAGATGACGCATATTTTTTGGGTAACAGGGCTGTCTCCCCCCCATGAAAAAACCAATATGAGAGCATTTCTCGGCGGTTTAATGGGGCGGGTATGGCCCTATCTTCATGATTTATAATGATTTTAAGCACATTGGAAAATATTTAAAAAACCTAATAAAAATATGTTGACATTTCTTTTTCTTTGTGGGTTATTTTCATTGACGAGTGGTCCTCAATCGTTGTAGTATGCTGATAAAGCTGCTAACAAGGACATAACAACGACAGTAAACACGAAGGATCGAAACGAAATGAATATGGCGTAGAACACACCGACACGTTTATCTCGTTCAAACAAGGGTTATCACCCCTTCAGATTTAAAAAATACCACCAATATCACAGCTATCTTCGATACGCTGAACGGGTTGTTATTACCCAAATTCGGGTGAAGTGAATAACACATGGTATTTGCTTGATGCAATGTTGAGTAAAAATCTGACGGGAACATTTGATTATATCGATTAAATGACATCAGCTATCGCTAATGTATACTTGGCATTTGACAAATTAACAGGATTTTGAGGTGAAACTTATCTGTTTATAGCGTCACAGAGTAATTTATATCGCTGTTTTTAGGTGCACTATTACCCTCTCGGTATCGATGCGTGAGCATCACGTTTTGCTATTGCTGTTTTTGTAATTGAAGGAGTATTTATAACTGTAATGAGGGTAATTATGAACAAACAAACCAATAAAAGGACCGTTCAAAAACAAAAAACTAAACACAACACTGTGCGTTCAGTCATTGTTGATGAGCATTCACTGGCGTCAGCCATTCGTCAGCACCTGGAAATCAAAAAATACCAGTATGCGCAGACAACCTATGACATTTCGAAGCGTAAAGCAGAACAGTTGATAAAATGGATTGGTGATAAACCGCTGACGTCATATCGTGCGAGTGACATTGAACTGCTCGTAGTGAAATTTTGCAACAAAAAATATAAAGGAAATACCATTAACCAATATTTGGATATATTGAGACAAGTCTTTGCACGAGCTGTCAGCGATGGTGTTATTCATACCAGTCCAATGGATGGCATTAAAAAATGCAAATTTGAGGTGGACGAACCCGATCCATTTTATCAATACGAAATTAAGGCATTTCTTGCCCTGAAAAGCACCCATTTGCTGGAGGTGTCACTCATCCAACTCGGTATCTCTACGGGTCTGCGCATCAGTGAGTTAATGGCGGTCAGTGCGGAGGCGGTCAATCTCGACAAGAAGACCTTATTGGTTGACCTTGCGTTGGTTGATGGGCAGTACAAAACGCCCAAAACCAGGGGATCTATTCGCACGATAGAGCTGTCAGAACAGGCTGTTGGATCTCTCAAAACCTTGATGAGGCTAGCGGAGCATCGTAAGGCTAAGAAGATTACGGTCACGAGGTCGGACAATCGCACTCAGATGAGTGAACAACGCACCCTGCTGGCTTACTACAGCGCCAAAAGGCGCAGTTATGCCTCGGTTGATGAGTTCCGTGAGCGGTTTTTCAGGCCGTTCTGTCAGGCTGCTGGGGTGCGTTATCGGGGGCCATCTCAATTTCGGCACACCTATGCAAGCCAACTGCTCTCGGCGGGGATCAGCATCGAGTGGATAGCCCGTCAGATGGGGCACACCGGTACAGAAATGGTGGTACGCCATTATGGCAAGTGGTTGATGGAGGACGCCCCTGATTATAGGGGTAGGGCTGACACGGTATTTAATGCCTGTATGGCTGGTCAGCAGGCTCAAGTTACTGTGCCGAGCTGTAATCCAAAAACTGAAGATAAAAACACAGAAAGCGAATTCGATGTCGACGCATTACTGGCAACTCCTGCTGTCATGCAGAGATTGATGAGTGTTTTAATGCAGCGAATTTCTGTGGCGCAGTAAATCACTGTCTACATCACGCATTCAGCATTAATTTAAAACTAAATCGCACCTTTAATAAAGGGATCCACGTCGTGGGTGGGGAAATCCTGCCCACTATCTAAAGAAGGCGTTATTCAAGCGCTCTGGGAGATGACCGAATGGCTACACAGGCAACGGAAAAGGAATATGAAAAACTGGCAAAAAATCATTATGAAATCCTAAAGAAAAAGGGCCTCAATATCACAGCAAAAAACATTGCGGATGAATTGTTGGCTCGCGCTTCAGAATGCAGTCCTGGCTATTGGCGAAAACTGCGCTGTGCACTGGTATATCATCAACAATTGTTGAATTTTCCCGACGCGGCCGAGCGAATTCAGGCCCTGAGTAGGCCAGATATACCGGTTAAGGCAAAACAAAAAAGAGTTAAAAAGGTCGATAATGATGATCTCGTTGCACTGATTCAGTATTTTAAGGCGCGTAATGACAGCGCTATGTTGGCGGCCATATTGTTGTTTATGCGCGCGGGGATAAGACCTGCTGAACTAGCCACCATAACTGCGCAGGGTAATCGGCTCACCGTTATCGGAGCCAAAAAAAGTCATGATGGCAAACGTGGTGCAGATAGGGTCTTACAGTTTGACACTATTTCGCCAGAGAAATTGCAACTCATGGTGACCGAGGCAAAGAAAGCAAAAATTGGCTCATTGCAGGACAAGCTGCGTGCGGCGGGCAAAAACCTCTGGCCGGCGCGAAAATCGCTGCCGACCTTTTACAGCTGGCGCCATCAGATGGGCTCTGAGCTCAAAGCGTCTGGGCTCGACCGGCAGCGCATTGCCTACATCATGGGTCATCAGGCAACGTCTTCTGTGGACAAATACGGCAATCGTAAATCCGCTAATGGTAACGTGTTACCCACTTGCCCAGCGGATGCTGACCTGAGCCATATCAGGACAACGCACGCCGAGCTTTCTGTGGATAACAAAACTCATCGCCAGGTAGCTACACCCACAACAGTGGCTGAGCCTTCGCCGAGCGCAGATTCAACTGCCCCAACAACGCCGAGAGGCATGGCGGCATTCATCAATCGGCATCGCGATGCCGATGACGACTTATCCCGATAAGGGAGCGGCTACAGGGGGACAGCCTTGCTGCTATCACAGCATGGCAAATCCCCCTGGGGCGCAACCGTAAGAACGCCTTCGTCGCAACCGTAAGAACGCAGAGCCAACACAGCGTAAGAACGCGGGGTAA
>OEQO01000069.1_pt1 | contig 24930 bp, 15 predicted proteins | sample 1539751 | NCBI WGS metagenome assembly OEQO01 (sample SAMEA3891237, study PRJEB23780) | metagenome | biome: terrestrial biome; feature: animal house; material: water of meat washing | place: Italy | collected 2015-05-12 | reverse complement strand
AACTCGCGACCCCGACCTTGGCAAGGTCGTGCTCTACCAACTGAGCTATTCCCGCGTTACTGCTTTCGTGCCAGTTGCCTGACAACGAGGCGCATTATACGTACCACGAGCGCCAGCACAACCCCTTTTTCGCAATTTAAGCCCTGACGCAGACTGTTTGCTCAGGGTTTAGACGGCTTGCTGCAATTTTCTCCATCCAGCTGTGACCCACCAAGCGAATTTGGGATAAAGTCGTTGAAATGATTACGCTTTCGTTCGAGACTTGAGCGGCTTAATAACCGGATTCTCAATTGAAAATCACAAGATGAAATGGATCTTCAAGCTTCGTGGACTCAGGCCGCAGCTAATGCTGGCTTTTTTCATGTTGGGGATGGTGCCATTTTTGGTCATCACCCTCTTCTTCCTCTACAGCCACGGCAAGGATCTCACCACCCAGACCTCCAACCATCTGGTCTCCGTCCGTAATATCAAGAAGAGTCAGCTCGAGGATTACTTCAACAACCTCAAAGAGCAGATCATCAACTTCTCCCAGCAGGATTTCGCCGGCAACAGTATCGGCCGTTTCTATGGCTTTACCGGTGCCTTCGAGAAACTGGGCACCACGCCGCAGGAGGCCCGCAGCCGCGCCCAGGCCCGCTATCTGCCCGGCACCTGGGATCAACTGCGCAAACCGGACAGTCAGGTGGAGATCGAACCCTCCATCACGGCGCTTATCCTCGCCGACGAGATGTATGGCCGGGTGCACCAGCGCTTTCATCGCGGCTATGCCGACATGGTGCGCAAGTCCAACTACAGCGACATCTTTCTGGTGGACCTCAACGGTGATGTGGTCTATTCGGTCACCAAGCACCCTAACTTTGCCACCAATCTGCTCTCCGGCCCCTATCAGGGCAGTGGCTTGGGCCAGACCTTCGCCAAGATCAAACGCCGCCTCGATGGCGGCCAGAAACCGCAGCAGATCTTCGAGTTCACCGATTTTGGCCGCAACGAGCTGACCGGGCAGGTGGTCGCCTACATGGCGGCGCCCGTGATGCAGTACGACTATGTGCGCGGGGTGGTGATTTTCGAGCTGCTGCCGGACAAGCTCAACCAGATCATGGCGGAGCGGGAGGGGCTGGGCGAGACCGGCGAGACCATCCTGATCGGCCCTGACAAGCGGATGCGCGCCGATGCCTGGCTGGCGCCGGAGTTCAGCGTCGAGAACAGCTTCAGCCCCAACTTCCGGCCGCTGCAAACGCCCCTCATCACCAAGACTCTCTCCGGCGAGCAGGGGGTCGGGCTGTTCCACTCCTATCAGGATGACGAGGTGCTGGCCGCCTACACCCAGGTGAAGGTGTTCGACACCGAGTGGGCCTTTATCGCCGAGATCTCCACCCGGGAAGCCTATGCCCCGATCCGCCAGCTGGAAACCCTGGTGATAGTGCTGGGGGCGGGCTCGGTGCTGCTGCTGATCCTCTTCTCCCGCTGGCTCTCCCACTCCATCACGGCGCCGCTGCGATCGCTTACCGAAGCGGCCGAGCAGGTGGCCGACGGCGCACTGGATCACCCCATCGCCATCGAGCGCACCGGCGATGATATCGACCGGCTGGCCGAGGCGTTTCGCCATATGCAGCGCTCGGTGAAGGACAAAATCGAACTGATCGAGCAGCAGACCCAGGAGCTGCAACAGCAGGTCAAGCTGACCCACAAGCAGAACCTCAGCCTGCAACAGGCGGACAAGCTCAAGGATGAACTGCTGGCCAACACCTCCCACGAGCTGCGCACCCCCATTCACGGCATCAAGGGGATGGCCGAGTCGATGCTCGCCAGCCAGCAGGATTTGACCGAAGGGCAGCAAAAGCAGCTCGGCCTCATCATCAAGAGTGCCGACGGTCTGGCCCGTCTGGTGGACGATCTGCTGGACTACCACCAGATGCGCTACGGCCAGCTGGAGATCCACCCCCAGCCCGTCTCATCCAAAGGGGTGATCCGGCTGGTGCTGGATCTCTGCCAGCATCTGGTGCAGGCCAAACCCCTCACCCTGGTGGATATCAGCCCGGCCGAACTGCCGCCGGTGCTGGCCGACGAGCAGCGGCTCGAACAGGTGCTCTACAACCTGGTGGGCAACGCCATCAAGTACACGCCGCAGGGCAAGGTGGTGCTCAGTGCCATCGTCGAGAACAACTTCCTGCGCATCAAGGTCACGGATACCGGCATCGGCATCGCCCCCGACCATCTGGAACATATCTTCGAGCCGCTGGTGCAGATGAGCCCGGAGGTGAGCAAGCAGGGGGCGGGCCTTGGCCTCTCCATCACCCGCCAGCTGGTACACCTGATGGGGGGCGAGCTGTTTGTCGAGAGCGAGCCGAGCGTTGGCTCCACCTTCGCCTTTACCCTGCCCCTTGCCACCGGCAAAGCGGCCAATCTGACTCTCGACAGCCGCCAGATCGAGCATCAGCTGGTGCGCCAGCAACCGCTGATCCTGCCGGACTGGGAGAGCGACGATCTGCCCCCTCCCCCCGAGGATGCGCCGCTCATTCTGGTGGTGGATGACGAGCCCATCAACCTGCACATCCTGCGCCATCTGCTGCAGCCCTGCGGCTACCGCATCCTGCCCAGCAGTGACGGTCACGATGCGCTGGCCAAGCTGGCCGAGGAGCCGGTGGACCTCATCCTGCTCGATGTGATGATGCCGACCCTCTCCGGTTTTGACGTCTGCCGCCGCCTGCGCCAGCAGCACCCGAAAGATATGCTGCCGGTGCTGCTGCTCACCGCCCTCAACCAGCCCAAGGATATCGAGGAGGGCTTCGGGGCCGGTGCCAACGACTATCTGGTCAAACCCTTCTGCAAGGAGGAGCTGTTTGCCCGGGTCAAGGCACTGCTGGAGGCCAAGGCCGGACGCGCCTCGCTGGTAGAGAACCGGCTATTGAAGCAGGAGATCGAACATCGCCTCACCCTGCAGGATCGGCTGCATCAGGATCAGCAGCGGCTGCTGGCCCTGCTCGGCGAAGGGGCCGACCCCATGATCTTTATCGACGAGCAGGGCACAGTGCTGTTTGCCTCCCGGGTGATGGCACGCCTGCTGGGACAGGAGCCGGAAGCCATGGAGGGGCAGCCCCTCAATGAGTGGCTCGCCACCCCGCTGCAACAGCAGTGGCCCGACCTTGCCAGCGAGCGGGAACACAATCTGGAGTTTCTGGTGGCCGGGCAGAAGGACGTGCTCAACGCTCGTGCCCTGCCCATCGCACTGGGGGGAGAGGCCGCCTTCGCCCTCACCCTGAGTACCGAACAGCGTCAGGACGAAAACCGGGTGATGGCGCTGGAGAACGCCCTCAAGAACCTCTCGCGGCAAGCCATCATCGAGGATGAGCAGCTGCTGGGCGAGCTGAGCCGCCTGGGCGGCGAGTTCCGCTCGCTGGCCGATGACCTCATTCGCCAGCAGGATGACGAGCCGCTGCGCCGGGCGCTGGTAGAGACCATGCAGCTCACCCTGGATGCCTGGCAGCAGGGGACCGGCAAGGGCAAAATCGTGCTGGCAGAGAAGAGCAAGCTGTGGCGGGTCTATATGGACAGATCCAGCCCGCAGACCCGCACCCTCGACAAATACCTGAGTCTGGACACCCTGCCCAAGTCGCCACGCTGGAAGACGGTCGTGGCCACCACCGAGTATGTGCTGGGCCACTGCCCGCTCAATGACCACCAGCGCCAGCAGTTGCAGCACAGCGCCCAGACCCTGCGTCAACTCGCCAACCGCAAGCCGTGACACGGCGCCCTAAACGGGCGCCGGATCACAATTGGCAATCTGGTTTCTTTTTGCGCAAAACAAAGCCCCGCACAACCCCGAAATCGAGAGCCGATCCAATTCACAATTTTGTCATATACGCCATTTTCACAGCCACTTTTTGCACGAAAACAAATAACGCAAACCAATGATTTTAAACAGATAAAAAAGCATTTTGACGAGATTGACGTAACACCGTCAATTTTTACGAAAACAACGAAATCAATAGTTGTTGTTTTCCTGTTAATTCTGGTTTGCTAGGGACGTTGGAAAACAGAATGACAAAGGTTAGACACCTGACCAACACAGAGGGCCGATTTCATCAGCATGCGAAGTCGGTGCTCACACAAAACAAGGCGACCCCTCGGGAATGCCAAAAAAATAAGAAAGGAAAACATATGCTTGCCAAAGTATCCAAAATCTCTACTGCTGTAATGCTGGGCACCATGATGCTCGCCGGCGCCGCCGGCAACGCCATGGCTGCAGAAAACAAAACCGTGCTGACCATGGTCGCACAACAGGAAACCGCGTGGGTCAAGAACTTCAACCCCTTCCTGCAAGCGGGCCTGCTGCACACCACCCGTCACTTCATCTATGAACCGCTGGTGATCTTCAACGATATGCAAGGGGGCAAACCCGTCTATCGTCTGGCCACCAACTATGCGTTCAGCGATGACCTGAAATCCGTCACCTTCGATCTGCGTGACGGCGTGAAGTGGTCTGACGGCGAAGCCTTTGATGCCGATGACATCATCTTCTCCTTCAATCTGGTCAAGGCCAACAAGGCGCTGGATGAGCGCTCAATCTGGACCCAGATCAAGAGCGTCGAGAAGCTGGCCCCCAACAAGGTCAAATTCGACCTGACCGAGGTCAACACCAACGTGGTGAATGATCTGGTGCTGGTACCTATCGTGCCGGAGCACCAGTGGAAATCGGTGAAAGATCCGGTTGCCTTCACCAACGACAAGCCGGTCGGTACTGGCCCCTTCACCGAAGTGGACAACTTCTCCGCCCAGCTCTATACCCAGTGCCGCAACCCGCACTACTGGGATAACGCCAACCTCGCCATCGACTGTCTGCGCATGCCGCAGATGGCCACCAACGACCAGGTGCTGGCTGCTGTCATGAAGGGTGACATCGACTGGTTCGGCTCCTTCGTGCCGGACATCGAGCGCCTCTACGTCGGCAACGATCCGAAGAACAACAAATACTGGTTCCCGGCCTCCGGTACCGTGGCGTTCAACGTCAACTTCCAGACCAAGAACCCGGGCAACCACGAAGCCTTCAACGACATCAACTTCCGTCGCGCCTTCTCCATGGCGATGGATCGCCAGTCCATGGTCGATATCGCGGGCTACGGCTACCCCACCGTCAACGAGTACCCGTCAGGTCTGGGCAAAGCCTTTGACTCCTGGAACAACCCGGAAGTGGACAAGAAGTACGGCAAGTACAACAAGTTCGATCTGGAAGGGGCCAAGGCCCTGCTGAAAGAGGCAGGCTACAAGGATTGTGACGGCGACAAGTTCCTCGACACCCCGAGCTGCAAAAAGATCGAGTTCAAGGTACTGGTGCCGAACGGCTGGACCGACTGGGTCAACACCGTACAGATCGGTGTAGAAGGGCTGCAGGCGCTGGGCCTGAACGCCAAGACCGCTACCCCGGAAGCGACCGTCTGGACCGAGAACCTCATCACTGGCGACTTTGATGTGGCGCTGCAGGGCTACTTTGCCGGTGCCAACCCGCACAAGTACTTCGAGACCGCGTTCCACTCCCGCAACATGGGTGACCGTGGCAACCGCTTCGCCGCGCCCCGTTACAAGGACCCCGAGCTCGACAAGCTGATCGATGACTTCACCCAGACCGCCGATGCGGCCAAGCAGAAGGAGATCATGTTCGCCATCCAGGATCGTGTTGGTGCCAACCAGACCATCATTCCGGTCTTCAACAACCCGACCTGGTATGAGTACAGCACCAAGCGCTTCAACGGCTGGTTCAGTGCTGATAACCCGGTAGCCAAACCTCAGCTCCACCCGGACACCCCTGAGCGTCTGCTGCACGTGTTGTCCCTCAAGCCAAACAGCTAAACAATCCCGGCCCCCTGCGGGGGGCCATCTTCCCCGTTAATCCCCTTCTTGCCCGGTTCTGCCGGGGTTGGGGTAGCTATACCCGACGCGGGGCAGACTTGCAGTAAAAGGTACTATCATGGGATTCATACTGAGACGCTTTTCCTTCTATCTGGTTGCCTTTCTGGTAGCCGCCACCATCAACTTCCTGTTACCCCGTGCCATGCCAGGGGATCCTGTCTCCGTGATGTTTGCCCGCGCTGGCGCCATGATGGAACCCGCCGCCCTGGAAGCCCTCAAAGCCACCTTCGGCTTTGTCGACGGCCCCATCGGCACCCAGTTTCTCACCTATGTGAAGAGTGTCTTCACCTGGGATCTCGGCACCTCGGTGCGCTTCTACCCGCAGCAGGTCTCTGACGTGCTGGGCCGTGCCATCGGCTGGACCCTGTTTCTGGTCGGCACCTCCACCATCCTGAGCTTCTCCATCGGTTCCATCGTCGGCATCTTCGCCGCCTGGTATCGCGGCGGCCGGATGGACAGCATTCTCTCCCCGCTCACCCTGGTGATGCAGGCCATTCCGCCGGTGGTGGTCTCCCTGCTCGCCCTGTTCCTGTTCGGGGTCAGCCTCGAGTGGCTGCCCATCGGCTACGCCTACAGCCCGGAGATCAAGGCTGACTGGGGCTGGGAGCACATCAAGAGCATCATGACCCACGCCATCATGCCGGTGCTGACCCTGGCCGTGGTACAGGTGGGGGGCTTTCTCATCACCATGCGCAACAACATGATCAACCTGCTCGGCGAGGATTACATCACCATGGCCAAGGCCAAGGGGCTCTCCAGCAACCGGGTGATCTTCAACTACGGCGCCCGCAACGCCATTCTGCCCAGCGTCACCGCCCTCTCCATGGCGCTCGGCTTCGTCATCGGTGGCTCCCTCATCACCGAGGTGATCTTCAACTACCCGGGGCTGGGCCTGACCCTCTATCAGGGCATTCTGGCGCGCGACTACCCGCTCATTCAGGGGCAGCTGCTCATCATGACCATCACCATGCTCAGCTTCAACTTCCTGGCCGACGTGCTCTACGTCTTCCTGGATCCCCGTCTGCGTACAGGAGGCAAATAAGATGCAAATGCCCACCATCCTCAAAATATTACTGGGCAACCGCAAAGCCGCCTGCGGCCTCGCCATCGTGGTTGCCTTCGTACTGATGGCCCTCTTTGCCCCCATTCTGGCCAGCAACGAGCCGACCAAACGGGTGGCTCGCCCGCACCAGCCGCCCAGCACCGAGTTCGTGATGGGGTCCACCCGCATGGGCCACGACATCTGGGCCCAGTTCACCAACGGCGCCCGTATCTCGCTGCTGGTGGGCTTTAGCGCAGGCCTGCTGGTCTGCACCCTGGCCGTTGCCATCGGCATCACCGCCGGTTACTTCGGTGGTCTGGTGGATGAGTGCCTCACCTTCCTGATGAACGTGGTGCTGGTGATCCCCAACCTCCCCTTGCTACTGGTGCTGGCGAGCTTTATCGGGGAGGCGTCACCGGCGGTGATTGCCGTGATAATAGGGTTGACCTCGTGGGCCTATGGCGCGCGGGTGATCCGCGCCCAGACCCTGGCGCTGCGCGAAAAAGAGTTCGTCATCGCCGCCGAAGTGCTGGGCGAGCCGGCCTGGCGCATCATTCTGGTGGAGATCCTGCCCAACCTCATCTCCATCATCGGGGTGAGCTTTATCGGCTCCATCATCTACGCCATCGTCACCGAAGCGACCCTGGAGTTCCTCGGTCTCGGCGACCCGACCGTGGTGAGCTGGGGCATCATGCTCTACAACGCCCAGACCTCCAGCGCCATTCTGGTCGGCGCCTGGTGGGAGATCCTGGCCCCCTGCTTCGCCATCGCCACCCTGGGTGCCGGTCTGGCCCTGCTCAACTTCGCCATCGACGAGATCGCCAACCCGCAGCTGCGCTCCCACAAAGGGCTCAACCGCTGGAAGAAACTGGCCACACCGGTCGCCACACCGCTCTCTGCCGCACAGGAGAAGACAGCATGAACAAGCATCCCCTGCTGTCAGTACGCAATCTTTGCGTCGACTACATCACCGAAAATGGCGACGTGCGCGCCGTCAACTCGGTCAGCTTCGATATCAGACAGGGTGAGGTGTTCGGCCTCGCCGGCGAGTCGGGCTGCGGCAAGTCCACCGTCGCCTTCTCGGTCGCCCGGCTGCACAAGCCGCCCGCCTACATCAGCGGTGGCGAGATCCTGTTCAAGGGGGAGAACATCCTCCACTACAACGAGGAGCGGCTGCGCTCCTACCGCTGGCAACAGGTGTCGGTGGTGTTCCAGTCCGCCATGAATGCCCTGAACCCGGTGCTGCGGATGGAGGAGCAGTTCTGCGACGTGCTGCTGGCCCACAACCCCGGCATGACCCGTTACGAGGCGATCAAGCGCGCCCAGGAGCTGCTCACCATCGTCGATATCCACCCGAGCCGGCTCAAGGATTACCCGCACCAGTTCTCCGGCGGCATGCGCCAGCGGCTGGTGATCGCCATCGCCATGGCGCTCAACCCCGAGCTCTTGATCATGGATGAGCCAACCACGGCGCTCGACGTGGTGGTGCAGCGGGAGATCCTGCAGAAGGTCTATGCCCTGAAAGAGAAGTTCAACTTCTCCATTCTGTTCATCACCCACGACCTCTCCTTGATGGTGGAGTTCTGCGATCGCATCGGCATCATGTATGCCGGCGAACTGATTGAAGTCGCCCCCTCCAAGGCGATCCTGACCGCGCCGCTGCACCCCTATACCAAGGGACTCGGCAACTCCTTCCCGCCCCTGCACGGGCCGAAGACGGTGCTGGAGGGGATCCCGGGCACCCCGCTCAACCTGCTGGAGGTGCCGGTCGGCTGCCGCTTTCAGGCCCGCTGCGGCAAGGTGCACGATCGCTGCCGTCAGGAGTACACCAAGTTGGCCGAGATCCGCCCCGGGCAACAGACCGCCTGCCACCTCTATGAAGAGCAGGGGCGGCAACAAGATTCCGTGATCTATCTGGACAAGGCCGCTGGCTGTTAAGGATGTCTGTCATGCAAATCGCCAAAACCGATGCACCCATCATCGAAGTCCAGCACCTCTACAAGGACTTCCCCATCAACTCCAATGCCATCAAGAGTGGCAAGATGCGGGCACTGTCCGACATCACCTTCAACCTGCACCGGGGCCGCGCCCTGGCGGTGGTCGGAGAGTCGGGCTCCGGCAAGAGCACCATCGCCAAGATCATCGCCAAGATGTACAAGCTCAGTGCCGGGCGCATTCTCTATCGCGGCCACGATCTGGAGGAGTTCAACAAGGGCACCGCCCTGCTGGACTATCGCCAGAGCGTGCAGATGGTGTGGCAAGATCCGTTCGGTTCGCTCAACCCGACCCACACCATCTATCACCACATCGCCCGCCCCCTGCTGCTGCACAGCAAGGTGATCGACAAGAAAGATCTGCCCGACATGGTCCACGCCCTGCTGGAGAAGGTCGGCCTGACCCCCGCCAAGGCGACGGCGGCCAAGTATCCGCACCAGCTCTCCGGCGGCCAGCGCCAGCGGGTCAACATCGCCCGCAATCTGGCGGTGGAGGCGGAAGTGGTGCTGGCAGACGAACCCACCTCCATGCTCGACGTCTCCATTCGCATCGGCATCCTCAACCTGATGGAGCAGATGAAGAACGAGCTCGGCGTCTCCATGCTCTACATCACCCACGACATCGCCACCGCCCGCTATGTGGCGGAAGATCTGGCGGTGATGTATGTGGGTCACATGGTGGAGTGGGGCGAGGTGGACGAGATCCTGCACCACCCGCAGCACCCCTACACCCAGCTGCTCATCTCGGCGGTGCCCGACCCCGAGAAGAGCATCCACGCCGAGCTGGAGGGAGGCCGCAAGGGGGAGATCCCGCTCTGGACGCCGGAGTCCTGCGGTTGCCCGTTTGCCGGGCGCTGCAATCAGGCGATGCCCCGCTGCAAGGAGGCGCTGCCCCCCATCACCAAGCTTGCCGACAACCACTTCGTGCGCTGCTACCTCTACGAGTGAGGGTGAGCCTTAGACCGGCCGGACAACCCTGTCCGGCCATGCCTCGATACGGGGCGGCCACAGCCCCGTGATGTGCCTCACCGCCCGGCGGTGAACCACAGGAGTAATACCTTGATGGAACTCTTGATCAATCAGGTGGGCTACGAGTGCGACGGACACAAGGTCGCCCTGTTGCAAACCTCCCCCGCCCCTGATCTCGGCGGCTATGTCAGGCTGCAACGCCTCGACGATGGCCAGATCCTGTTTGAAACCCCGCTGCAACCGGCTGGCAGCGTCCCAGGCTGGCAAGGGCGCGCTTACTGGCGCGCCGACTTCTCCGCCTTCAAGGAGCCCGGCCATTACCGGCTGGAGGCAATAACGGCCCAAGGCATTGTCCGCTCGACCCGCTTCGCTATCGGCCAGGATCTGCTGGCCAATCGTTGCCTCTCTGACGTTATTCACTACTTCAAGGGGCAGCGCGCCAGCGGCACCTTCGATCGGGCCGACCGCAACGCCCGCCTGTTTGGCACCGACCAGCACAAAGATGTGCACGGCGGCTGGTTCGATGCCAGCGGCGACATGAGCAAGTACCTGAGCCACCTCTCCTACGCCAACTACCTCAATCCCCAGCAGACCCCCATGGTGGTGTGGGCCCTGCTCAAGTGCCGCGAACTCTTGGCCCCGCGCCGCGATATCGACGGGGTGAACCTCTGCAAGCGGCTCAATGACGAGGCGCTGCACGGCGCCGATTTCCTCTGCCGGATGCAGGATGAGTCGGGCTTCTTCTACATGACCCTGTTCGACAAGTGGAGCAAGGATCCCGCCCAGCGCGAGCTGTGCGCCTATGCCACCCAACAGGGGATCAAATCCGCCAACTGGCAGGCGGGTTTTCGCCAAGGGGGCGGCATGGCCATCGCCGCGCTGGCCCGCGCCGCCCGCGAGAGCGTCAGTGGCGACTTCGATGCCAGCCGCTACGCCGAGGCGGCCAAACGCGGCTACCTGCATCTGTGCGAGCACAACCTCGCCTATCTCGACGATGGGGTCGAGAACATCATCGACGACTACTGCGCCCTGCTGGCGGCGGTGGAGCTGACCCGCACCTTCGGCGCCGAGTGGCTGAATGAGGCAAGAGCCCGCGCCAGCAAGCTCTGCGCCCGCCAGCGCATTCATCCGGAGCTGGGTCACTACTGGTCGGCCAACGAGGATGGCTCGCGCCCCTACTACCACGCCGCCGAAGCGGGTCTGCCGGTGCTGGCGCTGCTGGAATATCTGGGCGTAGAGCCGGATCAGGAGCACAAGGCCCGGGTACAAACCGTGGTGGAGCAGGCGCTGGCCGCCGAGCTGGCGCTCTGCGCCCGCGCGGGCAACCCCTTCTCCCTCGCCCGCCAATATGTGAAAGGGGTGGATGAAGCGCCGCGCGTCAGCTTCTTTATGCCCCACCACAACGAGTCCGGTTACTGGTGGCAGGGGGAGAATGCCCGCCTCGCATCGTTGGCGACCATGGCCTTTGCTGGCGCCCGCCACTTCCCCCGCCAGAGCCAGCCGCTGCTCACTTACGGCCAGCGCCAGCTCGACTGGATCCTCGGGCAGAACCCGTTCAACGCCTGCATGCTGGCGGGCCACGGCATCAACAACCCCGCCTATACAGCCGGTTATCCCAATGCGCAGGGGGGGATCTGCAACGGCATCACCGCCGGATTCGATGACGAAAACGACGTGGCTTTTATTCCGGAGGAGTACAAGGATCGGCTGGATCAGAACTGGCGCTGGGGCGAGCAGTGGATCCCCCACGCCGCCTGGTTTGCCCTGGCCATCAGCTGGCAGAGTGCCCTGAGTGATCGAAATGAGCAGGGAGGCCGCCATGATTGAGTTCTGGGTCGGGGTCGATGGCGGGGGCACCCACACCCGCGCCCGCATTCGGGATCGGGCGGGCAAGCTGCTCGGAGAGGGGCGCGCGGCCGGCTCCAATCTGGAGCTGGGCATCCCCCATGCCCACGCCAATGTGCTGGCCGCCATCGCCAGCGCTCGCCTTGCTGCCGGGCTCGGCATCGAGTGCGAACAGCAGATGGGGGTCGGGCTGGCGCTCGCCTCCGCCGAGCTGGCAGACTGCTATCACGCCATGCTCGCCATGCCCTTCCCCTTTGCCAGCGTCAGGCTCACCTCCGATGCCTTCGGCGCCTGCCTCGGCGCCTTTGGTGGCCGGGAGGGAGCCATCCTCATCGCCGGTACCGGCTCGGTGGGGCTGATCTATCACGCAGGTCAAATTCGCACCTGTTCCGGCCGCGGCTTCCCCATTTCAGACATAGGCAGCGGCGCCTGGCTGGGGCTGCGCGCCATCCAGCAATCCCTGCTCTGCCACGACGGCATTCTGCCCCCCAGCACCCTCGCCATCCGCTTGATGGATCGCTTCAAGCGGGATCAGGCGGAAGTAGTGCGCTGGGCCGCCCGCGCCATTCCGGCCGACTATGGCCACTTTGCCCCCTGGGTATTCGATGCCGCCAGCGATGGCGACGAGCTCGCCAATCAGCTGCTGGACGAAACCTGCGAACAGCTGCGGATCCTGCTGGAGGGAATGACCCAGCTTGGTGCCAGACAGATCGCCCTGCTGGGGGGGATTGGCACCCGCCTCGCTCCCCGTCTCGGCCAGCTCAACCTGATCCCCCCCCAGGCAGATGCGCTCGATGGCGCCATCCTGTTTGCCCAATCAGAGGATTTTCCATGTCTACACCCCTGATCCACACCCAGGTCGCCCGACGTGACGGCGAGGATGTCTGGTTCACCTTCACCCTCTCCCGCATGCCGGATACCAAGTGGAAGCTGCACTTCTGTCTGGCTCGCCACATCGACCCCGACTCCTTGCAAGGGGGCGAGCTGGAGCGCCAGAGCGGCAGCTACAAGGTGATTGTCCCGAACGCGGACAGCTGCGAGCTGCGCTTTTGCTGCCGCCAGACCCCCATCAAGAAGCTCTCCGACATGCCGCAGGGGTTCTTCCTCAGCTTGCCGGAGGCGACCACCGGTGCCCAGCTGCTACCGGTGACGCTGGCGGCGCAGGATCTTGGACTGGAGAACCCGCCGGTAACCCGCCCCGACCTGCCGGATGTCGAGTCCCTGCCCGGCATAGTGCCGCAACCGGCCCATCTGGTACTGCTGGAGGGGAACTTCCGGCTGGCCGAGCGGGCTCATGTCAGCGCTCCCCGTGATGTGCCGAAGCTGCTGGCCCACTTCAACGAACTCACATCGCTGGCGCTGGAGCAGGATCACGACGCAGAAATCCGGCTGACCGAGGCCAAACTGGCCCCCGAAGCCTACCAGCTCACTATCACGCCACAGGAGGTGGTGATTGCCGCCGCCGACGAAGCGGGCTGGCGTCATGGGATGGTGACCATGGCCCAGTGGTATCTGCAACATGGCGAGAGCCTGCCCTGCGTCACGCTGGAGGATGCCCCGCGCTTCGGCTTTCGCGGCATTTTTCTCGACTGCGCCCGCCACTTCCACACTCCGGCAACCATCAAGCGCCTGCTCAAGCTGATGAGCCTCTACAAGTTCAACCGCTTCCACTGGCACCTGACCGATGACGAGGGGTGGCGGATCGAGATCAAGGCCTTCCCGGCGCTGACCGACGTGGGCGCCTGGCGCGGCCACGATCTGGCGATCGGCCCCCAGCTCAGCGGCGGCGCCGAACCCTATGGCGGCTACTACACCCAGAGCGAGGTGAAGGAGCTGGTGAGCTATGCCAGTGAGCTCGGCATCACCGTCATTCCCGAGATCGACATTCCGGGCCACTGCCACGCCGCCATCAAGGCGCTGCCCGAGCTGCTGATCGAAACGGCGGATCACTCCCGCTACCGCTCGGTTCAGCATTTCGATGACAACGTGCTCAACCCCGCCCTGCCCGGCACCTACCGCTTTCTGGAGACTGTGCTGGACGAGGTGTGTGAACTCTTCCCCGGCCCGCAGATCCACATGGGCGGTGACGAGGTGCCGACCGGAGTCTGGACTGACAGCCCCGCCTGCCAGCAGCTGATGACCGAGCAGGGCTACGCCGACTGCCGCGAGCTGCAGGGCCATCTGCTGCGCCACTGCCAGCGCTATCTGGCCGACAAGGGCAAGCGGATGATCGGCTGGGAGGAGATCCTGCACGGCGACAAGGTGAGCCGCAAAGCCGCCGTCTGTGCCTGGACCAGCTTCCAGGCGGGGCTGGACGCCGCCGCAGCCGGTTATCCGGTGGTGATGGCGCCCGCCCAGTCTCTCTATCTGGATCTGGCCTGGAGCCAGGATATTCATGAACCCGGCCTCTACTGGGCGGGGACCCTCAATCTGGAGCAGGTCTATGCGTGCGATCCTGCGCCAGCCGATTTCCATGCCAACGATAACATCCTCGGGGTGCTGAGCCCCTTGTGGTCAGAATTGATCACCAGCCGTGATCGTCTCGACTACATGTTGTTCCCGCGTATGCTGGCCACGGCCGAGGTGGCCTGGAGCGATCCCGCCCACAAGGGCTGGGATCACTTCGCCGCCCGCCTGCCGGGCCAGCTGCAGATCCTCGATCAGTTGCAGGTGCGCTACCGGATGCCACAGAGGTAATGTTGTCTCTACTTTGGCGGCCAATCGGCCGCCTTTTTTACGATTAGCCAACAAAACATCAACTTCCCCCTACCATTCATCCGCCATTATTGGCAAAATCCAGCCCCCAATGAAGCTGGTCTGCCTCCTGCTGGCGCGAGCCTGCGGCCACCTCCAGATCTGCCACAATAACAACGACAACATTATCAACAAGAACATCGGAGCGTATTCCTATGGCCCGCAGAGATGTCCATACCCTGGATAGCGAAGTGGAGTTTCCTGCCGACGTACAACTGGTCTCCACCACTGACCTGCGCGGGGTGATCACTTATGCCAATCCGGCTTTTTGCACCATCGCCGGCTATAACGCCGACGAGCTGGTCGGTCACAACCACAATCTGGTACGCCACCCCGACATGCCCAAGGCCGCCTTCGCCGATCTCTGGGCCCGCCTCAAGGAGGGCAAACCCTGGCGCGGCATCGTCAAAAATCGCTGCAAGGATGGTCGTTACTACTGGGTAGATGCCTACGTCACCCCCATCTACGAAGGCAACAGGATCAGCGGCTACCAGTCGGTACGCTGCAAGCCCGAGCCCCAATTCAAGCGCATCGCCGCTCAGACCTACCAAGCCCTGCTCAAGGCCGAGCGCGGCAACAGCAGCAACCTTCCCTCTCTTGCCAGAGTGCGCACCCCGGCCATTACCCTGCTGCTGCTCGGCCTGATGGGCTGGACCTTCGCCAGCCAAGGGGCCATGACCGTCCTGCTGATGCTGCTGCCCCTGTTGCTTATTGGCGGAGCCTACTGGCGCGAGCTCTTTGCCCTGCCCCACTATCTGCAGCAACTGGGCCGCGAATATGACAGTCTGACCCGGCTGGTCTACTCCGGTGACAACCCCGGCGCCATTGCCGATTTTCATATCAAGATGCTGCAGGCCCGCATCCGAACCGTGTTGGGTCGGATCAACGATGCCACGGCACCTCTGCAAACCCTGGCCATCAATCTGAAGCAGGCCTCTCATCAGGCCTGTCTCGATATCAACGAGCAAGATGCCCAGACCCAGCAGATGGCTACGGCTATGACTCAAATGGCCAACACAGCTCACGAGATCGCCCGCAACATTCAGGACTCCAACGGTCAGGTCAACGAAGCTCGCAATCGTTGTGAACAAACCAACCAGCAGTTGAACCAGACCGAGCAACAGATCGAACAGCTCGCCAAACAGGCAGAGCTGGCGTTCAACTCGGCAGTGGAGCTCGCCAGCGAATCCGAACGGATTGGCAGTGTCATGGGCGAGATCCAGGGCATCGCCGAGCAGACCAACCTGCTGGCCCTCAACGCCGCCATCGAAGCGGCTCGCGCCGGGGAGCAGGGCCGTGGTTTTGCGGTGGTCGCAGACGAGGTGCGTACTCTATCGACCCGCACCCACAAGGCGACCGAGCAGATCCAGGGCAGCATCAAGCAGATCCAGCACACGCTGGGACGCTGGAAGGGGATGATGCAGGAGAACCTGCAACAGACCCGCGCATGTGCCGAGATGACCCGCCAGGGCGCCAGCAGCCTCCATACCGTGCTGGCAGAGATAGAGCTGGTCACCGAACACTCCACCCAGATCGCCACCGCTGCAGAGCAGCAACAAGCGGTCGTGGAGGAGATCAGCCGCAGCATCCACCAGATCTCCGAGTACTCCCACGCCAACAGTCAGAAGATGCTGGATGTCGATCACTCCAGTCAGGCTCTGCTGGAACGGGCCAAGCAACTGAAGGGGCTTAGCCAGACCTTCGGCTGAATCATTGCCAGCCCCATGACAGAAGCGCCACAATGGCGCTTCTGTTGTTTTTGACGAATCGGGTTTATGAGCATTGAATCAAGTCCTGTCCCATTGAACAAAACTGCCCGTATCGAAGCGATCATCGCCCTGATCCCGGCTGGCAAGGTGGTCAGTTATGGTCAGGTGGCCGATCTGGCCGGGCTGCCCGGACGGGCAAGACTGGTGGGCAAGGTGCTGCGGGAAACCGACAAGGTACTGCCCTGGCATCGGGTACTGGGCGCCGCGGGCACCATCTCGCTACCCAAAGGATCGCAAGGCTTTGCCGAACAGACGGGACGCCTGCAGCAAGAAGGGGTCGTGGTGATCGGGGGGCGGGTCAGAATGAAGGAGTGGCAATGGCAGCCCGACTTGGCCGAGCTGCTTTTTCTACTGCCGTTTTGAGGGGGTCACTGCCGGATCACTCCAGCGGCGCCAGGATCTCTTCGCTGCGCACCTGCACCGGTATGGTCTCGTCCTCGCGCTGCAGCAGCACCAGCAGGCTCTGCCGGTCAACCTCCAGCACATAGGCCGCCCCTTCCCGGGTCATGCAGCTCATGCCCGGCCGGATCTCGTTAATCTCCATCTCAACCTCCTTGTTACAACGCTACACTCCTTGCAGCTGTCTCAGTATACCGCTATCCATAAGCAAAGAGGCCCCATGTCGGGGCCTCTTTCTCATCAGGCTTTCTTCGCCTTCGGCAAACTCTCTTGCCAGGTACCGTTATCGTAGTGAGCAGTCCAGCCCGTTGCCTTGCCGTTGACCTCGCTCATCACGTACTGCTCCTTGGTCTTGCGACTGAAGCGCACGATGGCGGGGTTGCCGTCCGGATCGGTGAGCGGGGCACCGGCCAGATACTTGTGCTTGGCGGAGATGCGATCCTTGAAGCGTTGCAGCTCTTCCACCAGCGGCGCGCGGGTCTCGCGGGATTTGGGGAAGTTGCTGGCCGCCAGGAACAGACCGGCAGCCCCGTCACGCAGCACAAAGTGAGCATCGGACTGGGTGCACTTGAGCTCAGGCAGCGGCACCGGATCCTCTTTCGGCGGTGCGATATCGCCGTTTTTCAGGATCTTGCGGGTGTTCTTGCAGGTCTCGTTGGTACAACCCATGTACTTGCCGAAACGGCCGTTCTTGAGCTGCATCTCGGCTCCGCAACGGTCGCACTCGATGCTCGGCCCTTCGTAGCCCTTGAGCTTGAACTGGCCCTTCTCGATTTCGTAGCCATCGCAATCCGGGTTGCGACCACAGACGTGCAGCTTGCGGCTGTCGTCGATGATGTAGGCATCCATCGCGGTGCCACAGACGCCGCAGCGGTGCTTGGCGCGCAGCGCTTCGGTTTCCGCCTCTTCGCCGTCAGTGGCGGAGACAAACTCGTCGGCAGAGACCAGGTTGATGGTCTTCTTGCAGCGCTCTTTCGGCGGCAGGGCATAGCCGGAGCAGCCGAGGAACACGCCGGTGGTGGCGGTACGAATACCCATCTTGCGGCCGCAATCCGGGCAGTCGATGTCGGTCATCACCATCTGGTTGGCACGCATGCCGCCCTCTTCGGGCGCCTTGTCGGCCTTCTCCAGCTCCTGGGTAAACTCGGCGTAGAAGGCGTCGAGCACCTTCTTCCACTCCAGCGTCCCTTCGGCGATGCCATCGAGCTTGTCTTCCATCTTGGCGGTGAACTCGTAGTTCATCAGCTCGACGAAGTTCTCCACCAGACGATCGGTGACGATCTCGCCCATCTTCTCGGCGAAGAAACGGCGGCTCTCGACCCGCACATATCCGCGATCAACGATGGTGGAGATGATGGAGGCGTAGGTAGACGGACGGCCGATGCCGCGTTTTTCCAGCTCGCGCACCAGCGCAGCTTCAGTGAAACGGGCAGGCGGCTTGGTGAAGTGCTGGCGCGGATCCAGCTTGACCAGTTTCAGTACCTCGCCCACGGTCACCGCAGGCAGTTGGCTATCTTCGCCCTTGCGACCCATCGGCGGCAGCGCCTTGGTCCAACCGGCGAAGCGCAGGGTACGGCCACGGGCCTTGAGCTCGAACTCACCCGCCTTGACGGTCAGGGTGGAGGAGTCGTACTGGGCCGGGGTCATCTGGCAGGCAACAAACTGACGCCAGATGAGATCGTACAGACGCATGGCATCCGGCTCCATCCCTTCCAGCATCTCGGCAGTCACCTGTACGTTGGAGGGACGGATCGCCTCGTGCGCTTCCTGGGCGCCCGCCTTGGAACCATAGAGGTTCGGCTCGGCCGGCAGATAGGCTGCGCCATACTGCTCGCCGATATATTCACGCACCGCTTCAACCGCCTCTTTGCTGAGGTTGGTGGAGTCGGTACGCATATAGGTGATGTAACCCGCTTCATAGAGACGCTGGGCCATCATCATGGTCTTCTTGACCCCGAAGCTCAGACGGGTAGAGGCCGCCTGCTGCAGGGTAGAGGTGATAAACGGCGCAGACGGTTTGGAGCCGGTCGGCTTGTCTTCCCGGTTCACCACCTTGTAGTCGACCCCTTCCAGGGCCGCCACGGCGGCGAAGGTCTCGGCCTGGGTCACCGGCTTGAAGTCGGCGCCGTTGCGGCTGACCACTTCCATCCGCAGATCAGCCTTGTCACCGGTCAGCAGGTCGGCATTGAGATCCCAGAACTCGACCGGTACGAACGCCTTGATTTCGCGCTCTTTATCGACGATGAGGCGCACCGCAACGGACTGCACCCGACCGGCGGAGAGACCGCGAGCCAGCTTCTTCCACAAGAGCGGGGAGACCATGTAACCCACCACGCGGTCGAGGAAACGACGGGCCTGCTGGGCATTGACGCGGTCAATATTGAGTTCGGACGGCTGGGCAAACGCCTCCTTGATGGCGCTCTTGGTGATCTCGTTGAACACCACGCGCTTGTAGCGGCTGTCGTCGCCACCGATGATCTCGCGCAGGTGCCAGGCGATCGCCTCTCCTTCTCTATCCAAGTCGGTTGCGAGATAGATGGTGTCGGCTTTCTCGGCCAGACTTTGCAACTCGCTGACCACCTTCTCCTTGCCGGGCAAAATCTGGTAGTTAGCCTGCCAGCCAGCGGTCGGATTGATACCCATCCGGGCAAACAGGGCCTTGCGATCCTTGGCAGCCTTCTCGGTTTCGCTCAGCTTGATGCCGCGAATGACAGGTTTCTTGGGCTCGGTGCTGGCGCTGCCGCTGGTGGGCAGATCGCGAACATGACCCACGCTGGATTTCACCACGTAGTCCTTGCCCAGATATTTGTTGATCGTCTTGGCCTTGGCCGGAGACTCCACTATGACCAGTGATTTGCCCATGCTGTAACTATTATCCTCATTGCACCCGACGGGGTTGGTGTGCGGTTTTGTGGGGCTGTATAAGAGATTTGGCGCGAAAAAGCAATCTTGTGAGCAAATTTGCCTGACCAGCCCGAACCACACGGCTTCTTTTATTGCTTCTTTATTTATTAATGCGAAGGCAACAGGCCGGACGCAACCGCTTTTTCAATTTTCTGCCATACCGCCCCTCTTTTTATATCTGAAACGACATAAAAACGTCTGCTGGTTACCGGCTTGTTACAAAAACATAAAATCTCTTTATAATGGCCCAACCCCGACGCATTGTGCGCGGAAGGAACCGCTACCCATCATAAAAATCGAAAGGATGTACTCAATGAAGCACTTCGAGGTCAATTTCGACGGTCTGGTCGGCCCGACTCATAACTATGCCGGCCTCTCCTACGGCAACGTTGCCTCCCAGAGCAATGCCCAGGAGGCTTCCAATCCGAAAGAGGCCGCCAAACAGGGGCTGCGCAAGATGAAGGCGCTGACCGAGCTTGGCATGACCCAGGGGGTACTGGCGCCACAAGAGCGTCCCGATCTCGCCACCCTGCGCCGCCTCGGCTTCACCGGCAACGATGCCCGGGTGCTGGAGCAGGCCGCCAAACAGGCTCCCGCCGTACTGGCTGCCTGCTATTCGGCCTCCAGCATGTGGACCGCCAACGCCGCCACCGTCTCTCCCAGTGCCGATACCCAGGATGGCCGCATTCACTTCACCCCCGCCAACCTGACCAACAAGTTTCACCGCTCCCTGGAGCCGGACGTCACGGGCCGCATCCTGCGCGCCGTGTTCAACAATGATCGCCACTTCAGCCACCACCTCCATCTGCCGGAGAATGACCACTTCGGCGACGAGGGGGCAGCCAACCACACCCGCCTCTGCCGCGCCTATGGCGAGGCGGGGGTCGAGCTGTTTGTCTATGGCCGCAGCGCCTTTGACTACTCCCGCCCGGCGCCGAAGCGCTACCCGGCCCGCCAGACTCTGGAGGCAAGCCAGGCCATCGCCCGCCTGCATGGCCTCGGCGAGGAGAGCGTGGTGTTTATCCAGCAAAACCCGGAGGTGATCGATCAGGGGGTGTTCCATAACGACGTGATCGCGGTGGGCAACCAGAACGTGCTCTTCTTCCACCAGCAAGCGTTCCTCAACACCGAAGCGGTGCTGGCCGAGATCAGCGGCAAGTTTGGCGAGGGGGATCTGCACTTTATCGAAGTGCCGACCGCCGAGGTATCCGTGCTGGATGCGGTGAAATCCTACCTGTTCAACACCCAGATCCTCACCCTGCCGAGCGGTGAGATGGCGATCATCGCCCCCACCGAGTGCCGCGACAATCCGGCGGTCTCTGCCTATCTCGACAAGCTGCTGACGCAGGGTACCCCGATCAAGACGGTGCATTACATGGATGTGAAACAGAGCATGCGCAATGGCGGCGGCCCGGCCTGCCTGCGGCTGCGGGTCGCCATGAACGATCAGGAACTCGCCGCGGTCAATCCGGCCTGCCTCATCAACGACAGCCAGTTTGCCCGCCTCGATGGCTGGGTAGATCGCCACTACCGCGACCGCCTGACCCTCGATGATCTGCGGGATCCGGCGCTGGTGCAGGAGTCCCGCAGCGCACTGGACGAGCTGACCCAGATCCTGAAACTGGGTTCGGTCTACCCGTTCCAGCGCTAGATGTGATGCCCGGGAAGACCGCCGATACTGGCGGTCTTCTCTTATCTGCCTCGTGTTCACCGTGATCGCCAGCTTGCACGCATGCTGCTTTGTGCAGAAAAGCAGCGCACAACTTGCTGATAAGCTTGAATTTTGAGCTGGATGTATCAAAAAATCGACGAACAGTCATTTTTTACTGCCAGAAGCCTCATCAAGGGGTTCACAAAGCCTCTGGATCTGATAGTATGCGCCTCGCACTTGGGGAGGGGTTCCCGAGCGGCCAAAGGGATCAGACTGTAAATCTGACGGCTCTGCCTTCGAAGGTTCGAATCCTTCTCCCTCCACCATCATTCAGAAAACCCGGCCTGGCGCCGGGTTTTCGCATTTTTGGTCTGCCCAATCCGTTATTTCTCTGCCCTCCAGTGCCTTATCACCGTTTGCCTGCAGCCGATCGCGCAATAAAAAACGGGAGGCCTGCGCCTCCCGTTTACGTTCATATCAGCCTTGTTAGGGGGCAAAGCGTTACAGGGTGAAGCGATAGAAGATATCGACCGCCTGAGCCACCCCGCTCATCGCCTGCAGATAGAGCCGTGGCAATACCTCGTAGCGCAGCTTGAATTCGGCGATGGGGCTGAAGACCCCGACCCCGTACTGGAACTGCAAGCCCGGCAGCAGATAGGCCGACAGAGTCACCTGGGTGTTGTCACCACTGCCCGCGGTATCGAGGGAGACATCGCTCATCCCCAGCGACTCGCCGATGCTCGACACCACGCCGTTGGCCTGACTCACCGCACCGGCCACCAGCAGGCCGTTGAAACCGCCATCCTCACCGCCGGTCTGCAACCCTTTGCCGCGCAGCAGATAGGAGAGCTGTTCCGACTGCGCCATCTGCGGCTCGGAGTAGACAGTGATCTCCGGCTTGCTGGCAGGGCCGGTCACCCGCACCCCGACCGTCACCTGACCCTCGATGGTATCGGGATCCCGGTTGGCCTCGATGTTGAGGAACGGCCGATCCAGCGGACCGGAGAAGAGGATCCGCCCCTCCTTGATGATGAGGTTCTGACCATAGGCCTTGAAGCGACCGTTGGTCAGCACCAGCTGGCCATTGCCTGCCAGCGGCTTCTCGGGATCCTGACGGATATTGAGACCGCCGGAGACATCGGTCTTCAACCCCATGGCATCGAGCTTCACATCGTTGCCAAGGCGGATCGCCACCTTCATTGCCAGCGGCAGGCTGGCCTGCTTGGGAGCCGGGGGCAGATCGTCATAGACCACGGTCACATCATCGGAGACCGCCACCGCCGAATCCGGCAGGCTCTTGACCAGAATGCGCGCCCAGGGAATATCCACCTGACCGGTAATGCGGGTCTCCTCCCCCAGCGACACCGCGATATCGGGCGAGACTCTGACCCGGCCCATGCCCGGATATTGCGCCTCCAGATCCTTGCCCTGAATGGTGAGGCTGCCGCTGACCGGCATCTTGGCCCAGCTGAGCCAGCCGCCCAACGCCAGCGGCCCCTTGCCCACCAGCATGGAGCCATCGAGCTCGGCGCGGTTGCCCTCGATCTTGAGGCGGGTCACCAGCTTGGTCAGGGTCACCATGTCGGAGTGGGTCTGCACTTCACCGTCACGCAGGTTGAGCTGACCAAACAGCAGGGGCGCCGCCAGCGTGCCGTCGAAGCGGGCATCGGCGGAGATGATCCCTTGCAGGGAGCGCACCTCCGGGATCAGTGGCGCGAAGGTATTGAGCTTGAGATCGTCAAACTTGAGCTGACCACCGAGCAGACCGCGACCGGCAGGCTCCTTGATCAGCAGGTCGGTATCGATATTGCCGATCTGCTTGGAGGCAAAATCGAGGCGAATGGCCGCCTGCTGCCGCTCGAAATCCAGGGCCAGAGCCAGCTGCTGATAGTCGGTCTTGAGGCCATCTGCCACAAAAGTGCCCGGCGTGGTGCGCACCACCGCATGCAGGGTCGGCTGATTGCCACGCCAGCTGGCACGGCCATCGGCCGAGAGCATCGCCTGCCAGCGGAAGTTGTCCGGCAACCAGGGGCGCAGCCGCTTGAGATCAAACTCGCTCAGGGCAAACTCCAGGGTGCCTTGGGCAGCGGAGACCTGACTCCCCTTGACGCAGAGGCTGGCTCCCTTGGAGCCGAGACAGAGATCCCCCATCGCCAGCCGCTGACGCGGCAGATCGAGATCCAGCGCCCAGGGGGAGCTCAAGTCCCAACGGCGCAGCGGGGTTTTCAGCTGCAACTCGGAGAGCGCCCCGCGCCAGTGATCCCCCCGCACGCCGCCACCCAGTTTGAGGTTGGCCGCAACAGGGTCACCCTTCATGGTCAGGGTCAACAGATGCTGACTGATATCGCCGCTGAGGTTCAGGGCCAGCTGGCTGAGCTTGGTCTCCCCCTGTTTCAGCTGCGCCACCAACAACGCGAGCTCACCGGCCGGTTTGGCGCCGATCACCGCATTGCCCTTGAGGCTAATACCCTTCAGGTCGGTGCCGGCATAGTAGAGCCGCTCGGAGGCCAGATCCGCATCGATTTTTGGCGTCTGCTGATTGCCACTGACCTTCACCTGTCCCTTGATATCCCCTTTCAGGCCGGGATAGATGCCCCCCAGCTGGGGAGCCTGCAGGTTGGCATCGAGCTTCCATTGGGCAGTGCTGATGCTGCCCTTGGCCTGCAACTGGTTGGGGCCACTTTGCAGCGAGAGCGCCGGGATCTGCCACTCCATCTTGTCGTTGCCGCTGAGCTCCCCCTTGAGGGCCAGCGGGTACTGGTTGAGCTTGCCATCCACCTTGAGCTTGGGCAGTTTCAGCTCCCAGTGGCCCGCTTCGTTCATCACGAAACGGCTCTCCAGCTCACCGGCCAGCGTCCCTTTCAGCTCAGGCACCAGCTCGGCCGGATTGATCCCCTTGAACAGGGTGGTTCCCTGCCACTCGATCCCCTTGTTCCAGGCCAGCTTGCCATCGAGCTTCAGCTCCCCCTTGAGGGCGTTGAGCTGCAAGGCGATCTTGCTGAGCCGCTCCAGATCCCCCTTCCCGTCCAGCGCAAGCTTGAAGGGGGGGACATCGGTCCCCTTGCCGGAGGTATTGAGGGCAAACTGGTAGCCGGAGAGCTTGCCCTTGGCAGTCAGGCTCCCCTTGTCCAGCCGATAGCTCGGCTCATCTTTGGCAGGCTTATGAAATGGCCAGCCGAGGCTCTTCCAGTCGAGGGCCAGATCAAAAGGGAGATCCGGGTCGAGCGCGGCCAGCGAGCCCTTGAGATTGGCGGCAACCGGCCCCTTGGCCGACAACGCCAGCCCCAGCTTGCCGACCGAACCGCTCAGCGCCAGCGTGGCCTGCTCACCCTGCAGCTCGCCATCCAGCAGCCCCTTGCGGGCCTTGGCATCCAGTGTCACCGCCAGCGGGTAGTCATCACTGAGCTGGATGTGGCCCTTGAGCGCCAGATCGGCCATGGCGTGGCGCAGCGAAAGCTCGCGCACCTCGATGCGATCATCGACGGCAATGGCCGACAGCAGCAGCTTGTCGAGCCCTTCGATCAGCTCGCCCTGCTTATATTGCACCCGGGTCGCATTGACCCCTTCCAGCTGAATGGGGAAAGGAAGGTGAATGGCGGGCAGGACCATCGGGGCAGCCTTTGCCGTGTTCGCAGCTGGCGCCCCTTTGCCCTGTTTGGCGGCCTCGGCACTGGCCTTGTCGGTGCGAGCAACCGCAGA
>OEQO01000067.1_pt1 | contig 25037 bp, 22 predicted proteins | sample 1539751 | NCBI WGS metagenome assembly OEQO01 (sample SAMEA3891237, study PRJEB23780) | metagenome | biome: terrestrial biome; feature: animal house; material: water of meat washing | place: Italy | collected 2015-05-12 | reverse complement strand
CGGACGTCATTGGCTTGCGCGCGGTGATTGTCCATGAGTCCGCCCGTACCAATATTGGCCGCGAATATTATCGCCTTGGGCCACAACGCGGCTGGCAATACATCAGCCAATATATTGAACAGCAATCTCGCAGTGGCCAACTCTGTGTCATCGAAAACAGCTGGGCGGCAGCCATGCACCTCAAAGGCTTGCTAGAAGTCGAGATGCTCGAGCCTCTCCTGCTCGGAGCAAGAGCATGTCCGGATGATAAGGAGATGGCAGAGGTCGTGGAGCGTGCCATTAACGTCTTTATGCTGGCTTACGGCCCGAGGTAGGTCGCAAGGCTGCACCGAATTCGCAGCCCTCTTTCCAGCCAATATCATCGCGCTCATAAGCCATCGCGTCAGAAGGGTTCGAACAAGCCCCTGATGTGAGGCAAAGCCGCGTTTGGCAAGGGCATCATCACCTCCTGCTTGGTCTGGCAGTGTCCTTGCGGTATCACACAGGTCATGGACCCATCGCTTCTCGAACGAGAAGATATTCTGTGTGAGTGGCTTCTTGATTGCCTGATTCAGCGATTCAGGATCACGTTACAGGGAAGTGGAATTACGTCGTATGGTGATACCACTTTGCTCGAACAATCCAGAACGATGCAAGACATGCAAAAACAACAAACCCCCGAAAATCAGGGGTTTGTGAGTCATCTGAACCAGCGATAAACGCCGAAAAACATCACTCGATGTTCTGGATCTGCTCGCGCATCTGCTCGATGAGGACCTTCAGCTCGACGGCGGACTGGGTCACTTCGGCGTTGATGGACTTGGAGCCCAGGGTGTTCGACTCGCGGTTGAACTCCTGCATCATGAAGTCGAGGCGACGGCCACAGGCGCCACCCTTCTTCATGATCTTGTTGGTTTCGCTGATGTGCATCTCCAGACGATCCAGCTCTTCGGCCACGTCGATCTTCTGGGCCAGCAGCACGATCTCCTGCTCGATGCGGGCCGGATCCAGCTCCACCTTGGCTTCGGCCAGACGGTCGGTGAGCTTCTGGCGCTGCCACTCGATGATCTGCGGCAGGTGGACGCGCACCTTCTTCACTTCCACCTGAATACCGGCCAGACGCTGTTCGATCAGCGCCTTGAGGTTGGCCCCTTCGCTGGCGCGGGAGGCGAGGAAATCTTCCATGGTCTGGTCAAAACCGCCGAGCAGCTCGGTGGCGACCGCGTCCATGTCCTGCTCGGCGGCAGCCATGACACCCGGCCAGCGCAGCACGTCGACCGGATTGAGCTGGCCCTGGCCCGCTTCTTTCATTACCCAGCTGGCGCTGTCGATGATGAGCTTGGCCAGCTCTTCATTGATATGCAGCTGCTTTGCATCGGCTTGAGCGGCTTCGAAACGCAGGTTGCACTCCACCTTGCCGCGCTGCAGCTTGGCGCGGAAACGCTCACGCAGTACCGGCTCCAGGCTGCGCAGTTGCTCCGGCAGGCGAATGTAGGTTTCCAGATAGCGCTGGTTTACCGAACGAATTTCCCAAACGGCTGTGCCCCAGTCGCCCTTGAATTCCTTGCGGGCGTAGGCGGTCATGCTGTGAATCATTGATTGTTCCGGGCTTGATGAAGTGTGCGGCCAGTATACTCAGCCCGGCCCTGCTCGTCAGCCGATGCCGTGGTTTTAGCGGCTGATATTTGGGGCGGGATCACTTATAATCCCCCGCCAATTTGAGCCAGCCCAGAGGTCCGTTCCATGTCACGTCCAAGCGATCGCAGTGCCGCGCAACTTCGCCCGGTTACCATTACCCGCAATTTCACCAAACATGCAGAAGGCTCAGTGCTGGTGGAGTTCGGTAACACTCGCGTGCTCTGCACCGCCAGCGTCGACACCAGCGTGCCGCGCTTCCTGAAAGGGAAGAACCAGGGCTGGGTGACTGCCGAATACGGCATGCTGCCGCGCTCCACCCACTCCCGGATGAACCGCGAAGCGGCCTCCGGCAAGCAGAGTGGCCGTACTCTGGAGATCTCCCGTCTGATCGCCCGCTCCCTGCGCGCGGCGGTAGACCTGACTGCGCTGGGCGAGCACTCCATCACCGTTGACTGTGATGTGCTGCAAGCCGATGGCGGCACCCGCACCGCCTCCATTACCGGTGCCTGCGTGGCGCTGGTGGATGCGCTGAACTGGATGGTCGAGAAGGGCATGATCAAGCAGAGCCCGCTCAAGCAGATGATCGCCGCCGTCTCCGTCGGCATGTATCAGGGCGAAGCCATCTGCGATCTGGAGTACATCGAAGACTCCGCCGCCGAGACCGACATGAACGTGGTGATGACCGAAGATGGTCGCATCATCGAGGTGCAGGGCACCGCGGAGGCCGAGCCCTTCACCCATGAGGAGCTGCTGGCGATGCTGGCGCTCGCCAAGGGCGGCATCGCCGACATCATTGCGCTGCAGAAGCAGTCACTCTCCTGATTTTAAAAACGCGGCATTGACCGCGTTTTTTTATACCCCCACACAAGACAACGACAAGCCAAGCAAGGAGCCAGAATGAAAGCCTACCAGCGTCAATTTATCGAGTTCGCCCTGGAGAAACAGGTCCTCAAATTCGGTGAATTTACCCTGAAATCCGGTCGTAAAAGCCCCTACTTCTTCAACGCCGGTCTGTTCAACAGCGGCCGCGATCTGGCCCGTCTCGGCCGCTTCTATGCCGCCGCCCTGATGGATGCCGGCATCGAGTTCGATGTGCTGTTTGGCCCGGCCTACAAGGGGATCCCCATCGCCTCCGCCACCGCGGTGCAGCTGGTGGAGCAGCACGATGTGGATGTGCCCTGGTGCTTCAACCGCAAGGAGGCCAAGGATCACGGCGAGGGCGGCAATCTGGTGGGCAGCCCGCTCAAGGGGCGCATCATGCTGGTGGACGACGTCATCACCGCCGGCACCGCCATCCGCGAATCCATGGATCTGATCCAGGCCAACGGCGCCTCGCTGGCGGGCGTGCTGATCGCGCTGGACCGTCAGGAGAAGGGCAAGGGCGAGCTCTCCGCCATTCAGGAAGTGGAGCGTGACTACGGCGCCCACATCATCGCCATCATCCAGATGAGCGACCTGATTGCCTATCTGGAAGAGAAGCAGGCCGAGCAGCCGGAGCTGGCAGCCCAACTGACGGCCATGAAGGCTTATCGCGCCCAGTACGGCATCTGAATGAGATGAATCATGGCGCCACTCTCGTCGAGGGTGGCGCCATTTTTTATCCGCGTTTTTCTAACACTGTTTTAAAAACGGCTGTGAACTGCTTGAGCTTGCCCTTACAGTAAAGGTTAGGGTTTGCCAGTCGGCGTTTTGTGGTGCCGACGGGTTCCCGGGAGGAACAGCATGACGACTCAACAGCAACACCTCATTCATCTGCAATTGCCGCTCAGTGGCATGAGCTGCGCCAACTGCGCCAGCCGCATCGCGGCCAGCCTCAACAAACTCGACGGGGTATCGGCCACCGTCAACTTCGCGCTGGAGCAGGCGGCCATCGAGCTGGCCAGCCCCGATCGCCTGCCTGCGGTGCTCGACAGCATCAAGAGTCAGGGTTACGACTACGGCAGCGAGACCTTTTTGTTTCAAATTACCGGCATGAGTTGCGCAGGTTGTTCGGCTCGGCTGAACAAGATGCTGGCCGCGCTGCCCGGCGTCATCTCCGCCGAGGTCAACTTCTCCATCGAACAGGCCCGGATCGTGCTGGTCCCCGGGATGCAGACCCCGGCCGCTTTGCGCGAGCAGATCGAAGCGCTCGGCTTTGGCGCCCAGCTGGCACAAGGCTCGGCCAGCGGCCGCCGCCAGCAGTTGCTGGAGCGGGAAGCGCAGGAGGCCGCCACTGCCCGTCAGGCGCAGACCCGGGTCATCGTCTCGGCTTTGCTGACGTTGCCGCTGCTGGTGGGGATGCTGGCCATGGCCGGACTGTTCCCCTGGCATCTGCCCGCCTGGCTGGAGCTGCTGCTCGCCACCCCGGTGCAGTTCTGGATCGGGGCCCGTTTCTATCGCGGCGCCTGGCTCGCCATCAAGAACCGCGCAGCCAACATGGATGTGCTGGTGGCGACCGGCACCAGCGCCGCCTACTTCTACAGCCTCTATCTGTTGTTGACGCTGGGGATGGCTGCCAGCGGCAAGCTCTATTTCGAGGCGAGCGCCATCATCATCACCCTGATCTCCCTCGGCAAGTTGCTGGAGGCAAGAGCCAGACGCAGCACCCAGTCCGCCATTCGCGAACTGATGGCGCTGCGGCCGGAAACCGCCACCGTCTGGCGTGGCGAGAGCTGGCAGGTCGTCGCCATCGACGAGGTGCTGCGCGGCGATCGGCTGCGGGTGCTGGTGGGTGAGCGGGTGCCGGTGGATGGCAGAATCGTGAGCGGCGCCAGCGAGCTGGACGAGTCGATCCTCACCGGCGAGAGCCTGCCGGTGCCGCGCAGTGCGGGCGACAAGGTGCTGGGCGGTGCCATCAACCGCTCCGGCGTGCTGGAGATCGAAGCCACTACCGTGGGGGAGGATTCCAGCCTCAGCAAGATCATCGCGCTGGTGGAGAGCGCCCAGATGGGCAAGGCGCCGCTGCAACAGCTGGTGGACAAGGTCTCCGCCGTGTTTGTGCCGGTGGTGATGGCCATCGCCCTGTTTACCCTGCTGGTGTGGTACGCCATCAGCAACGACTTCGCGCAGGCGCTGCTGGCGGCGGTGGCGGTGCTGGTGATCGCCTGTCCCTGCGCGCTGGGGCTGGCAACGCCGGCGGCCATCGTCACCGGTACCGGAGTCGCGGCGCGCCACGGCATTCTGATCAAGGATGTGGATACCCTGCAGAAGGCCCACGCCATCAAGGCGCTGATCTTCGACAAGACCGGCACCCTCACTCAGGGCAAGCCGGTGCTGGCCAGCTGGAGCGGCAACGACGAGCAGCTGCGCCTCGCCGCCGCCCTGCAGCAGGCGAGCGAACACCCGCTGGCGCTGGCGATGCGCGAGGCGGTCGGCAACGGTGCGACATTGCCTCAGCCGGAAGCGGTCGAGGTGCGGGTCGGTGCCGGTATTGTCGGTCAGGTAGCGGGTCACACAGTCGCCATCGGTAATGGCTCCCTGCTGACCCAGCTCGGCATTGAACCGCCGCAACAGAATGAACAAACCGCCGATGGGGCGACCCGGGTCTGGGTCGCCATCGATGGCACGGTCGCTGGCATCGCGGCTTTGGCCGATACCCTGCGCCCCGAGAGTGCGGAAGCCATCGCCACCCTGCGTCAGCGCGGTATCGCCAGCTGGCTGGTGAGCGGCGATGCACCGGCGCCGGTGGCCCATATCGCCGCCAAGCTGGGGCTGGACGGGGCCTTTGACTCCGTGCTGCCAGCGGGCAAGGTGGAGAAAGTGGAGGCGCTGCGGGCGCAAACCCGCGGGCTGGTGGCCATGGTGGGGGACGGGGTGAACGACGCCCCGGCGCTGGCGGCGGCGGATGTCGGCATCGCCATGGGCTCCGGCTCCGATGTGGCGATGGAGACCGCTTCCATCACCCTGATGCGATCTGACCCGCGGCTGGTGGCCGATGCCATCGATATCTCGGCGGCGACCTGGCGCACCATACAGCAGAATCTGTTCTGGGCCTTCGTGTTCAACATCATCGGCATTCCGCTGGCGGCGCTGGGCTACCTCAGCCCCGAGCTGGCGGGGGCGGCCATGGCCCTGAGCAGCATTACCGTTTTGAGCAATTCCCTGTTATTGAAACGCTGGCAGCCCAGGGCGGCGCACGGGCCAGCATCCAACCCGATCAGTAAGGAGGCATAAATGAACATCAGCAAGGTTGCCAAGGCCACTGGGCTGACCGCCAAGACCATCCGTTATTACGAGAGCATTGGCCTCATCACAGCCCCGGTACGCAGTGACAACGGCTATCGCAGTTACACCGAGGGGGCGCTGCGCGAGCTGCGTTTCGTCAAGCGGGCGCGGGAGACCGGCTTCAATCTGGAGGAGTGTCAGGAGCTGCTGGCGCTCTATCGGGACGAACACAGAACCAGCGCCCAGGTGAAGAAGCTGGCGCAGGAGAAGATCGTCGATCTGCGCACGCGCATCGCCGGTCTGCAGGCCATGCTCAGCTCGCTGGAAGGGCTGGTCTGCTGCTGCCACGGGGATGAGAATCCCGAGTGCCCGATCCTCGACGAATTGGAGAAGGGGTGAGCAAGGACTCACCTGCCAGCGCAGAAGAAATCGTTATTGATTGATTAACTTCTTAATAAGCGGCGCTTTATTGTTGCGGGTCAGGGGGTAATGGTAGACTGCTCGGCTCTTGTACAGGAGTACTCAGTTGACCCAGAGTGTGACACGCCAGGTTAAGCAGGCCATCATGGCCCAGCTCTATACCCACGCATCGTTCAGTCTCCCCTGTTTGGGCGTGTTGGCATTTGGCTGGAGTCTGCTGTTTCACGACTATCTGCCCGCCACCGAAGCGCTTGGCTGGCTGGCAGGGACTTTCCTGTGGCTGCTTGGCCGGGGCTGGCACCTGCGCTGGCGCCGAGCCCGCCTGCACCAGACGCCGTTGCCGGTGCTGGAGCGGGAGCTCTTTATCGGAGCCACCATCACCTCCATCATCTGGGCCCTCGGGGTGCTGCTCTACATGGACAAGCTGCCCGATACCTACCGGGCCGCCATGATGATGCTCTCCAGCCTCATTCTCACCGGCAGTGCCATCATGCTGTTTGGCAGCCGCCGTACCCTCTATGGTTCCGCCCTGCCGCTGGGCATGGCGATGCTGTTCGAGCTGGGCAATGGCAACGAGCAGGAGCGGATCGTCTCCTGCATGCTGGCGGGCTATCTGTTTGTCTTTCTGCCGACCCTGCTGCGCCGGATGCGGCGGGATCAGATCGCCTCGCTCCACCACCGTTTCTCCAACGCCGAACTGGTGGCCGAGCTGAAGGCGGTCTCCGAGCATCTGCGCCTCACCTCCCGCCTCGACGGCCTGACCGGCATCGCCAACCGCGCCCACCTCGACGACTCGCTGGAGCGAGCCTGGCGTCGCTGTCACCGTGCCCGCGCACCGTTGTCGCTGGTGCTGGTGGATGTGGATTACTTCAAGCAGTTCAACGATCTCTACGGCCATCAGCTGGGGGATGACTGTTTGCAACAGGTGGCGGGGTTGCTGGCCGAGGTGGAGCGGCGCGAGGACGATCTGGCGGCCCGTTACGGCGGCGAGGAGTTCGCCCTGCTGTTGCCCTGCACCGGCATGCAGGGGGCGTTGCAGGTGGCGGACAATGTGCGGCAGGCGCTCAAGGAGCTGGCCATCCCGCACCAGAAGTCACTGGTCTCCGGTCGGGTCACATGTAGTTTTGGTGTTGCGACACTGATACCGGACAACAGCATGAAAATCGCCGATTTGATCCAAAAAGCGGATGCGGCACTCTATCAGGCCAAGCATAATGGGCGGGATCGAATCGAAGTAGCCTTGATGGGTAAGGTTGCCTGAATTTAACGTGACAGATTAAAGAGGTTGTCTATGCAATGTCATCGTATCGAAGAGCTGCTGGAGTTGTTGCAGCCTGCCTGGATCAAGGAACAGGATCTCAGCCTGGTGCAGTTTGTTGCCAAACTGGCCAACGAAGCGGGATTTGAAGGTTCTCTGTCCGAGTTGACCGACGACATGCTGATCTATCACCTCAAAATGCGGGAATCCGACAAGCAGGCGATGATCCCCGGTCTGGCCAAGGATCATGTGCCCGATTTCAAAGAGGCACTGCTCAAGGCTCGCGGAATCAAGTGAATCTTTAGCGGAAGCGCATCACCTTGGGGTGATGCGCTTTTTTGTTGCCGAAAATTGCGATCAAACGCCAATATTAGATACATCTAATCCACACAATTAGCATGCTGTTTAAGATATAATCCGCTCCATAACAAATAAGGGAGCGATGTCTTGCAATGGCCGACCACGATAAAATCGATATCAAGGACGTCACCGACAAGGGCGTAACCGGGACCTTCAACCCCAATACGTTCAAAGCCAGCGACGACAGATTCAACCCGGGCAACCGCATCTATGTGCGGGCCCAGAAAGGGTATTGGCAGCGGATGCGCAAGGCCATGGGCTGGTTCTTTGTGGCGCTGTTCGTGCTGCTGCCCTGGCTGCGTTACGACGGGCGACAGGCGGTGCTGTTCGACCTCGGTCACCAGCAGTTCCATATCTTTGGCGCCACCATCTGGCCGCAGGATCTGACCCTGCTCGCCTGGCTCTTCATGATTGCCGCCTTCGCCCTCTTCTTCGTGACCACCTTCCTCGGCCGGGTCTGGTGCGGCTATCTCTGCCCGCAGACGGTCTGGACCTTCATGTTCATCTGGTTTGAAGAGAAGCTGGAAGGGCCCGCCAACAAGCGGCGCAAGCTGGACGAGGCGCCCTGGAGCGGCGAGAAGCTGGCCCGCAAGGGGGCCAAGCATCTGGCCTGGCTGGCGATCTCGCTGGTGACCGGCCTGACCTTCGTCGCCTACTTCCAGGATGTGACTGAACTGGTGCCGGACTTCTTCACCCTGCAGGCGGGGGGCTGGGTGCTGTTCTGGGTGAGCTTCTTTACCATCATCACCTACGGCAACGCAGGCTGGATGCGCGCCATCATGTGTATCCACATGTGCCCCTATGCCCGCTTCCAGTCCGCCATGTTCGACAAGGACACCTTCATCGTCGGTTATGACACCAAGCGCGGCGAAACCCGTGGTGCCCGTTCCCGCAAGGCGGACCCCAAGGCGCTGGGGTTGGGTGACTGTATCGACTGCGATCTCTGCGTGCAGGTCTGCCCGACCGGTATCGATATCCGCGACGGCCTGCAGTACGAGTGCATCAACTGCGGCGCCTGCGTCGATGCCTGCGACCAGACCATGGAGCGGATGGGCTATCCGAAAGGGCTCATCAGCTACACCACAGAGCACAAGCTGGCCAACGACTCCACCCATGTGGCGCGGCCCAAGCTGATTGGTTACGGGCTGGTGATGGCGGTGATGCTGGGGGTATTTGTCTACAACGCCATGTCCATCATGCCGATGGGGCTCGATATCCTGCGGGATCGCAACCAGCTGTTCCGCGAAAACAGCGAGGGGCTTATCGAGAACACCTACACCCTCAAGATCCTCAACAAGACCCTGCAGCCCCAGACCTACCAGCTGGATGTGGAGGGCTTGCCCGAGTATCAGTGGTTCGGTCCCCGTGAAGTGACCCTGAAAGCGGGCGAGATCTATACCTTGCCGGTCAGTCTGGCGGTCGACCCCTATAACCTGAAACGGCCAACGCTGGATATCCAGTTCGTGCTGAAACGGGAGGGGGCGGCGCCCGATGACAGCAAGGGCAACCTGCGTCAGGGCAGCAAGTTTATCAGCCGGTTGTAACTGCGTGTGGCTGCGGGCCGGGCGTGACACCAGTCCGGTCACCAGCGAGCACGGCAATGCCGGTCAGTAGTGATAGAATGGGGCGCAACGGCGCCCCTTTCTTATGGTGGATGACATGCGTTTCAACTATTCCGACCTCAATCCCGACCTCATCATGGATGCGCTCGATCTCAGTGGCCTGCGGCTCGACTCCGGCCTTATCGAGCTCAACAGCTACGAAAACCGGGTCTACCAGTTTCAGGATGAGGATCGTCGCCGCTATGTGGTGAAGTTCTATCGTCCCGGCCGCTGGAGCCGGGCCCAGATCCTCGAGGAGCACGAGTTTGCCACCCGTCTCGCCGAGGCGGAGATCCCGGTCGCCGCGCCGCTCGCCTTCGCGGGCGAGACCCTGCTGGAGCACGAGGGTTACCCCTTTGCCATCTGGCAGAGCGTCGGTGGCCGCCAGTTCGAGGTGGATAACCTCGACCAGCTGGAGTGGGTGGGGCGTTTCCTCGGCCGCATTCATCAGATCGGCGCCAGCAAGCCGTTTCACCATCGGGTGCGGCTCGATGTGGAGAGCATGCTGCACGAACCGCGTCAGCTGCTGGCGTCTGGCGAATGGCTGCCAAGCGGGCTGGCGAAGCAATTCTTCGGGGTGCTGGACGAGCTGATCAAGCATGTCAGCGACGCCATGACCCTCGATGTGGCGCAGATCTCCCTGCATGGCGACTGCCACCCGGGCAACATCCTGTGGCGCGATGGCCCCATGTTTGTCGACCTCGATGATTGCCGCACCGGCCCCGCGATTCAGGATCTCTGGATGATGCTGAGCGGCGAGCGCCACGAGCAGCAGATCCAGCTCGATACCCTGCTGGCGGGCTACGAGGAGTTTATGGAGTTCGACTCGCGGGAGCTGGCGCTGATCGAGCCGCTGCGGGCGATGCGCATCGTTCACTACATGGCCTGGCTGGCACGGCGCTGGGACGATCCCGCGTTCCCCCGTCACTTCCCCTGGTTCAATACCGATCACTACTGGCGTCAACAGATAGCGACACTGCACGATCAGCTGGAGGCACTCAAGGCGCCACCGTTGAGCCTGATGCCAAACTGGTGAAATAGAAGGGATCTTGCGTGGCAAGCGGGACTCGATCTCCGGCCCTGACCATTGACGTCAGCATGGCGAAACAATAGGCTTGGCACTGCTTCGGTTCGCCGGGCGTGCCTCACAGTGATCCCTTAACAGGAAACATCATGAAAAAAGTTCTATTTTTCCTTGCTGCCATGCTGATGATCCCCATGGTTCACGCCGCCCCCGAGTTCAAGGAAGGCGTCAACTACGATGTGGTCAAACAGACTGGCAGTGCCCAGCCGGAAGTGATGGAGTTCTTCTCCTACTACTGCCCGCACTGCGCCACCTTCGAACCGATCGTTGAGCAACTGCAAGCTGGTCTGCCGAAAGGCGTCACCCTGAAGAAGAACCCGGTTGCCTTCCTCGGCCGCGAAATGGGCCCCGAGATGCAGCGTGCCTATGCCGTTGCCAGCCTGCTCAACGCCGAAGCCAAGCTGACCCCGGCCATCTTCACCAAGATCCACACCCAGCGTCAGCCGCCGATGAGCCGTGACGAGGTGAAGCAGATCTTCGTGGACAACGGCGTACCGGCTGAAGAGTTCGACGGTGCCGTCGACAGCTTCGCCGTCTCCGGCATGGTCTCCCAGTTCGATCGCAACACCGAGAGCTACAACATTCGCGGTGTACCGGCCTTCCTGGTGAACGGCAAGTACATGGTGAAGATTGAATCCATCACCTCTCAAGAGCAGTTCAACAAGCTGGTGCAGTTCCTGCTGGCCAAGAAAGACTGATACCCCTTGAGTCGATAAAAAAGCCCGCCGGTGCGAACCGGCGGGCTTTTTGTTTTCTGGTGCTCGGAAAGATCAGACCCCGACGTGGAACGCCTGCTTGAGGTTGCGGATAAACTCCGCATCCCGGCAGAGGGTCTTGCCCGGGCTGTCGGAGATCTTGGCGACCGGGCCGCCGTTGCACTCCATCAGCTTGAACACGATGTTCATCGGGCTGACACCGGGCAGATCGCAGGTGAGCTTGGTGCCGATGCCGAAGCTGGTGTTGATGCGGCCACGGAAGTGGCGGAACAGCTGCACCGCCTTGTCGAGGTTGAGCCCGTCGGAGAAGACCAGGGTCTTGTCGGTGGGGTCGATGCCGAGGCGCTGATAGTGGCTGATCGCCTTCTCGCCCCACACCACGGGATCGCCGGAGTCGTGACGCAAGCCCTGATAGCTGCTGGCCAGCTCGAAGTCGAAGTCCCGCAGGAAGGCATCCATGGTGATGCAGTCGGTCAGGGCGATGCCGAGATGGTCGGTGAACTCGTCCAGCCAGCTGGTGAGGGCGGCGCGCTGGCTGTGCTCCAGCGGGAAGCCGAGCTGCTGGTGCGCCTGGAACCACTCGTGGGCCTGGGTGCCGACCGCGGGCAGCTTGTACTTCTGGGCCAGCATGTAGTTGCTGGTGCCGCGAAACGCCGGCAGCCGCTCCTTGAGGCGACCCACTACCGCATCCTGTACCGCGTGAGAGAAGCGGCGGCGGGTGCCGAAGTCGATGAGGTTGAACTCGCTCATCTCGTCGCTGCTCAGCTCCTTCTCCAGCTTGTCGATCTTCTGATCGAGCCGCTCCAGCGCATGGCTGACGCCGAACTGGGGGTAGCGGAAGCGGTTGCGCATCTCGCTGATGATGGCGAGCACCGGGATCTCCCACAGGATCACATCCTGCCAGGGGCCCTCGACCCGCACATTGATGCGGCCATCCTGCTCGAACACCTTGAGCAGAGAGGCATCGAGCGGCTTGCGGCGCAGGTGGTCGAGGTAGTCAGGGGTGAAGAAGGGGCGCTCGGCCAGAAAATCGAGCTCTGGCTTGGTCAGTCGCAGGGAACCGGCGAGGCGCAGTTGCTCCTCGATCTGCCCCATCATGGGCAGCAGATCCTCTTCATTGCGGCTGTGAAACTCGGCCACCACCTCGGCATCCGGATAGCGATGGAACACCGCCTGCTGCATATGCAGCTTGTAGGCATCGGTGTCGAGCAGGCTGGTGAGGATTGGGGGCATATCAGGCTCCTCGCAGACTGGTGAGCACGATGGAGCTCCCCTGCCGCATATGTAACGTGCAGGCGTCGGTGTCGAGCAGGCTGGTAAGAATCGGTGGCATATCAGGCGTCCAGCAGGCGTTGTACATCGATCAGGGTCTGGGCCAGTTCGGCGCCAGCCTCGATCATCTGGGTGTGGGCGCTGGCAACCGTCTCGGGCGCGATGCCACGGCAGGCATCGAGATGGACGATCACCCGGAAACCGGCGCGGCGCAGTTGCAGCACGCTGGTTTTGACACAGTAGTCGGTGGCGAGGCCGCCGACCAGTACGGTATCGACCTTGCGGGCTTGCAGGAATTCGATGAGTCCGGTGCTGCGCCGTTCGGCCAGATCGTGATAACAGGCGCCGTAAGGGTGCAGATCCGGCTCGACCCCCTTCCAGACGAAGAAGTCATAGTCGATGGGGGCGGGCAGGCCGTCGAGCAGCTCGAAGCCCTTGCTGCCCGGCACGCAGTGCACCGGCCAGGTGAGGTCGGCGTTGGGCAGATCCAGCGGCAGCAGCATGCCGGCGGGGTCAGAGACGGCCCAGTCGGCATTGGCGGGGTGAGAGTCCTTGCTGCCGATCCGCAGCGTGGCGAGGGTGGCCTGAGCGTTGAGCGCAGCCACAATATCATCACCGCCCGCGACGGGCAGTTCGTTCGGGCAGAGGGGGGTAAAGCCCTTCTGCGCATCAATATCCAGGCTGGCGACGGTTCCCATGATTGGCTCCTGCACATACTATTCGTGTGATATTATCTACCAAACATTAATGGAAGGCGAGCAGGGCGATCGGCATGCTGAGAATGAGTCTGGATATGGTGGTGCTGCGGTTGCATGACGAGCGGCTCGAGCTGCTGCTCGAGACCCGTGATCGCCCCCCCTTTGCCCACTGTTGGCAGCTACCCGGTTTGCGTATCGACGAGGCACTGGATCGGGATCTGGACGCCGCCCAGCGCCGCCTGCTGGCGGAGTGGGGGCTCGGTCACTGCTACAGCGAGCAGGTCTGCACCCTCGGCAATCTGGAGCGGGATCCCCGCGGCTGGTCCACCACTCTGGTCTATCTCTGTCTGGTCGATCCGGAAGTGGAAGTGACCCACGGCTGCTGGCATCCGCTCTCCAATCTGCCGGGGCTGAGCCTCGCCTTCGACCATGTCCAGCTCATCGCCAAGGGGTTGGAGCGGCTGCGGATCAAGAGTCGCTACAGCACCCTGCCGTTGCATCTGCTGGGGCCCGAGTTCACCCTCTCCGAGGTGCAGCGCGCCTTCGAAATCATCCTGCAAACACCCATGAATACGGCGGCATTTCGCAAGCGGATCCATCGCGCCGACATTCTGGTGGATACCGGCCGCAAGCGTACCGGCAAACAGCGCCCCGCCATCCTCTACCGGCTGGAGAGCCCCTGCTGCGTGATGTTCGATCAGGTGATGCATGGAGCGGAAGCATGAGTAAGACCAGCGTGCACAAGGTGCTGGTCAGCGCGTGCTTGCTGGGCCAGCCGGTGCGTTACGACGGCCAGAGCAAGGGGATTGTCAGCGACTGGCTGAGCGAGCTGGGTGCCGAAGGGCGGGCGCTGGCCTTCTGCCCCGAAGTGGCTGGCGGTTTGCCAACCCCGCGCCCTCCTGCCGAGCGGCAGGGAGATCGGGTGGTGACGGCGAGCGGACTGGATGTGACTGCCGAGTTTGATCGCGGCGCCGAGCTGGCGCTGGAAATCTGTCAGACGCAGGGCATTCGCTTCGCCCTGCTGAAAGAGGGGAGCCCCTCATGTGGCAGCGGCCGTATCTATAACGGCCGCTTTGAAGGGGTCTCTGTGGCGGGCGAGGGCAAGACCACCGCCCTGCTGCGCCGCCACGGGATTGCGGTCTTTTCCGAAGATCAGTTGGCCGAGTTGGCTTCTGCGCTCTCTTTGGATTCCTCCCCGGATTTGGCGGCAACCGGCAGCGGCGCCTGACCGCTCTGCCACCCCTCCAGCACCTCGTCCTTCTCCTGCCAGCGCTGGTTTAGCCACTCCTGAAAACCGCGCTTGAACTGCTTGTCATTGAAGTAGTCACCCACCAGCGCCTCATCCACCGGCAGCTCCTCGATCCGCACCTGAATGCGTTTTACCCGCCCCATCAGGAAGTCCTTGAACGGGGTCTCGGCGTTGTCCGGATAGCGGATGGTGACGTTGATCAGGCTGTCGGACTGCTCCCCCATGGCCGCCAGGGTGAAGGCCAGCCCCGCCGCTTTGGGGGGCATCAGATGGCGGTAGCGGGAGCGGGCCGCATCCCGTTTCTGCTCGGTGAAGCGGGTCCCTTCCACGAAGTTGATGACGGTGGTGGGGATGTGGCGAAACTTCTCGCAGGCATTGCGGGTGGTTTCGATATCCTTGCCGCGCAGGTGCGGGTTGCGCAGCAGGAATTCCCGTGAATAGCGGCGCATAAAGGGCATATCGAGCCCCCAGCAGGCGAGCCCCAGCAGCGGGATGTAGATGAGCTCGTGCTTCATGAAGAACTTGGGCACCGGCAGCCGGTCGCGGAACAGGTGGCCGAGCACCACGATATCGGTCCAGCTCATATGGTTGCTGATGATGAGATACCAGCCATCCTTGCGCAGTCGGGTCTTATCTTCGATCTGCCAGTCGATGCGCATCGTGAGACGGATCACCAGCGCATTGCAGGCCAGCCACAGACGCATGAAGCGGTTGTTGAGGCGGCTGCAGGCGCGGCCAAAAGCCGGAACAGGCAGCAGCAGTTTGGCCAGCGACACCAGCAGGATCAGGCTGGCGCACAAGGCGGTGAACAGGATGGTCAGGCCCGCGCTGATGATCAGCACCAGCGGGCCGGGAAGCAGGGATAGCATGGATGTTTACTGCGCCTTGGTTGCCAGCAGTTGGCTCAGGGTCTGGTCCTTTTCGTGCCAGATCCCGTTCAACCACTGTTGAAACTCTTGTTGGAAGTCGGGGTCATTGAAGTAATCCCCCACCAGCTTGCGGTCGATCGGCAAATAGCGGACCTGAACCTTGATTTGCCCGACCCGGCCACACATGAAGTCCCAGTAGCTGGGGATGCCGTCCGGATAGGCGATGGTGACATCCACCAGTTGATGCAACTGATCACCCATGGCGGCCAGGGTGAAGGCGATGCCTCCCGCTTTCGGGAGCAGCAGATGACGATAGGGCGAGCCCTGCTTCTGATGCTTGCTGCCGGTGAAGCGGGTGCCTTCGACGAAGTTCATCACACTCACCGGAATGTGGCGGAACCTGGCGCAGGCCTTACGGGTCGTTTCAATGTCTTTTCCCTTCAGATGGGGATGTTTTTCCAGAAATTTTCTGGAATATCGCCGCATGAAGGGGAAGTCGAGTGCCCACCAGGCCAGACCGAGAAAAGGCACCCAAATCAGCTCTTTCTTGAGGAAAAACTTCAGGAAGGGGATTTTTTGGTTAAAAACCCGCTGCAGTACCAGTATGTCGACCCAGGATTGATGGTTGGCAATCACCATATACCACTCATTCCGGCGCCCTTTGTCCACTCCGACCACCTCGAAAGGGGTTTTGATGATGGTTTTCTGGATCAGATTGTTGAAACCGATCCAGCAGCTGGCACAGCCATCCAGCAGGGCATTGCAGAGGGTTCGCCACCCTTTGAGCGGTAACGGCAGCTTGAGCAGACCCAGCAAGAAGATGGGGATAAACCAGAAGAGGGTGTTGAAAAAATAGAGCAGGGTGGAGAGGCTGCCGCGCAGTCGCTCTGTCAGCTTGTTGGGCATGAGTTCGGGTCCGTCTTGCTGTCGATAAAGGGCCATCAAGTGGTCAGATCTGTGGCCATAATATCAGCCGATGGCCCGTGAGACCATTAAGAGCCGTCACAGTGCCGGACTCACCCTTTCCCCTCTATCAGCTGCTGCGCAGCCGCGACAGCAGCCGATCCATGGCGCGATAACCGAGCGCCTCGATAAGATGCTCCTTGCCGATGGCGGGTTGCCCGGCCAGATCGGCGATGGTGCGCGACACCCGCAAAATGCGGTGCCAGGCCCGGATGCTGAGCCCCAGCTTCTGGATGGCGTTCTCCAAAAACTCGGCATCTTGTGGCGATAATCGGCAAATATCTTCAATTTCACGACTATCCAGCAGATTGTTGAGCTTGCCGTTGCGGCTGAGCATGCGCTCCCGCGCCGCCAGCACCCGATCGCGGATCTGCTGGCTCGACTCCCCCCGCTCCGCCTTGCCGGTCAGGCTCCCCTTGGGCAGCAGCGGCACCTCCACCGTCAGGTCGAAGCGGTCGAGAAAGGGGCCGGAGAGTTTGCCGAGGTAGCGCAGGATCTGATCCGGGCTGGAGCGGGTCTGGCCGTCGCCATAGTGGCCGCAGGGGCTGGGATTCATGGCGCCGACCAGCTGGAAGCGGGCGGGAAAATCCACCTGACGGGCGGCCCGGCTGATGGTGATGTGGCCGGTCTCCAGCGGCTCGCGCAGGGAGTCGAGCACCTTGCGCTCGAACTCGGGCAGCTCGTCGAGAAACAGCACCCCGTTGTGGGCCAGCGAAATTTCGCCGGGCCGCGGGTGGCTGCCACCGCCCACCAGCGCCACCGCAGAGGCACTGTGGTGCGGCGTGCGATAGGGTCTGTGGTGCCAGTGACCGGCGCGCGGGGTGAGGCCGCCGATGGAGTGGATGGCGGCGGTCTGCTGCGCCTCCTGCTCGCTCAGCGGCGGCAAGATGCCGGGCAGTCGGCTCGCCAGCATGCTCTTGCCGGTGCCGGGCGGGCCGATGAACAGCAGGTTGTGGCTGCCGGCGGCGGCGATCTCCAGCGCCCGCTTGGCCTGTGACTGGCCGATCACATCCTGCAGATCCGGTACATCGGGCAGGGAGTCCGTGGTCTGGGGATCCGGCAGTGGCAGCTCGTATTGACCCGCCAGCCAGGCGGTGACGGCTAGCAGTTGATGGGCGGTGCGCACCTCGGCATCCTGAATGAGCGAGGCTTCCGGGCCGTTCTCTCGCGGCACCAGCAGGGTGCGTCCTGCATCGCGGCAGGCCAGTACGGCAGGCAGCACGCCGAGCACGGGACGGATCTCGCCAGTCAGGGCCAACTCCCCTAAAAATTCGTGATTGAGCAGGTATTTTGCCGGTATCTGCTTGGAAGCGGCGAGAATGCCGATGGCGATGGCCAGATCGAAACGACCGCCCTCCTTGGGCAGATCGGCGGGGGCCAGATTGACTGTGATGTGTTTGCTCGGGAACTCGAAATTGCCGTTGAGCAGGGCGCTGCGCACCCGATCCCGCGACTCCTTCACCGAGGTTTCCGGCAGGCCGACCATGTTGAAGGCGGGCAGGCCGTTGGAGAGGTGAACTTCCACTGTAACTTGCGGGGCCGCGATCCCGAGGCTGGCACGGCTATAAACCACAGCTAATGACATAAATCCCGTCCTTGAGTTGATATATGTTCTGACTAACTGCTTGTTGTTGGTTTTTTATTCCAGAGTTCCGGCTGGGGAATAGCCAAAATCAGTGGGTTGTCACAGAAAAAAGGCTTGCCCAATAAAAATCACCGTGCTAGTTCTAATAGCCATTCGCGGTAGAAACCGCCCCAATTTCACAGGATTTCCGGTTGTAACTATGAACATGGCCTCCCGTTTCGTCAGCATTATTGTGGTCCTAGTGGTGATTATTATCTCACCGCTCGGGGCTCGTTTAGCTGCACGGAACAAGGGATAGACCCACCACCGGACAGAACGAAACAAGCGACCCCCGAGCCTCACAGCTCGGGGGTTTTTTTTCGACCAAAGGACAGGATTTTCCACATGAACGGCGCGCAGTTTTTGGTACAGGCTCTCAAGAAACAGGGTGTGACCCAGGTGTTTGGTTACCCGGGCGGGGCCATCATGCCGGTCTACGATGCCCTGTATGACGGTGGTCTGGCCCATCAGCTCTGCCGCCACGAGCAGGGCGCCGCCATGGCGGCGGTGGGTTATGCCCGCGCCTCCGGTCAGGTGGGGGTCTGCATCGCCACCTCCGGCCCCGGCGCCACCAATCTGGTGACCGGTCTGGCGGAGGCGCTGCTCGATTCGGTGCCGCTGGTGGCCATCAGCGGTCAGGTGCCCTGTTCCGCCATCGGCACCGATGCGTTTCAGGAGGTCGACGTGCTCGGCATGTCCCTCTCCTGCACCAAGCACTCCTTCATGGTGACCGATGCCGCCGATCTGGGGCGCGTGCTGGCAGAAGCCTTCGCCATCGCCACCGAAGGGCGTCCCGGACCTGTGTTGATCGATTTTCCCAAGGATGTGCAGCTGGCCGCCGTGCCTACCCAGAGCCCGCTGTTTGCAGTGGAAGAGCCAGAAGCGCTTAACCCCTCTGAGTTGGCCGCAGCCCGTACCCTGTTGGCTGCCGCCGAGCGTCCGGTGCTCTACGTCGGTGGCGGGGTGGGCATGGCCAATGCCGAGCAGCAGTTGCGTGACTTTGCTGCCGCCACCGGCATGCCTGCGGTCACCACCCTCAAGGGGATTGGTGCGCTCGACCCCGACAGCCCCGTTTATCTGGGCATGCTCGGCATGCACGGCACCAAGGCGGCCAACTACGCGGTGCAGCAGTGCGATCTGCTGCTGGTGGTGGGCGCCCGTTTCGATGATCGGGTGACCGGCAAGCTGGAGGAGTTCGCCCCCGAGGCCAAGGTGATCCATCTCGATGTGGATGCCGCCGAGTTCGGCAAGCGCCGCGCTGCCGAGGTGGGTATCACCACGGATCTCAAGCGGGTGTTGCCCGCCCTCGCCATGACTCTCGACATCGCCCCCTGGCGTGAACACTGCGCCGCCATGGCCCGCGAATATGCGTTTCGCTACGACCATCCGGGTCAGGCCATCTACGCCCCGGCCCTGCTCAAGCAGCTCTCCGCCCGGTTGCCCGAGACCAGCGTGGTCGCTTGCGACGTGGGTCAGCACCAGATGTGGGTGGCCCAGCACATGCGCTTCACCAGCCCGCGCAACCACCTCTCCAGCGCCGGTCTCGGCACCATGGGGTTCGGTCTGCCCGCCGCCATCGGCGCCAAGATGTCGCGCCCGCAGGATGAAGTGGTGCTGGTGAGCGGTGATGGCTCTTTCATGATGAACGTGCAGGAGCTCGGCACCATCCGCCGCGCCCAGCTCAAGGTGAAGATGGTGCTGCTGGATAACCAGCGCCTCGGCATGGTGCGCCAGTGGCAGGAGCTGTTCTTCGACGGCCGCTACAGCGAGACCATCCTCTCCGACAACCCCGATTTCGTCGCCCTGGCTGCCGCCTTCGGCATTCCGGGCGAGACCATCACATGCAAGGAGCAGATAGCCGGTGCCCTCGATCGCCTGCTGGCAAGCGAGAGTGCCTATCTGCTGCATGTGGCTATTTCAGAGGAAGAAAACGTCTGGCCCCTGGTTCCGCCGGGAGTCGCCAACCACCAGATGATGGAGCAACGCCCATGAACCCGCACACCCTTGCCCAGCCAGCATTTGCACAACACACCCTGCATATCCACGCCCAGCCCAGACCCGAAGTGATGGAGCGGGTGCTGCGGGTGGTGCGTCACCGCGGCTTCAATCTCTGCGCCCTTAATATGGAGCAGGATTGCCAACAGCTGCGGATCACGGTTACTGTCGAGTCGGTGCGTCCCATCCAGCAGTTGTGGAGCCAGCTGGTGAAGCTGGTGGACGTCTCCCGGGTCGATGCACTGGAACAGCAACCCCGGATCAGAGCTTAAGGAGCCAAGCCAATGTCACAGCCTTCCCAATCCGCCACTCACCCGCAATACATCTGGTTCAACGGCAAACTGGTGCCCTGGCAAGATGCCCAGGTGCACGTCATGAGCCACGCCCTGCACTACGGCTCCTCGGTGTTCGAGGGTGTGCGCGCCTACGATACCCCCAAGGGCACCTGCATCTTCCGTCTGCAGGAGCACACCCGCCGCCTGTTCGACTCCGCCAAGATCTACTGGATGGACGTCCCCTACAGCGAGGCCGAAGTGAATGAAGCCTGCCGCACCGTGGTGCGCGAGAACGGCCTGAAGAGCGGCTACCTGCGCCCGCTGGCCTTTGTCGGCAACGTGGGGCTGGGGCTGCATCCGCCGCTGGATGCCAAGGCCGACCTGATGGTGGCCGCCCTGCCGTGGGGCGCCTATCTGGGGGAAGAGGGGCTGAAAAACGGGGTGGATGTCTGCGTCACCTCCTGGAACCGGCTCGCTCCCAACACCATTCCCACCGGCGCCAAGGCGGGCGGCAACTATTTGTCCTCCCAGCTGATCAGCCGCGAGGCCAAGCGCAACGGCTTCGCCGAGGGGCTGGCGCTGGATGTGAACGGCTACCTGAGCGAAGGGGCGGGGGAGAACCTGTTTCTGGTGAAGAACGGCGTGCTGTTTACCCCGCCCGCTACCGCCGCCATCCTGCCCGGCATCACCCGCGACACCATCATGACGCTGGCCCGCGATCTCGGTTACGAGGTGCGCGAGCAGGCGCTGCCCCGTGAGGCGCTCTATGTGGCGGACGAGATCTTCATGACCGGCACCGCCGCCGAAGTGACCCCGGTGCGCTCCGTCGATCGGATGAAGGTGGGCGCTGGCAGCCGTGGCCCGGTGACCGAGCAGCTGCAAAACGCCTTCTTCGGCCTGTTCAACGGCCAGACCGAGGACAAGTGGGGCTGGCTGACGCCCGTCAACGACTGATGAGAGAGGGGAGGCGCTGTGCCTCCCCGAGTCGCTTCCGGTGAGAACTTCCCAGAGGAGTCTTCACCAGGATCGATTCCGATCCACTCGTATCATCACCGCATAACGCATCGAGCCCATATGGGCATTCAGGGAGTAGAGACAATGCCGAAGTTGAGATCCGCCACCACCACCCACGGACGTAACATGGCCGGGGCCCGCGCCCTGTGGCGTGCCACCGGAATGACCGATCAGGATTTCGGCAAACCCATCATCGCCGTGGTCAACTCCTTCACCCAGTTCGTGCCGGGCCACGTCCACCTCAAGGATCTGGGCCAGCTGGTGGCGCGCGAGATCGAAGCTGCGGGCGGCGTCGCCAAAGAGTTCAACACCATCGCCGTGGATGACGGCATCGCCATGGGCCACGGCGGCATGCTCTACTCCCTGCCATCGCGGGAGCTGATCGCCGATTCGGTGGAGTACATGGTCAACGCCCACTGCGCCGACGCCATGGTCTGCATCTCCAACTGCGACAAGATCACCCCGGGGATGCTGATGGCCGCCCTGCGCATCAACATCCCGGTGATCTTCGTCTCCGGCGGCCCGATGGAAGCGGGCAAGACCAAGCTCTCCGACCAGATCATCAAGCTGGATCTGGTGGACGCCATGATCCAGGGCGCCGATCCCAAGGTGTCGGACGCCCAGAGCGAACAGGTGGAGCGCAGCGCCTGCCCCACCTGCGGCTCCTGCTCCGGCATGTTTACCGCCAACTCCATGAACTGTCTGACCGAGGCGCTCGGCCTCTCCCAGCCGGGCAACGGCTCCATGCTGGCGACCCACAGCGACCGCGAGCAGCTGTTCAAGCTGGCGGGTCAGCGCATCGTGACTTTGGCCAAGCGCTGGTATGAGCAGGATGACGAGACCGCCCTGCCGCGCAATATCGCCACCAAGGCGGCGTTCGAGAACGCCATGGCGCTCGATATCGCCATGGGCGGCTCCACCAATACCGTGCTGCACCTGCTGGCGGCGGCGCAGGAGGCGGGCGTCGACTTCACCATGGCCGATATCGACCGCATGTCGCGCAAGGTGCCGCAGCTGTGCAAGGTGGCGCCCTCTACCCAGAAGTACCATATGGAAGATGTGCACCGCGCCGGTGGCGTGGTCGCCATTCTGGGCCAGCTGGAAAAAGCGGGTCTGGTGCATGGGGATACCCGTACCGTGCTGGGTTGCTCCCTCGTCGAACAGCTCAATGAATATGACGTCAGCCGCCAGCCGAGTCAGGAGGTGGTGGACTTCTACCGCGCCGGCCCGGCCGGGATCCGCACCACCAAGGCGTTCAGTCAGGATTGCCGCTGGCCGGAGCTGGATCTGGACAGAGCCGAAGGGTGCATCCGCTCGCTGGAAAATGCCTACAGCCAGGAGGGCGGCCTCGCCGTGCTCTCCGGCAACCTCGCGGTCAATGGCGCCATCGTCAAGACTGCCGGGGTGGATGAGGAGAACCTCACCTTCCGTGGCCCGGCACGGGTGTTCGAGAGTCAGGAGAGCGCGGTGAACGGTATCCTCGACGGCACCGTGAAAGCGGGCGAGGTGGTGGTGATCCGCTACGAAGGGCCGAAAGGGGGCCCGGGCATGCAGGAGATGCTCTACCCCACCACCTATCTGAAATCCATGGGCCTCGGCAAGGCGTGCGCCCTGATTACCGACGGCCGTTTCTCCGGCGGTACCTCGGGTCTCTCCCTCGGTCACGTCTCGCCGGAGGCCGCTTCCGGCGGCACCATAGGTCTGGTGGAGGATGGCGACATCATCAGCATCAATATCCCGGCCCGCAGCATGGTGCTGGAGGTGGCCGACAGCGTGCTGGCTGCCCGCCGCGTCGCCGTGGAAGCCCGTGGCTGGAAGCCGCTCGATCGTCAGCGTCAGGTCTCCTTTGCCCTGCGCGCCTACGCCATGTTCGCCACCAGCGCCGACAAGGGCGCGGTGCGCGATCGCTCGATGCTGGGGGAATAAATCATGGTCTCTGCGGCGGATTATCTACGCAAGGTGTTGCTCTCCCCCGTCTATGAGGCGGCGCGAGTGACCCCGTTGCAAACGTTGAAAAAACTCTCCGAGCGGCTCGGCAACCATGTCAGCCTGAAGCGGGAGGATCTGCAACCGGTCCACTCCTTCAAGCTGCGCGGTGCCTACCACAAGATCGCCACCCTGACCCAGGAGCAGAAAGAACGCGGCGTCATCGCCGCCTCTGCCGGCAACCACGCCCAGGGGGTCGCCCTGTCGGCCGCCAAGCTCGGCATCAAGGCGATCATCGTGATGCCCAAGACCACGCCGGACATCAAGATCGACGCGGTGCGCCGTCAGGGCGGCAACGTCATGCTGTTTGGCAACAGCTTCGATGAGGCTTATGGCGAGAGTCGCCGCCTCGCCGAACTGGAGGGCTACACCCTGATCCCGCCGTTTGACGACGTCGAGGTGATCGCCGGGCAGGGCACCATCGGCAAGGAGCTGCTGGATCAGGACATTCACCTCACCCACGTTTTCGTGCCGGTGGGCGGCGGTGGTCTGGCCGCCGGGGTGGCGGTCTATATCAAGCAGCTGCTGCCGGATGTGAAGGTGATCGGGGTGGAGGCGGAGGGCTCTGCCTGCCTCAAGGCCGCGCTGGCGGCCGGCGAGCCGGTCAATCTGGAGCGGGTCTCGCTGTTTGCGGACGGGGTGGCGGTCAAGCGCATCGGCGAGGAGACCTTCCGCCTGTGCAACCAGTATCTGGACGAGGTGGTGACCGTCTCCAACGATCAGATCTGCGCCGCACTGAAAGACATCTTCGACGACTGCCGCGCCATCGCCGAGCCGTCGGGGGCCCTGTCGCTGGCGGGCCTCAAGGCCTACAGCGAGCGGGAGCAGGTCAAGGGGGCGCGGATGGCGGCCATTCTGTCCGGCGCCAACGTCAACTTCCACAGCCTGCGCTACGTGTCGGAGCGCTGCGAGATCGGCGAGAAGCGCGAGGGCATGCTGGCGGTGACCATCCCCGAGCGCAAGGGGGCCTTCCTCGACTTCTGCCGTCAGCTCGGCCCCCGCATGGTGACCGAGTTCAACTACCGCTACGCCGATGCCGAGCAGGCGTCGCTGTTCGTCTCGGTGCGCCTCACCGGCGGTGACGAGGAGCTGGGCCAGATCATCGATCAGCTCGGCGGCAACGGCTATCCGGTGGTCAACATGACCGAGAGCGAGCTGGCCAAGAACCACGTGCGCTACATGATTGGCGGCCGCCCGGCCCGGCCCCTCGGTGAGCGTCTCTACAGCTTCAAGTTCCCGGAGCAGCCTGGTGCCCTGATGCGTTTCCTCGAGACCCTGGGCTGTCGCTGGAACATCAGCCTGTTCCACTACCGCAACCACGGTGCCGACTACGGCCGGGTGCTCTGTGCCTTCGAGCTGCCGGACGAGGACGTGGCCGCCTTCCACGACTACCTGCGCGAGATTGGCTACGGCTGGAAAGAGGTGAGCGACGACCCCGCCTACCGGTTATTCCTGGCTAGTTGATGGCGAGATCGCTATGAAGAATGAGGGAGGCGTTGGCCTCCCTCAGTTTTTAGGCTGCAACTGGCCATTTTTGTCTTAGCCATTGAAATCCATGAGCCAGCACCATCAGTAGCAGGGTTCCGGGTAGTACCGTTTGCCACAGGAAGGCTGGCTCTTGTCCTGTCATCAGGATCAGCAAGGGATTGGCGCCCGCTGGAGGATGGAGGATATTCAGTCCCTGCATCAGGGCGATGGCCAGCCCGGTTGCCAGCGCCATCTGCACTTCTGCGGGGAGGGGAAGCATGCCGATCACCAGTCCGACGCAGGCCGTCAGCAGGTGACCGCCCAGCACGTTTTTGGGGCGCGCCAGCGGACTATCTGGCAGGGAAAACAACAACACACAGCTGGCCCCGAAAGGTGCCATGACTAGCGCGACATGCCAGCTCAGAT
>OEQO01000064.1_pt1 | contig 25376 bp, 25 predicted proteins | sample 1539751 | NCBI WGS metagenome assembly OEQO01 (sample SAMEA3891237, study PRJEB23780) | metagenome | biome: terrestrial biome; feature: animal house; material: water of meat washing | place: Italy | collected 2015-05-12 | reverse complement strand
GAAGGGAGCAAACAACCCGGCGCGTGTGGCATCCCCGGAAACAACCATGGCTCCCGCGGGAGCCATGGTTGTTTCCGGGCGCGCGTTACGCCCGCAGGGCCCGCATCAGCTGGGCGACTACGTCGTCGAGCAGGGGGCGATCGGGGCGGCACTGGGCGAAGGTGACCAGCCCTTGCAGGTTGATCAGCAGCAAGGCGGTGAGGGTGCGGATATTGCTATCCGGGGCCAGCTCGCCCTTTGCCTGCGCCTGCGTCAGCAACTCGGCCAGATCCTGCTCCAGCTCACCGTAGATCCCCTTGACCCGCTGGGTCAGCTCCTCATCCTGCTCGCTCAACTCCATCATGGTGCGGGTCACCAGACAGGAGCCGCAGAGCGCCTCCCCCACAATCCCGTCGAGATAGGCAGCAAGGCCCGCCAGCGGGCTCGGGTTGTCGAGCAAGGAGCGGCGCAGGGTGCGTTTGCCCTCGACATAGTGATCCACCGCCGCCAGCAGCAGGCCGCGCTTGTTGCCAAAGGCGCCGTAGATGCTGCCCGGATGCAGGCCGGTGGCGGCCACCAGCTCCTGCATGGTGGTCTTGGCGTACCCCTTGGCGCGAAACGCTTCCATGGCATTTCGCAGTACCTCGTCCCGATCAAACTCGGCTATGCGCATGGTTCCTCCCGTGGGAAATGGTTCACCGGCAAGGGGCAACAGGGCCCGCCGATAAAGAGTGGCTGGAAAGGGCGGCAAGTTTACCCCAGCCGCCCGCTCGGGCCAACCTTCTTGAACGCGCATTCAAAAAAAGCTTGCGCCCGACGCAAAAAACGTCTTGAATGCACGTTCAAGAATAACCCGTTCAGGACAACCTATCATGAATACCCTGTTTCAGCCGTATCGACTCAATGACACTCTGACCCTGGCCAACCGTTTCATGATGGCCCCGCTCACCCGCTGCATGGCAGGCCCCGGTCTGGTGCCGACCGAGCAGATGGCTGCCTATTACGGCCGCCGCGCCGACATCGGCCTGATTGTTTCCGAGGCCGTCATCATCCGCCCCGACGCGCAGGGCTACCCCAATACCCCGGGCCTCTTCACCCAGGCGCAGATCGATGGCTGGAAGAAAGTGACCAGCGCCGTGCACGCCAAGGGCGGCAAGATCTTCGCCCAGCTGTGGCACGTCGGCCGCCTCTCCCACCCCTTCTTCCATCAGGCTGAAGTGCTGGCCCCCTCTGCCGTGGCGCACGAGGGCACTGTGCCCCGCATGCGCGAGCTGACCTATCAGGTGCCGCGCGCCCTGACCGAGGCCGAAATCGCCCAGCTGGTGCAGGATTACGCCCAGGCCGCTGCCAACGCCATCGAGGCGGGCTTTGACGGGGTGGAGATCCACGGTGCCAACGGCTACCTGATCGACCAGTTCCTGCACCACTCCACCAACCTGCGCACCGACAACTACGGTGGCAGCCCGGAAAAGATGAGCCGCTTCGCGCTGGAAGTGGTCGATGCCATCAGCACCCGCATCGGCGGTGATCGGGTTGGTATTCGCCTCTCCCCGGGTGCCTATGTCCATCTGGCGGGCAGCCCGGAAGATCGCGCCGTGTTCGACTATCTGCTGGGCAAGCTCAACGATCGCCCGCTGGCCTATATCCACCTCGGCATCTTCGATGACAACCTCACCTTCGATTATCTGGGTGGCCGCGCCTCCGACTATCTGCGCGCCCACTACAAGGGCAATCTGGTCGGGGTGGGCAACTACGACGCCGAGCGCGCCGCTGCGGCCATCGAGGCCAACCGCTTCGATCTGGTGGCCATCGGCCGTCCGCTTATCGCCAACCCGGACTACCTCACCAAGGTGAAGAAGGGAGAAGCGCTGGTGCCCTACGCCGACACCATGCTGGCTGAGCTGGTATAACCACGAAGCCATCGCCAGACGACAGGCAATAAAAAACGAGGGGAGCGATTGCTCCCCTCGTGCTATTCACTTGTTCAGCCGTTTGTTGTCAGCCGGCAGCCATCGTGATCAGGTACGAAACAGCGCCTCGATGGAGAGCCCCTGGCTCAGCAGGATCTCCCGCAGACGGCGCAGCCCCTCGACCTGGATCTGACGCACCCGCTCGCGGGTCAGACCAATCTCGGCCCCCACATCTTCCAGCGTGGCAGGCTCGTAACCCAGCAGGCCGAAACGGCGTGCCAGCACTTCCCGCTGCTTGGGATTGAGCTCCTCCAGCCAGTGGACAATGCTGCTGCGCATATCATCTTCCTGTGACTCCAACTCAGGCCCCATGCCGCGCTCGTCGGAGAGCACATCCAGCAGCGCCTTGTCGCGATCGCCACCGATGGGGGTATCTACCGAGGTGATCTTCTCGTTGAGCTTGAGCATGCGGTTCACACTGTCCACCGAACAATCCAGCGCAAAGGCGATATCCTCGGCGGTCGGTTCATGATCGAGACGGTGAGAGAGTTCACGCGCGGTGCGCAGGTAAACGTTTAACTCCTTGACCACATGAATGGGCAGACGGATGGTGCGGGTCTGGTTCATGATGGCCCGCTCGATGGTCTGGCGGATCCACCAGGTGGCATAGGTGGAGAAACGGAAGCCGCGCTCGGGGTCGAACTTCTCGACCGCGCGGATAAGACCGAGGTTGCCCTCTTCGATGAGATCCAGCAGCACCAGGCCGCGGTTGTTGTAGCGACGGGCGATTTTCACCACCAGTCGAAGGTTGGACTCGATCATGCGCTTGCGGGCTGCTTTGTCACCCCGCAAGGCACGACGGGCGTAGTAGACTTCCTCTTCGGCAGTGAGCAGCGGGGAAAAACCAATCTCCCCCAGATAGAGTTGCGTGGCATCCATCACCTTGTTCAGTTCCGGTGCCAGCAACTCATCGGAGATAGTCTCTTCCGCCTCGGCGACTACCTCATGCAACTCTTCTACTTCTTCTTCGTTCGATTCGGGTTCAGCGTCAAACTCTAACTCTGCATCCTGCATTACCAGTTGTTCTTGGCTCATGGTGTGTCTCCCTGACGTTACCAGAGTAAGACGGTCTCTCTGGGGTTAACGCTTTGGCAAATAGCTCATCGGATTGATCGACTTGCCTCTGTACCGGATCTCGAAATGCAATCGCACATCCGGCGCGTCCGTGCTACCCATGTTGGCAATGACCGAGCCCCCCTTGACGCTGTCCCCTTCCTTCACCCGCAACTCGTCGTTGTGTGCGTAAGCGGAGAGATAGTCATCATCATGCTTGAGGATGATCAGCTTGCCGTACCCCCTTAAAGCACTGCCAGCGTATACCACTTTACCGCTGCTGGCGGCGTAGACGGGTTGCCCCTTCTGGCCGGCTATGTCGATCCCCTTGTTACCCTGTTCTGCAACAGAGAACCCCTCGACGATCCGGCCTTTTGCGGGCCAGTGCCAAGCAAGTCTCGACTGGGAGTTGTTTGTTTTTTGTTCTTTGGACTGAGCGTATTCCTTCGGTGCTGCCGGAGCAACGGATTTCTGAGAGATGAACGGCGTGGTCTGACCAGATCCACTCGGCTCGGCCAACGGACGCGGACCGCTGCTCGGACGGCTCACGGCCACCGGCGTCACGGTTGCCGGACGAGTCGCAGCCACCATCTGGGTCGAACCACCGCCAGCGGTCTGGACGTTGAGTACCTGACCCGGCTGCAGCGCATAGGGGGCGCTCAGATTGTTGCTCTGGGCCAGCACCTGCGGCGTCATGCCGAACTGGCGGCCGATGCTGCTCAGGGTATCGCCGCGGCGTACTTCATAGGTACCGGCACTTCTGCTGCTGGTCACCGCAGAGCCCGATGCGTCGAGACGCAGCCGCTGCCCCGGGTAGATATTGTAGGGCGGACTGATGTTGTTGAGACTGGCCAGCGACGGCACGTCGTTGCCGGAGTTGAAGGCGATGGAGTAGAGGGTATCGCCCCGCTTCACCACATAGCTGCCGCCCTGAATGGGGGCGCTGACCTGGGCACCGCTTTGGCGAGCCGGAATGGTCGAGACAAACTGCCCCTCATCAACACCATCTACCGGAGCTGCATTTTTACTGGAGGAGCAGGCAAGCAGCAGCCATGACAACACCACGACACTGCTTCCTTGCCAAATACGCGAACGCATAATGGATCCTTAACGACTAAACCAGAAATAGGCCACAACGGCCAGACCAATACAGAGCCAACCGAGCACATCCACGTAGTGCATCAGTTTGCGTTCCATCTTCTCGCCACCCCAGCGCATCAGACCCGCAACCAGGAAAAAGCGCATGCCACGACCGATGAGGGAGGTGATGATGAAGGGCAGCAGAGCCATTTGCAACAACCCTGCCGTCACGGTAAACACCTTGTAGGGGATAGGGGTGAAGCTGGCAATGAAAATGACCCAGATCCCCCACTGCTCAAACCAGTTGCGAGCAATCTCGATCTTGTCCTGATAGCCCACAGACTCCACCAGTGGCAGCACCACCGGATCCCACAGGGCATAGCCAAGGGCGTAACCGAACAGGGCGCCCAGCACCGAGAAGAGGGTTGCCAACCCGGCGTAGTGCCACGCCTTGTGCGGCTTGGCGAGCGCCATTGGCGCCAGCATCACGTCCACCGGGATCGGCCAGAACACCGACTCGATAAAAGCGGTGATGGAGAGATACCAGGGGGCATGCTTGTGGCGAGCCCACTGCATCACCAGTACGTACAAACGGGAAAACAACTTCACTCAACATCTCCGTCAATCAGGGGAACAAAACGTACCGGCTCCAGAATACGGCTGGTCAGCTGGGAGCCGGATCGTTCGATCAGCTGCAGGGTCTGCTGGCTGTCACCCACGGGCAACACCAGTCGCCCCCCTTCGGCCAGCTGATCGGTCAGTGCCGTCGGGATCTCGCTCGCCGCGGCCGTCACCAGAATGGCGTCATAAGGCCCCTTGTTGGGCCACCCCAGCCAGCCGTTGCCGTGCTTGGCCGAGACATTGTGCAGATCGAGCTGGCGCAGTCGGCGCCGGGCCTGGAACTGCAGCGACTTGATCCGCTCAACGGTATAAACATGCTCCACCAGATGGGCGAGGATCGCCGTCTGGTAACCGGAGCCAGTGCCAATCTCCAGCACATGGGCCGGATCATTTTGCATCAGCAACTCGGTCATTCGCGCCACCATATAGGGCTGCGAAATGGTCTGGCCGTGGCCAATGGGCAGGGCGGTGTTGTCCCACGCCTTGTGCGCCATGGCCTCGTCCACGAACAGCTGGCGCGGCACTTTCGCGATGGTCGCCAGCACGCGAAAATCGCGAATATCCTGCGCAATGAGCTGATTTAACAGGCGCTGTACTATCACACCACCCTCATCCCTGCAGATCTAACCAGGCCCCCAGACCGGCGAGACTGTCATAGGCAGTCATATCGATGGTCAGGGGGGTAATCGAGACATAGCCCTGCTCGATGGCAGCAAAATCGGTGCCTTCACCGGCATCCTGCTGGCTGCCAGGCGGGCCAATCCAGTAGATGGGCTGGCCACGGGGATCCTCGGTGCAGATCACCGACTCCGCCCGGTGGCGATTGCCAAGGCGGGTGGTCTTGATCCCCTTGATCTGCTCGAGGGGCAAGTCCGGCACGTTGACGTTGAGGATCTGATCGGCAGGCAGGGGGTGTTTCATCAGCCCCTTCACCAGCAGGGCCGCATAGTGGGCCGCCGTGGCGAAGTGGGTCTTGCCCACCAGCGAGATGGCGATGGAGGGGTAGCCAAGATGGCGCCCCTCGGTGGCCGCGGCGACCGTGCCCGAGTAGATGACATCATCCCCCAGGTTGGCGCCGTGGTTGATGCCGGCCACCACCATGTCGGGTTCAGGGCGCACCAGCTCGTTGACCGCCAGATGCACGCAGTCGGTCGGCGTCCCCTTCACCGCATAGCTCTCGCACCCATTAAAGCCGTTTTCTGCAATGCGGGTAACCCGCAGCGGTACTTCCAGCGTCAGGGAGTGACTCGCGCCGCTGCGGTTGCGATCCGGCGCCACCACAATGACCTCGCCGCAGGCGCGCAGCGCCTCGCTGAGGGCACGAATGCCCTCGGCATGCACACCATCATCATTACTGACCAGAATTCGCATCGGTCTGATTCCTGAAACCGTGATCGGCCTCTTCGGCCTGCATTAACTCGCGCACCACGCTGGTGGCAAACGCGCCCGCCGGCAGGAAGAAGGAGAGGGTCAGCGCCTCGCCGTCCAGCTGCCAGCTCATCTGCTCCGGCTTGAGCAGCAGGGGGCGCCTGTCCTGATCCAGCCCGGCCTTCTCCAGCCCGTCACACCAATCGCTGTAAGGGGCCAGCACGCCCTGTTCGAACTCGGCAGCGGCGCCCTGACTGGCCAGACGGCCACGGCCCCACTGGGGCGCGGTCAGTTGCACGTCGCCGGAGGCAAGACGCGCTTCCAGCTCGGGGGTCACGCTCTCTTCGCTGAAGATGGAGTGGCTGCCCTTGAGCATCACGCAATCACCGGCCAGCAGCTGATGAGCCAGCCCCTGCTCGATACGGGCGCTGACAATGGCGTTGAACAGCATGCTGCGGGCGGCAGAGAGGTAGAGGGAGCGCTTGTTGCGATCCTTGATCCGCTTGCCGGCAAACATCGCCTTGGCCGCTTCCAGGTTGTTGCCATCGCGGCCAAAACGCTGCTCACCATAGTAATTGGGCACGCCCTGAGTGGCGATGGCCTGCAGGCGCGCTTCCAGCCCGTCGGCCTGTTCCAGACCGGTGAGACGCAGGGTGAAGTGGTTGCCCTTGAGGTAGCCGACCCGCAATTTGCGGTTGTGACGCCTGGCTTGCAGGATCTGGATGCTGTCGCTCTCGATGACCGACAAGTCCGGCTCGGCCTTGCCCGGCAGGTGAATGCCGAACCACTGCTCGGTCACCGCGTGGCGATCCTTCAAGCCCGCCCAGGTCACCGCATTGCGATTGACCCCGGCCGCATCGGCCAGCAGACCCGCTACCCAGGCGGTGTTCTCGCCGGTTTTGCGCACCCGGACGAAGATATGCTCCCCTTCCCCGCAAGGCTCGAAGCCGAGATCTTCATTCACCACGAAGTCGGCGGCCTCGGCCTTGAGGATACCGCGGGCGGTGGGCGCCCCGTGCAGATAGGCAAGTTGTTCCAGCATTATTGTTTCACCAGTAGGACGACGGCTTCGGTGGCGATCCCTTCCTTGCGCCCCGTAAACCCAAGCTGTTCGGTGGTGGTCGCCTTGACGTTCACCCGGTTCAAATCACATTGCAGATCGGCGGCCAGCACGGCGCACATGGCGTCGATATGGGGGGCCATTTTGGGGGCCTGGGCGATGATGGTCACATCCAGGTTGCCGATGGCATACCCCGCCTTCTGTACCCGGGCAAAGACATCCCGCAGCAGGATGCGACTGTCGATCCCCTTGAACTCGGCAGCGGTATCGGGGAAGTGGCGACCGATGTCACCGGCACCGATGGCCCCCAGCAGGGCATCGCTCACCGCGTGCAGCACCACATCGCCGTCGGAGTGGGCAACCAGCCCCTGCTCGTAGGGAACCGGCACGCCACCCAGCATGCAGGGGCCAACACCACCAAATTTATGGACATCAAAACCATGACCAATGCGCATCATCAGCGGCAACCTCCCAACATGCTGAAACCAACCCCATCAATTTTGTGTACGTCCACACCATGTCCAATCCGGATCATGCTAACTCCTTGTTCGGGCCTGTTTATTCGAGACAGCATGCGCTGAACACCTTGTTCTGAACTGTTTGTGCTGACTGAGGGGCTTATGCCTGCTGGCTTAAAAACAGCCCCGCCAGCGACAAGTCTTCCGGCCGGGTCACTTTGATATTGTCGGCGCGCCCCTCCACCATGCGCACCGCGAATCCGGCCCGCTCCATGGCGGAGGCCTCGTCGGTGATGGTGGCGCCCAGCAGCAGCCCCTCTTCCAGCGCCCGTTTCAGGGCACGGGTCGGGAACATCTGCGGCGTCAGGGCATGCCAGAGCTGCTCGCGCTCGACGGTGGCGATGATATTGCCCTCGCCATCGGAGCGTTTCATGGTATCGCGCACCCGGCTGCCGAGAATGGCGCCGCCGCAGCCCATGGCCGCGGCAATCAGCGCATCGAGATCGCCGTGAGTCAGGCAGGGGCGGGCCGCATCGTGCACCAGCACCCACTCCCCTTGCGCCACATGGAGACCATTGAGGACGGAAAAGGCGCGCTCGGCGCCTCCCTCTACCCGCACAATGCGCGGGTCGGCCGCCACGGGCAGGGCCTCGAACCAGCGGTCATGGGGCGCCAGCGCCACGATCACCTGGGCGATGGCCGGGTGGGAGAGCAGCCGCTCCAGGGTATGTTCGAGAATGGTTTTACCCGCCAGTTGCAGGTACTGCTTGGGGCAATCGGCCCCCATCCGGCTGCCGATACCGGCGGCAGGGACGATCGCCGTCAGGCCGGATACCCGGCTGGCATCAGTCATCGTAGGGCTCATCGTCCGGCGCTGTCTCTTTGTCTTTCTCTTTGGGGATGATCCGGTAGAAGGTCTCCCCCTGCTTGATGTAACCCAGATCGTTGCGCGACAGCTCCTCGATGGCCTCGAGGCCAGAGGTGAGATCATCTATCTCGCGGTAGATGAGGTCGTTACGATCCTTGAGAGTCTGGTTGTCCCGCTGTTGCTGCGAGATGGCCTCCGACAGGTTCTGATAATCGGATAGCCCGTTCTTCCCCAGCCAGAGGTCATATTGCAGTCCCCCCAGCAGGAGGATCAGGATCAGGGTGAATAGGCGCATGCACTGGGTCTCCTTCAGGCGGCCTAGTGTCCCATATTCGGTGCCAAGACAAAAGAAAGCGAGCACCGTCGAGCCCCCGGCCGAACATAAAAAAGTGCCCAAGAGTGAATCAGATAGCACAAAGCCCCGCCAAACCGGTGCAAGGATGGCCAACCAGGGCGCTCCTTATCCGGGGGCGGGGCTCTCAATCAGAAAGCGGTAAGGGGGATCAGTTCACCGCGACCGGCTCTCCCGCGCTCTCGGCCGGAGTGTTGTACTCCTCCTCGGCATCGCGGAAACGCTCCAGCATCGCTTTTGAGGGCGCTTCGCCCAGCAGGCTGCCCACCACGATGGCCAGCAGCGCGAACAGGAAGCCCGGGATGATTTCATACAGCCCCAGCCAGCCGAACTGCTTCCAGACGATGACGGTGATGGCACCGACCAGCATGCCCGCCAGCGCGCCGTTGCGGGTCATCCGCGGCCACAGCACGGAGAGCAGCACCACGGGGCCGAAGGCGGCACCGAAACCGGCCCAGGCGTAGCTCACCAGCCCCAGCACCCGGTTTTCCGGATTCATGGCGACGGCGATGGCAATCACCGCGATCAGCAGCACCATCAGGCGACCCACCCACACCAGCTCACGCTGGGAGGCGTTCTTGCGCAGGAAGGGCTTGTAGAGATCCTCGGTGATGGCGCTGGAGCAGACCAGCAGCTGGCAGCTTAGAGTGCTCATCACCGCCGCCAGAATGGCGGAGAGCAGCACACCGGCGATCCAGGGGTTGAACAGGATCTTGGAGAGCTCGATAAAGACCCGCTCCGGGTTGCCGGTCACCCCAGCCGCCACTTCCGGGAAGCGGGCAAAGTAGGCCAGTCCGAAGAAGCCGATGGCCACCGCGCCAGCGAGGCAGAACACCATCCAGGTCATGCTGATACGGCGGGCATTGGCCATGGAGTGGTGGGAATCCGCCGCCATGAAGCGGGCCAGAATGTGGGGCTGACCGAAGTAACCAAGGCCCCAGGCCATCAGCGAGACAATGGCGATCACATCCAGATTCTTGAACATGTCGAGGTTGGTGGCGCTCTTGGCGGCCACCTCAATCATGGCGCTGTCCACCCCGCCGACGGCGATGATGACGAAGATCGGGGTCAGGATCAGGGCGAAGATCATCAGGGTCGCCTGCACCGTGTCGGTCCAGCTCACCGCGAGGAAGCCGCCGAAGAAGGTGTAGGTGATGGTGGCAGCGGCACCGACCCAGAGGGCGGTGTTGTAATCCATGCCGAAGGTGCTCTCGAACAGACGGGCACCGGCCACCACGCCGGAGGCGCAATAGATGGTGAAGAACAGCAGGATCACCAGCGCCGAGAGGATGCGCAGCACCTTGCTGTGATCTTCAAAGCGGTAGGTGAAATAGTCCGGCAGGGTCAGGGCATTGCGGTTCTTCTCGGTATGTACCCGCAGGCGACCCGCTACCCAGCGCCAGTTGAGGTAGGCGCCGATGACCAGACCGATGGCGATCCAGCTCTCGGAGATGCCGCTGACGAAGACGGCGCCGGGCAGGCCCATCAGCAGCCAGCCGCTCATGTCGGAGGCGCCGGCAGAGAGGGCGGTGACCCAGCTCCCCATCCGGCGGCCGCCCAGAATGTAGTCATCAAAGTTGCGGGTGGCGCGATAGGCGACGAAGCCGATCAACACCATTCCGAGGATATACACCAGGAAGGTGATTAACATGGGTGTGCTAGCTGTCATGCAAAACTCCGTTTTGTGTCATTTTCTGCCCGCTCTGGTGACGGGCTCATCCCTAAAAAACCGGCCTAGCTTAATCAGCCGTTCGCGCCAGCTCAACCACTTTTAACAAACACAAAACACAATAAAAACCTTTGCGCATCAAATCATCTGCCACATCAAGAGGATGGCGCCAGATTTCCTGCCGTGGCCGTGGCAGCCATATCGCCGCGCCAGCCGCTACTGAGCGTTATGTTTTCACATTTTGTTACTATCCATTTTTTACAAGCCTGCGCCCCGCTCCTACACTCCCCGCCCTGTCTCATCACACCAGTCAGAGGTCGGCACCATGTCATCTCATCTGTCACACCTGCGAACCCTCGCCCGCCGCCTTCATCCGGTGGAGGAGTCGGGTCATCTCATCCGACGGGCCAAGTATGTGGGGCGTCTCTGGCTCAATCCCGGCGCCCGCGCCCTCTATCGCCAGCAGCAGGAGCAACCGCTGCTGGCGCAGGCGATCAGCCGCTTCCCCGATATTCTGGAAAAGCCGATCCACCCCTATCGCCACAAGGGGCTCCGCAAGCGCCTGCGAGCCGGGCTTATCAGCGGCCACTACCAGCAGCTGGCCCGTCAGCTGCCCAAGGCGCAGCAACTGGCGATCTACAGCGGGCGCGGCCTGTTGCTGGCCCAGTGGCAGAGCGACAAGCTGACGGCACCGCTGACCCTGCAACTGGATTACCAGACCCACATGGGCAAAGAGGGGGAGATGAGCCTGACCCTCAAGCTGGGTGACGCGGCGCTCTATTACATGGCCCTCAATCTGCGCCCCGCACCGAACCCGACCCTCGAGATCTGCTCGCTGCAGGGCGGCAAGGGGCAGAGCGAGGAGATCAAGCAGGTCACCAAGGCGTGCGGCGGGCTGCGCCCCATGTCCCTGCTGGTCTATATGGCCGCCGAACTGGCCCGGGGGTTGGCGTGCAAGAGCCTGCTCGGGATCCGCACCCAAAGCCACGTCTATCAGAGCAGCAAGCGCACCGCCGATCGGGTCAAGTTCGACCTCGACGGCTTGTGGCAGGAGCATCAGGGCAGCGTGCAGGATGAACTCTGGATGAGCCTGCCGCTGGAGGTGCCCCGCAAGACGCTGGAGGAGATCCCCTCCCGCAAGCGGGCCAGCTACAAGGCGCGCTATCAGCTGCTCGATCAGCTCGGCAGCGAGCTGCAGGCAAATCTGCTGCGAAGCTGAGTCAGCGCAGCAGAAACAAAAAGGGCGAACAGCATGCTGTTCGCCCTTTGTTATGACGGGAATTTACCCTTAGCGGTTGATCGCCATCGGCATGCCGTTGCGCTGCTCCAGCGCCTGCTTCACCAGTTGGGAGTCGCTGTCGGCGTGAGCGATGAAGCGGGTCACCGCCGGGGTCATCGGCAGCGGTGCCGGCAGCTTGGAGTTGAACTCCTCTTCGCTGCGCGACAGCGGCTGGTGCACTTCCAGATAGCGGACGCCGTTGGGCTCGAGAGAGGCCTTGATCGGCTGGTTGACGAACTGGACGCGGGTACCGACCGGTACCTGCTTGAACAGGTAGGCGATGTCGTCGTTGCGCAGACGCACGCAACCGTGGCTCACCCGCAGGCCGATGCCGAAGTTGGCGTTGGTACCGTGGATGGCGTACATCTTGCCGATGTAGAGGGCGAACAGACCCATGGGGTTGTCCGGACCGGCCGGCCATACCGCAGGCAGGCTCTCGCCACGGGCGGCATATTCGGCATGCATCTTGGCGGTCGGGGTCCAGGTCGGGCCCGCTTTCTTGCGCTGCACGCTGGTCACCCAGTTTTCCGGAGTATCGGTGCCGAGCTGGCCGATGCCGATGGGCAGCACTTCCACCACTTTTTTACCCTTGGGGTAGTAGTAGAGGCGCATCTCGGCCACGTTCAGCACGATCCCTTCACGGGGTGCATCCGGCAGGATCAGTTGCTGGGGGATCACCAGCTTCTCGCCGGTCTGTACCAGCAGGGGATCCGCATCGGGGTTGGCTTCAGTCATGTTGGTGAGCCCCAGCTGGAATTTCGCCGCAATGGCCTCCAGCGGCTGGCCGTTCTCTTCGGCCGGGACCACGTATTCCAGATTTTCCCCTACCAGACGGCTGTTGGCCGCAGGCAGAGCATATTCAACAGCGAAAACCGGCGCAGCGGTCAGCAGCAGGCTGTAGCAGAGTGTTGCCACACTATTGCGAAGGAGCTTCATAACTTTCCCATGATGATGACTTGAAGTGACGTCTCTGGGCTGGCAGCTGATCAAGCGGGATCAGGGGCGCGAAGAGAAGGCCGCCATTTTTCTCCTCTGCACGGCAAATTTCAACTGACAAGTGGCGACGGGTCGATGATTAATATGCGGTTTTTTCCGCGTCCCCGACCCGCCCGGTTTCCCTGTTTATCCCCGTTGCCAGGCACGCATATCGTAACCTGTGGGAGATTGATGCAACCGCAGATGAAATTGCTCAATGATGGCGAAGATATGGTCGAAAATATCGGCCTGGATCCCTTCGTAATCGGCCCATGCCGTTGTCGCGGTGAAGCAGTAAATTTCCAGCGGCAAACCGTCTGACGTGGGCGCCAGCTGGCGCACCATCAGGGTCATGTCCTTGCGAATGCCGGGGTGGGCGCGCAGGTAGGCATCCAGATAGGCGCGCAGGGTGCCGAGGTTGGTGAGGTGACGACCGTTGATGGGGCAGCTCAGGGCATCGCTCAGCTGCTGGTTGTAGGCACTCAGCTCCTGCTCCTTGCGGCTGAGATAGGGTGCCAGCAGTTGCGCCTGCTTGAGCTGCAACTGCTCATCGGCCGTCAGAAAGCGCACGCTGGTCATGTCGATATTGACGCTGCGCTTGATGCGGCGGCCGCCCGACTCGGTCATCCCCTGCCAGTTCTTGAAAGAATCGGAGATCAGGGCATAGGTGGGAATGGTGGTGATGGTCTTGTCCCAGTTCGACACCTTGACCGTGGTGAGGCCGATGTCGGTCACCTCGCCATCGGCGCCGTACTTGTCCATCTGCAGCCAGTCACCGACGCTCAGCATCCGGTTGGCGGAGAGCTGGATCCCCGCCACCAGCCCGAGGATGGGGTCCTTGAACACCAGCATCAGCACTGCGGTCATGGCACCCAGACCGCTGAACAGGAACAGCGGCGACTTGCCGAGCAGCAGGGCGATCATCAGGATGCCCACCAGAATGCTGCCTACCAGCTTGGCCCCCTGGAAGATGCCGCGCAGGGGCAAATCCCGACCAAGGCGGGTGTAACGGCTCACCGACAACAGGCAGTCGAGCAGGGCGAAGAAGGCCAGCAGCAGGAACAGCAAAATCCAGAGCTGGGCCACCATCTCGATAAGCTTGAGGCTATCCGATTGACGGGGCAGCCAGATCTCCGCCTGACCGAGCAGCACGGCCCCCTGCAGCACGAAGGCCAGCCGGTTGAAGAGGCGCTGTTGCAGCTGGGGCGGCAGCCACACCTGCTTGGCCTTGCCGAGGATCCCCACCAGCCGGACCAGCAGCACCCGGTGCAGCGCCATGTGCAGCAGCAACGAGGTGATGACGATAAAGCCCAGCGCGATCACCAGCGCCATCAGGCTGGTCACTTCCACCCCAAGGCCCGACAACCAGTTAAAAAACGCCTCTTTCATTGCTCTCTCCCGAACCGGGCAGCCCGCTGGCTGCAAAAACAGTGGTGGTCAGGGTACCGCTCCCCTCCCCCATGTCAAATCGGCGTACGCCAGAAATGACAACGCCCGGCACAGGCCGGGCGTTGTTTCAAAGCGAGGCTGACTTAGCAGACCAGGCTCAGGGCATCGCGGGCGATGACCAGCTCTTCGTTGGTCGGGATCACCATGGCGCAACGGCTGTCGGCGGTGGTGATGCGACCTTCGCCACCCAGTACCGCGGCGTTGTTGGCCTCTTTGTCCACCTTGAAGCCGAACAGGGCCAGACGGTTCAGCACCATCTCGCGCACCATGGCGGCGTTCTCACCGATACCGCCGGTAAAGACCACGGCGTCCAGACGACCGTCCATCGCAGCGGCATAGGCACCGACATACTTGGCCACACGGTAGGTGAAGACATCCAGCGCACGCTTGGCACCGGCGTCGGTGGCGTAGTTGGTGGTGACGTAGCGGCAGTCGCTGCTCGCTTCGGTCATCCCCAGCAGACCGGACTCACGGGTCAGGGTGTGGTTGATCTGCTCCACGCTGTAACCGAGCTGGTCGTGCATGAAGAAGACCACGGCCGGATCGATATCACCGGAGCGGGTACCCATCGCCAGACCTTCCAGCGGAGTCAGACCCATGGAGGTGTCAACGGATTCGCCGTTCTTGATGGCGCAGACAGAGGCACCGTTACCCAGGTGGCAGTTGATGATGTTCAGTTCATTCAACGGCTTGCCCAGCTCTTTTGCGGCTTCTTCCGCGATGTAGCGGTGAGAAGTACCGTGGGCACCGTAACGACGGATACCGTGTTCGCGGTAGAGCTTGTGCGGCAGCGCATAGAGGTAGGCCTCTTGCGGCAGGGTCTGGTGGAACGCGGTGTCGAACACGGCCACGTTCTTCTCGGACAGCTGCGGGAACACTTTCAGCGCGGCACGAATACCGATCAGGTGCGCCGGGTTGTGCAGCGGAGCGAACGGAATGGCGGCTTCGATACCGGCGATCACGCCGTCATCAATGCGCACGGAGCGGGAGAACTGCTCGCCACCGTGTACGATACGGTGACCGATGGCCACCAGTTGCTCTGCAAGAGTCGGATCCTGCGGCAGGATGTGACCCACGATATGGTCGAGGGCCTCCTGGTGAGCGGCACCCGCTCCCAGCATGGCTTCGCCCTTGACCCCGTGGAGTTTCCATTTGATACGTGCATCATCCAGATTGAAGCATTCGGCCAGGCCGGACAGCATGTCCTCACCTGTTTCGGCGTCCATTACGGCAAATTTCAGGGAAGAGCTACCGCAGTTAAGGATCAATACCAACTTGCTCATGTTCTACATCTTCCTGTGCTTCGGCTTTATGCCGACAGTGTCGTGTCATCCAAAAGAGGATGGGATTCCCCTGCCGGGGGCTTATGGTCGCAGGAGGGTGCGCCCAATTTTTCAATTCTTGCGAGTGACAACGCATTAAAGGGTACGCAACACTCGTTTCAATTCTTGGTCTTCACAGTAAACACGCATCCAAGGTGCGCATCACTCGCTTCAATGCATGACGGGGCAAGCGGCCCTGCCGTGATCGGGTCTCTGACACCCAAGGATAGCGCTTAGCAGCTGGCCAGCAGATCCCGGTGTACCTTGACCACCAGCTTCTTCACCTTGGCGGGCTGGTTGAAGGTACAGAGCGGGCGGTGCAGTTCGCCCGGCCAGAAGATGGCGAAATCGCCCGGTTGCAGCGCCAGATAGCTGGTCTGCTCGTCATCGACAAACCAGAGGTCGGGATGGGGATGGTCGGCGCCGTCGCTCACGTAGTCGTGGGGGCCCACACCTATCCACTCTTCACCGCGCAGCAGCAGCTGGATATCGAGATACTGCTGATGGAATTCGCCACGGCGATCCGCGGCTGGCTCGGTCAGATCCTCGCTCACCAGACAGAACAGGTTGAGGCCATCGATCTCGGTCTTGCCGAGCGGTGCGTCACCCCAGTGAGCCACGCTCTTCACCACCTCGGCCATGATACGGGCCAGCGGGGCGGGCAGCGGCGTCCGCTGCAGGGTGTTCAGGCTACCGGTGATCATGGCGTCTGTTTCCTGTTAGGTATATCTGGGCGGCATCTTTGCCAGCCAATGAAAAAGGACCTGTGACAGGTCCTTCAATAATGCCGTCTGCAATCCGTGCAAAGCGGTTTAGAGCGTTTGCTCATGTTCTGCTATGGGGGCACTGTTACACACTGGTACGCACCTTGCCAAGAGGCATAATCCCATTTTCATGGTGATCGTACCAGCTGAAACCATATTATTCACCACCCTTTCATCCTCGACTTTGACCAGACGCAAAAACGGGCGCATCAGCGCCCGTTTTTTTCGCAAAACCGTTTAACAACCGGCTTCATTCAAGCCTTTTCGGCGTTTTCCACCGGTTTGGCGTACATCGCACGCCAGATCGCCTTGTGCTCTTCCGGCACCTCTGACTGACGGGTCAGGAAGGCGGCCTGTTCGATGGTATTGGCCTTGCCGGAGACATCTGCCGCCAGATAGTTGCTGGGGAAGAGGTGGTAGCTGCTCCAGATCGCCTTGTCGATCAGCGCGGCCAGTTCGTCCGGATCGCTGAAGCCCTCGGTGATCGGCGCGCCGAAGGAGACGTGTACCCGCCCCTTCATGCCGACGATACCGGCGACGATACTCTCGATATCCTCGAACTCGCCCTTCTCGTAGCTGCCGTTGACCGACTTCTCGTAGAGCTCGCGCGCCTTCGCCTTGTCGGTCGGGTCCAGCTCGTAGCTGATGCTGACCGGCACGATATTGAGGCTGCGCATGTAGTCGACGAAGTCGATCTTCTGCTTCTTGCCGTCGACGTAGAACATCTTGAGGATGGCGGGATCGGTCTTGTCATCGCCATTCTTGGCGCGCCCTTCCTTCTGGGCGATCCAGATGGAGTGCCCTTCGTGAACCGAGTTGCCGATATAGGCCGACAGTTCGCCCAGCACCTTCATCATCTCCCGCGGCCCCTTGGCGGAGCGTTTGACGATAAAGCTCTTGTTGAGCTTCATCAGCTCGGTGGCGCAGGGTTTGCGCAGCAGGTTGTCACCGATGGCGATGCGCACGGTATCGAAGCCATGGCTGTGCAGCCCCCAGTTGACGAACGCCGGATCCATGGCGATGTCCCTGTGGTTGGAGACAAACAGATAGCCCTGCTCTTTCTTCAGATGCTCGATCCCGGAGAAGGTCACCCCCTTGGTGGAGGTGGCGATCATGCGGGACATGTACCGGGTGACCCCCATCTGGACCTGATGCACAGTGGTCACTTTTGACCATTTGCGGCGCAGGAACAGGCGGATCATCGGGCGGATGGCCCAACCCAGCCAGCTCATCAGGGAACCGAAACGATACTTGGCGATGGCGCCGATAAATTCATCATCCTGGATCAGCCGTTCGATGGCTGCCGGCACTTCTTCATCGCGGTAGGGGCGAATATCCGCGAATCTATCTACTTCAGTCACAATGTCAGCCTTGCATGCTAGGAAACCGCAGCCAACCCGCGTTGGCCGGGGAAAATTCAGGGCGCAATTTTACACGCTTTTATGGCAAGGGGTATGAGACAAGCATGAATAGTGAGATCTGACCAGTTTATTAATCGGATGCCAGTGCCAGCGCGACCGCCGCTTCGGCATGGATGGCAGTGGTGTCGTAGAGCGGCACCGCCGCCCGGGCATCCCCCACCAGCAGGGCAATCTCGGTGCAGCCGAGGATCACCGCCTCGGCGCCAGCGGCCGCCAGCCCCGCGATAATGGCCAGATACTCGGCCCGCGACGATGCGCGGATCTCCCCCAGACAGAGCTCGTCATAGATGATCCTGTGTACCCGCTCCCGCCCGGCCTCATCGGGTACCAGCACCGCCAACCCGAAGCGCTCCTGCAAGCGCCCCTTGTAGAAATCCTGCTCCATGGTGAAGCGGGTGCCGAGCAGGCCGACCCGGGTTATCCCGTCTGCCTGCAATTTGGCAGCTGTTGCATCGGCGATATGGAGCAGCGGGATATCGATGGCCGCCTCAATCTCGGGCGCCACCTTGTGCATGGTGTTGGTGCCGATCAGCAAGAAATCGGCGCCGCCATCCTGCAGCTTGCGCGCTTCCGCCGCCAGCAGGCGGGCGGTAGCGGGCCAGTCACCGGCATGCTGCAACCGCTCGATAGCGGCAAAGTCGACGCTATTGAGCAGCACCCGCGCCGAGTGCAAACCGCCGAGCTGCGCCCGCACCCCGCGGTTGAGCGCCTGATAGTAACTGACGGTGGACTCCCAGCTCATGCCACCCAGCAGACCGATACATTTCATAGGAACTCCTTTCATCCCAAGGGAGGGCAGAACCACGCCACCTTGCAGGCAAGGTCACGCGGGCGAGATAAAAAAGGCCCCGCAGGGCCAACAAGACAGCCGGTAAAGGCCCGGGTCAACCCCGGGCTAAATCCAGATCATCCCGACACAGGCGGCCGTCGCCAGCCCCATGCCGAGGTTGAAACGCCGCCAGCCCCGGGCGGTGCGGATGATTTGCCGCACCTGGGCACCAAAAAGCACCCAGAACGCCCCGGTGTAGAGGCCGGTAATAAAGAAGATCACCAGCACCCAGAGCGCGGAGGGCCAGTAAGCCTCCCCCGCCAGGGTGAAACCGCTGATGGCGGAGAGCGCCATCATCCACGCCTTGGGGTTGAGCAGTTGCAGCATGGCCCCCTGATGGGCGGGAATAAGCGGCCGGTTGCCCTCGGCCGGGCCGCTGGCGGTCGCCACCTTCCACGCCAGCCAGAGCAGATACGCCGAGCCGATAATCTTGAGGCCATCGTGCAGCAGCGGCACCTTCTCGAACACCACGCCAAGCCCCAGCGCGGTGGCGAGGATCATCAGATTGATCCCCCCGACCACCCCCACCAGCAGGGGAATCGTGCGGCGAAAACCCTGCGCCGCCCCGGCGCTGGTGAGCAACATATTGTTGGGCCCCGGCGTGCCGCAGGTAACCAGGGCAAACCCCGCCAGGGGCAGTAACCAGTTCAGATCCATCTCAACCTCTTGTCGATGCAACGCCCCCGTTATGGGGAAAGCCTTCTAATATGCAGAGCCAACCCCGTGGCGACAAGTCAGAAATGCCTCTTTCTCGGCCCCTCGCCCATCGGCGCAACGCGGCTCAATACCAGAGCATCACCACGCAGAGCGCCGTCAGCAGGCCGAGGGAGCCGTTGAGCCGCCGCCAGCCCCGATCCGAGCTGATCCAGTTGCTCAGCTGATGGCCGAACAGTACCCAGACAAAGCAGACCGGCAGGGCCACCAGCACAAACATGACCATCACCGCCAGCTGACTCGACCAGTAACTGGCGCCGGGCAGGCTGAACAGACTGATGGCGGAGATCCCCATCATCCACGCCTTGGGATTGAGGAACTGAAAGCCCAGCCCCTCCAGCATGGTCAGCGGACGGGCGCGTCGGGCCGGATCCCCCGGCGCCCCGGCCACCGCGATACGCCACGCCAGCCAGAGCAGATAGAGGCTGCCGAAGATCTGCAAACCGAGCCGCAGCAAGGGCCAGCGTTCGAACAGGGGATAGAGCCCCAGCGCCAGCACCAGTTGCAACACCGGCTGCCCCAGCCCCACCCCGAGCAGATGTGGCAGGGTGCGGCGCACCCCGAAGTTGGCGCCGGAGGCCGTCAGCATCAGGTTGTTGGGCCCCGGCGTACCGCAGGTGAGTACGGCAAAACCGAACAGGGTGACATACCACTCCATCGTCATATTGTGACTCCTTGCTTGCCACATTGTATCGATACAATGTGTGCTATTTGGTTGTTATCAGGTTGAAATTCACGCTATATTGACAACAAATTTTGATCAATGGATTTATTGTCACCATGACAATCTGGACGCCCGACCTTGCGGCCTTCGATGGCCCCCTCTACCTCAAGCTGGTCAAAGCGATCGAACAGGGGATCGCGAATGGCGAGCTGCCACCGCAGACCCGATTGCCTACCCACCGATCCCTGGCGGATCGTCTGGGTGTCACCGTCGGCACCGTCACCCGCGCCTACAGCGAGGCGGAGCGGCGCGGCCTGCTGGCCGCCCGGGTGGGCCACGGCACTTGGGTCAAGGGAGCGAACACGGATCCCGCCAATGAGTGGGTGATCCGCCAGGAGGAGGGGCACCGCATCGAGCTGTGGCAGAACCTGCCGGTGCAGCTGGATCGGGCGGCCATCATTCGCCCCATGTTGGGGGAAGTGGCGGACGGGGATCTCAACGCCCTGCTCGGCTACGACAAGGAGGCGGGACGGCCGGATCAGCGCCAGCAGTTCGTCGACTGGCTGACGGAGCAAGGGGTGGCCTGCAGTGAGGATCGCCTGCTGTTCAGCCACGGCGCCCAGCACGGCATCATGCTGGCGCTGCTGGCGACCAATTGCGTGGGGGAGACCATCCTGTGCGAGGGGCTGAGCTACCCCGGTATGCTGGGTAACGCTCGCCAACTGAAGAATCAGGTGGTGGGACTGGCGATGGACGAGGAGGGGCTGCTGCCCGAGGCGCTGGACGCCGCCTGCCGCACCCGCCGGGCCAAGCTGCTCTACCTCACCCCGACCCTGCAAAACCCCACCACCGCCATCATGAGTCTGGCGCGGCGGGAGGCCATCGTCGCCATCGCCCGTCGCCACGATCTGCTGATCATCGAGGATGACGTCAACGGCCTGCTGCCCCAGCAACCTGTGATCCCTCTGGTCAATCTGGCGCCGGAGCGGGTCATCTATCTGGGCAGTCTGGCCAAGATCGCCTGCGGCGGCCTGCGGGTCGGCTTCGTGCTGACGCCCCCCGCCCTGCGCAGCGCCTTCGCCCAGACCATGCGGCTGTCGAGCTGGATGGTGAGCCCGCTGCTGATCGAGCTCGCCTGCAAAATGGTCAGTCAGCGCCAGATCATGCCGCTCATCGCGCAGCAGCGGGAGATCCTCAAACGCCGTGGCGAACTGCTGCGCCACCTGCTGCCGACCGCCCGCTGGCAGCCGGGCAGCATGCACGCCTGGCTGCCGCTGCCGGAGCCCTGGCGCAGCCAGCAGTTTGCCGCTGCCGCCGATGCCCTTGACGTTGGCGTGGCGAGCGGGGAACACTTCGCCGCCGGTCAGTTTGCCGCTCCGCAAGGGGTGCGCCTGAGCCTGAGCCAACCCGCCACCGACGCCCGGGTCGGCGAAGGGCTGGCCCGTCTGGCGCAACTGCTGCAGGGGACGCCCCCCAGCAATCCCCTGCTATAGTCAGGGCCAACCGACCTGACCTTCACGCTTCATCGTCATAGCCAAGGAGATGCCGTGCCCCCCATCAGAGCCGCCCTGCTGCTTGCCACCCTGTTGCTGGGTGGCTGCGCCTCGTCAACGACCCACCAGCAGCTGGGGGCGGTGCTCAATGGGCTGGAAGGGGAGTTGCAACGGCTGGAAGAGGAGCTGGCGGCGATGAACGGCCTGCACTATCAAAAGGCGATCGATGCCCCGCTCAGTTTGCGCCGCTATCTGGGTGCCCCGCAGCCCACAGCCGAGGGGCTGGTGCCGGTCAGCAGCAAGCTGGAGGATGGGCCGATCCTTCACTATCAATACCGGCTGCCAGCGAGCATGGCGACCCTGCCTCAGGACAACCTCTGCCAGCGCTACGAATTTGAACTGCGCCATCTGGGCCGCCTCGGACAGCTCGATCTGAACTGGCAGGGAACGAGAGGGGATGGATCTCGCCTGATCCGGCAGACCGAATGCAGCTTCCCGGCCAGTGGCGCGCCTATACAATAACTGTCCATCATGCGCCATCTATTGCCCTGCTGACTACTGTCAACTTTTCACTCGCCCAAAACTGGGCCTATGTGCGCCTTGGCTCTACCATGATCCATTCAATGGTCTGCTCAAAGGAAGTGCGTGCATGACGATACTGCTGCTCGAAGAGGATGCTCTGCTCCGTAGCGCCATCACCCGGGAACTGACCGAACAGGGTGTGCCCGCCGACCGGATCCACTACCACAGCCATCCGAATCAGGAGCGCAGTGGCCTGCTGGCGCTGCTGCAACAGCAAACCTTCGACGCCATCATCTGTCAGCAGGACAAGCAACAGGGCCTTGAAGGGGCCCGGCTGCTGCACGAGGCTCACTTTCTCGGCCTGCTGCAACCCGGTTGCGTCTTGCTGCTGCTCGATGCCGATCAGAGCGAACAGGAGTTTCTCCCCTCGGATCTCTACTTCTCCCTCTATCTGCCGCTCCCCTTCATGACCCGGCAGCTCGCCACCGTGCTCGGCCCGCTGGTGAAATTAAGCAGCCTGACCCGCACCCTGGCCGCCCCCATTCTGTTGCGGGAGTGGCAACTGGCCACCGCCCTGTGCGAAGACCTGCTGTTTCAGCGGGAGCATCGCGAGCTGACCCCCTGGCTGGATCGGCTCAAGGGCTACCTGCTGCTGCAATCGGCCGAGCGGGTCACCACCGCCCAGCACTACGCCCTCTGTGCCAACGAGTATCAGGCGAGCTGGCCAAGGGCCGGGCTCTTCTACGCCATGCTGGGGCTCGGCAAGTTGCAGAGCGCCCAGACCGACCTGCAGCGCCATCAGGCCAGGCTGCCCTCTGCCACCCGGCTGGAGCTGCGACTCGCCAGCCAACTGCACCAGCAGCATTGGTTGGCGGCGTGGGAAACCATGGGGGAGCTGCAACAGCTTCGCCCCCATCAGCCACGCTGGCATCAGCTGGCGATGTTGCTCGGGCTGGTGCTGCAAGATGAGGAGAAGGTGCTGGAGCAGGCCAATAGCCTGACTCTGCGCCACTTCAGCGAACAGCGCGTCCGGCTCGCCATCGACAGCTTTATGCTCAATGCCAGTCTGGCGGTGCTGTGGCACGCCCCCTCCAGCAACCGGATCCGCTCCCTGCAACAGGAGTGGGAGCACCTCAAACGCACCGTCCACCTGCAACCCCACGAATATGAGCTGCTGCAGGCGTTGATGCTGGGGCTGGATTACCGCTTCGACGAGGCGCTGATCCTGATTGCCCACCACCAGCCGGACGAGGGGAACGACAACCACCTCGCCCTGCTGCTCGGCTTTGCGGTCAGCCAGTTCTGCGGGTTGCCCCACCACGCCCGGCGCTACCTGACCCAGCTGACCCACTACCGCGCCAGAGTGGCGCCCCACCCGCTCACCCATCAGTTGTTCCACCATCTGGTCACCGAGCTGGGCCAGCGCCTGACGACGAGAGAGCAGCGCCTGAGCGAACTGCGCCAGCTGCGCCACAAGGCGATGCAGGCCAGCCAGTATCAGACCGCCCTGCAAGCGGGCTTGCAGCTGCTGGAGGAGTTCCCCGCCCTGCCCGGCGATGCCTGGCAACTGCTGGAGCTGCTGCAACACTGCTGGCCTGCGGGTATGGCCGCTCCCAGGGTGGCACTGCTGGTCGATACCCTGGAGCGGCGCCTCAAGCACAGCCCCGCGTTTCTCGATCAACATGCCCAGCAGTATCACCGCACCCTGCACGAGATCCGCAGCCACCTGCAGCCGCACCTCTCCGCCAGTGGCCCCTCCTGCCTTATCGAGGGGCGACCCGAGTCGTCGTGATCCGGGCTGCACACAGACCGGTGCCCTCTGCGGCGCGCTACCAGTTGCGTTCAATCCGTTGCGCTCAAATAGAGAGAGGGGAGCCTTGGCTCCCCTCTCTCTATGTTGGTTCTCTGTCAGCTGATGGCGATGAGCGTTGGGCTCAAACCAGCGCGTCACTCTCCAGCGCCACCTTGAGAAAATCTTTCCAGCTGATGATGCCGACCAGGGCGCCATTCTCCAGTACCGGCAGGCAGGAGACCCCCTTCTCCAGCATCAGTTTGACGCCGTCGCGCACCGTGAGATGAGACGCGATGGTGATGAGCTGACGACTCATGATCTGGTGGGCCCGCTTGTTGAGGGTTTCGGTATCGCGGTTCATCTCGGCTTCGGAGTCGAGGTAAGGGCTGATGGCGCGAAACAGATCCCGATCCGAGATCACCCCCACCAGCTCGCCCTCCTCCAGCACCAGCAGGTGGCGAAAGTGAGCCTGCTCGAAGATATCCTTGATGACACTGAGTCGATCATCCATTGAAACGGTGGCGACTCGGGTCGTCATAATATCCCTGATATGCATGCTAACCTCCCGTAACCAAACTGGTTTCTCTGTTATGGCATGTTTTTGCAGCGCCAGCCAGTGGCCAGCCCTTCGCTACAGTGCAAATCAGCGTCATTTCACGTAAGATCCGCGCCAGTTTTTCTCCTCCATTTTGAGCAAGCAGATCCCACCCATGATAGTTGCCAGTCAAATCGAACTGATCCGCGGCGGCCGCAAGCTGCTGGACAACGCCTCCGCCACCATTCACCCCGGCCACAAAGTGGGTCTGGTGGGCAAAAACGGCTGTGGCAAGTCCACCTTTTTTGCACTGGTACGGGGCGAGCTGGCCATCGACAGCGGCACCTTCAGCCTGCCCGCTGGCTGGCAGATCGCAGGCGTCGCGCAGGAGACCCCGGCGCTCGACTGCTCCGCGCTCGAGTATGTGATCGACGGCGACAAGGAGTTCCGCTCGCTGGAAGCCCAGCTGGTACAGGCCGAGCAGGATGACAATGGTCTGCTGGTGGCCGAGCTGCACGGTCGCCTCGATACCATCGGCGCCTACAGCATTCGCGCCCGCGCCGCCGAGCTGCTGCACGGCCTCGGTTTCAGCGACGAGCAGCTAAGCTCGCCGGTGCGCAGCTTCTCCGGTGGCTGGCGCATGCGTCTGAACCTCGCTCAGGCGCTGCTCTGCCGCTCCGATCTGCTGCTGCTCGATGAACCGACCAACCACCTGGATCTCGATGCGGTGATCTGGCTGGAGAAGTGGCTCAAGGGCTATCAGGGCACGCTGGTGCTCATCTCTCACGACCGCGATTTCCTCGATTCGGTCATCAGCCGCATCATCCATATCGAGAACGGCAAGCTCAACGAATACACCGGCGGCTACTCCGACTTCGAACTGCAGCGCGCCGAACATCTGGCCCAGCAGCAGTCCATGTACGAGAAGCAGCAGCGGGAGATGTCCCACATGCAGGCGTATGTGGATCGCTTCCGCTACAAGGCCTCCAAGGCCCGTCAGGCCCAGAGCCGCCTCAAGGCGATGGAGCGGATGGAGAAGATCCTGCCCGCCCACGCCGACTCCGAATTCAGCTTCGAGTTTCGCGAGCCGTCGGCCCTGCCGACCCCGCTCATCGCCATGGAGAACCTCTCTGCCGGTT
>OEQO01000063.1_pt1 | contig 25412 bp, 26 predicted proteins | sample 1539751 | NCBI WGS metagenome assembly OEQO01 (sample SAMEA3891237, study PRJEB23780) | metagenome | biome: terrestrial biome; feature: animal house; material: water of meat washing | place: Italy | collected 2015-05-12 | reverse complement strand
ACCCACAGGGCCATGATGCCATCAAAGGGTGCTTCCAATTCGCCACAGGAAAGCCGCTGGGGCAGCGTGGGCTATTCTGGCTGTGGGTGTGTGTGGCTAACGCCTGTGGCTATGACAAGCACTCCCCGGAGGCCAAGGCGCAATGGGCCAAGGACAACTGGCCCATGATTGAGGACTTCATCAACAACCCCCTGCTGGTGGACGCCCCGGACAACGACACGGCGTTCTCTCTATTGGCTGCCGGGCTGGCCCTTCAAGACGCGCTGGACAGCGGCAACCCTGAGGGGTATGTATGCCATATCCCCGGCCCTATGGATGCGACATGCAGCGGCCTACAGCATCTCAGCGCCCTTACACGGGATGAGGTGGGCGCCTACCACACCAACCTGATATTCAACGGGACCGACAAGAAATCAGACATATATCGCCATGTGGCGGGTATTGCGCAGGAGACTTACTCTAGCTACTGCCTTACCAGCTACACCAAAGCACAGAAGGCTGAGCGCAAGGAAGCCGGTATAACTGCTGTAGGTATAGACCCTGTACTAGTGGCCTACTGGTCTGATAAGCCCGTGGTGCGGAACATGGCTAAGCCTGTGGTGATGACTTTTGTCTATGGCGCGACGCTGCTGTCAGCTATGGATGCAGTGGCCGAGCAGATGAAGAAGCAGGCGTTTGGTCCTATGGATAGGTACTCTATGTCTAACCTATCCTTGCCTATGACTAAAGCCTTGCGTAATGGAGTCAAGACTGCGGTACCTAAAGCTAACGCTTGTATGGAGTATTGGCAGACAGCTACACGTAGAAGTAACGATGTAATTAGATGGGTATCACCAGCCGGTATGCCTGTGGTTAACTGGGGAGAAGGGCATGTCATTAAGAGAGTATTTGTGCGCTCAATGGGCGTTGAAGTGGTCCTGCTTAAGCAGCGAACTGGTGATTACGACAAGCAAGTTGCCGTGGATGGGGTATGCCCTAACATCACTCACTCCTTGGATAGCAGTCACCTGTGCTTAGTCATAGCCAAAACTGACATAGATATACTGCCTATCCACGACTCTTTTGCTACGCATATGTGCGATTTGGATACATTACACTATGCATTACGCCATGAGTTTGTGGAAATGTACAAGTTTGACTGGCTTAATGAGTTGGATAAGTCCTTTATCTACTCAGCAGATGTAGACCCAATCTCTCGCCCTAGCATGGGTAATCTTGATTTGAATGAGATTTACAATGCCCGTGATATGTTCGGTTAATAGAGCGATATGTATTAGTATAAGGAAAGAAGAGACTTATATGATACGACCCTAGCAGCGCTCGGTTGGAGTAGCATAGGTAATGCTAAGTGTAGTGTATTAATAAGTATAATAGTCGATAGGCTAACTACTAGGTATTAAAGTACAGTACCTAGATTGATACCCTATTGTGTTTACAATAGATACGTGTAGGTGAGAACGGTTCCCATCTACTGCCTAATAGAGCGACAAGTATTAGAGGAGACAAACGAAATGGTGAAATGGAATAGCGAGCAACTCAAGCAACTTGAGAAAGCCTTCCCTGAGCTGACCGGCACTACCAATGCGAATGAGCTGTTGGTCAATGCTGGGCGTCGTGAGGTTGTGCTTTACATTCGCCACTGTATGCAGGCTCAGCAAATGCCGGAACGGGCGACTAGTCACATACCAGAGGAGATTCTGTATGGGGCCTAGTGGCTTGGTAGTATCGGTATTTACCACGCAGGAAGCCAAGCGCCAAATCATAGCACATGTGCTTACTGAGGTGCGATTGAATGGCACCATACCTGAGTTTGCCAACATCAACATAAAGCAGCAGGTAGACACCACACTGGATGCAGTAGGGGAGTTGGCTGTGTACGGTGTAGATGACGGTAAAGGTAGCGTAGCTATATGTGCATTCTCCCCGCTGCTCACTGACCCCCACTGCCAAGGTATGGGTGTTAATGTAAGCTACTTCATTGCATCCAGTACCAACCCCGCAGTAGCAAGCCACCTAATGAAGCTGGTTGTGCGCACAGCTAAGGCACTCAGTGCGAATTGGATTGCTACATCAAAGCGCGTGGGTATAAATAGATATACCTCACGCATACATTATCTGTGAGGTATATCTATGGGTAAGCTCATAAAGAACGTAACTGGTGCGTTAGGTCTGGGGTCAGACCCAGCCAAGCGCGCCGCCGAGCAAGCAGCTAAGCAAGCTGAGCAGCAGCGGCAGCAATTTCAAGCGCAGACGGACGCACTTAATGCGCAACAGCAACTCGCAAGCCAGAATAAGACAGAGAACGTTGTACAGGTAGAGTCCGGCTCTAATGAGGCACTGGTTGGAGATAATCCGCTAGTACCTCGCAAGAAGCGCCCGGCAGCACTAAGTTCCAGTTTGGGGCTGTGATATGAACCTAAGCATGGAGACGCACGAAGCACTGTACAAGGCATACGAGGATACTGCGTACCTCAATAAGTGTCAGCGCTATGCCCTGTGGACAATACCGTCTGTATTCCCGGATGCCTTTGGTGCACACCAAGGTAATGGACAGACTCCCGTGCAGCATGATTACCAATCCCTCGGTAGTCTGCTAACCAATAACCTGACCACAAAGATGGCCGAGCTGCTGTTCCCAGTCAACCGTGCATTCTTCAAGATAAACATGACCTCATCTATTCAGGGTTTGTTGGAGCAGGTTGGTGCTGAGGCTAACCCAGTAGGGCGCCTAGCCGAGCTTGAGAATGCTGCGTGTAAACGCCTGCTGATTGGCGATAGCTACGCACAGACTCTGCAATACTTGCGTTACTTGGTAATTACCGGCAACGCTCTTATTAAGCGCATCAACGGCAGGACTACTGTGTACGGGCTGCGCAACTTCGCTAACAAACGCGATGCATCCGGGCAGGTACTGGACATTATATTGAAGGAGGAGTGGACTTACGGCTCACTACCTGCTGAGGTGGTGTTGTCCAGAGAGAATAAGAAAGAGTCTGATAAGGTCACAGTGTTTACCCGAATCAAGCGCAAGACTGCCAAAGGCGGTGTAGTGTCTTGGGTCGTATCTCAAGAGGTAGACGGTAACAAGGCGGGCAAGGACGTTGAGTACAAGAATAACACCTGCCCATACTTTGTGGGTGTGTTCAACCTTGTCAACGGCGACGACTACGGGCGCGGGCATGTTGAGGATTATGCAGGGGACCTTGCTAAATACTCTGTACTGACCCGCGCCCTTACCTTGTATGAGGTAGAGATAACCAAGGTGGTTAACTGCGTCAAACCGGGCTCCCAGACCACAGACCTCAAAAGCCTAAATGCGGCTCAGACGGGGGAGTGGGTACTAGCAGACCCTCAGGCAGTAGCTGCTATGGAGGCCAAGGAATACGGCAAGATACAAGCCATACTGGCTGACCTCAATGCTGTGGCTCTGCGGCTATCCACTGCCTTTATGTACCAAGCCAACCAACGGGATGGTGAGCGTGTAACTAAGTATGAGTTGCAGCTTATGGTACAGGAGGCAGATAAGGCCCTTGGTGGCGCGTACAGCCGTGTGAGTGCAGCTACCCACACCCCGTTGGCTTATCTGTGCATGTTGGAAGAGGACCCCACCTTCATCACCGCTGTAATAGCCGGTGAGGTGGAGCTTGAAATCCTAACTGGCACAGCCGCCTTGAGCCGTGCAGCAGACACAGAGAACCTACTGGCTGCCGTGCAGGAGCTAGCTGCTATTATCCCACTGCTCAAGAGTATATCTGTACGCTTTGATGAGGACCAGATTATAGACAACATTCTGCTCAGCCACGGTATCAAGCTAGACCAAGTGATGCTGAGTGATGTTAAGCTCAAGGCTAAGATGGCTGCCAGTGCCCAAGCTGCACAGCAGACCGTAGACCCCACACTGGGTGCGCAGGGTATTGCTGCCACTCAAATGCTATAAGGACTAACAATGACAGTGCCTGTCGATAGTGAAACCCATATCCCCAGTCCGGTACACATCCCCGGCCCGGCCCCTACACCAGCACCTGCTGCGGTAGCACCAGTGGCACCTGTGCAACCGGTAGCGCCAGTAGTACCCGCTGTATTGCCGGTGGCCCCAGTAACCGAGCCTGCTACCACTGACAGCGTAATGGATACTGGTAACGCCGCGTTGGACGCTGCTATCAATGTATTCACTACAGTCACCAAGGCCACAGAGGCTGATATGGTACGCGCTGTAGGTAAGGCATTGGAGTACGGTCGGGAAGACCTCATCGACGTAGCCTTTATTAAGGAGAAGTTCGGGGTCAACGCCGACCAAGCTATCCAGCTGGCAAAGGCTGCTATTACCGAGAAGGCTGCTAACCTTGTGCGCCAGGAAACCGAGGTACACACCTTGGCTGGCGGCAAGGCAAACTGGGATGCCGCCATTAGCGTGTATCACACCAATGCCCCTGAATACATGAAGGCTGCCATAGTGGGCCTCATGGACAGCGGGAAGGTAAAAGAAGGAACACAGATGTTGCTGGACTTTGCGAAGAGCCAGGGCCTCGCCCCCGGTGCCCCGTTGCTGGATAACCCAGCTGTAGTACCCGGCGCTGCCGGTGCATTGGATGCTGTTGGTTTTCGTGTAGAGTTGGATAAGCTCTATAAGGAAGCCGGTGGGCGTTCGTTGGAGTCGGGCGTTTATGGTGACCGCTATAAGTCCCTGATGGCCAGACGTGATGCTGGCCGCCAGTTGGGCCGTTAAGTTATACCCAAGCCCTAGCAATTCCGCTAAGGCTTAATATTTATTGGAGAATACCTACATGGTTGCTATTGCTAACGCCTCACGCCCGCATTGGGGCGGCGCCGCTTCTACCACAGACCAACACCTCGAAATCTACCAAGGTGACATTGATACCCGGTTCCAGTATCAGGCCATTTTCCTGCAACTGTCCACCCAGCGTTCGGTCAATGACCGCTCCAACACCTACCGCATCGACCGACTGGGCCAAGGTGCAGTGCAGGGCCGTACCTCTGGTGTGGCGCTGGTCACCACCCCGAACAAGTCCGACAAGCTGGTCCTGACCGTGGATACCGTGCTGTACATCCGCAACGAGGTGGACTATCAGGACGACTGGACTGCCCCGGACTTCCTCCGCGAGATTGGGCAGAACAACGGCTCCTCCTTTGCCGAGATGTTTGACGGTGCCCACATCATCCAGCTCATCAAGGGCCGCAGCTGGACTGCCCCGGCTCACCTCGTACCTGCGTTCAACAATGGTATCGAGATTGTGGCTGACCAGACCGTATCCACCTCAGGTAACCTGTCTCAGGCCCAGATGGAAGCCAACGCTATGGTCATCAACAACGCTCACCGCAAGGCAGTGGAAGCCCTTATCAAGCGCAAGGTGCCTATGAGCGAGCTGGTTACCCTCATGAGCGTGGACAAGTTTGGTGCCATGACTGAGCACCCGAAGCTCATGAACCGCGACTTTGTTGACGGTATGAATAGCTATGGCGACCGCCGTGTCTCCCGTATGAACGGTATCCCGGTCATCGAGAGCACCGAGTTCCCCGGCGTTAATGCTGCCCACCCGCTGGGTGCTGCATTCAACACTGTGCAGGCTGATGCTGATTGCCAAGTGGTCATCTTCTCCAAGATGCGCACTCTGGTGACCATCGAAGCCAAGCCGTTCACCACTCGCCAGTGGGATGATGAGCGCAACTTCTGCAACGTGCTGGATGCCTACGCCATGTATACTGTAGGCCAACGCCGCCCGGATACCTGTGCGGTTATCCGCTTCACTACCACCACTGTAGCGTAAGGGCTCTATGGCTATCCTCGCTGTGTTCAACAATGCAGTAGCTCTGGCAGAAGAGATTGAGGCGCGGACATCTGCGCTTCAAGCTATAAAGGAAGGGCGTTACCCAGTAGCATTCCAAAAGGAGGAGGCAGGCGTCTCCTCCGATAAAGTGGATGAGCGCGCCACTGCCGCCACTGCTACATCCGTACCGCCTGCGCTTCCTAGCGCACCGGTACCCGCAACACCCGTAGTACCTACGGTCTAATTCCATTAGGCACAGGTTGTTCAACATGTGCCTTTACATTAAGGGCACATCATTGAAAATCCTAGAAGCTATTAATAATATCCTCCCCCACTTAGGCGAGGCCCCGGTGACTTCGGTGGATGCCAGACATCCAACTGTAGCGTTAATAGTGCAAGCGTTAACCTTGGCGCGCCAAGCCCTACTTAGTGAGGGTTGGTGGTTCAACGAGGAGACGCGCGTATTATATGTTAACCCGGATGGGCTGCTGCCAACGCCAATCAACCTGCTGGCCCTCTACTCAGACACTGATACAGTACTTGAGCCCAGAGGGGATTACATCTACAACCTCAGCGCAGGTACCGGTGTATTTACACCAAACACCCCCTATACAGTACGCCTAGTGGTAGACCTGCCCTTCGAGCACCTACCCACATACGCCGCCCTATACCTCCAATACACCGCCGCCATCACTGTCTACACTCAGGATTTTGGAGTAGAGAAAGTAGTATCCGCATTGGGTCAAAGTGCTGCCATGGCATATAATATGCTAGAGCAAGAGGAGCTACGTAAGCGTAGATATACAGGTACTGCTAATAGGGCCATGTACGAAATCACATCTGCGCTAAGGGGTTAATATGAATTTTGATGGTAGCTTCAAGTCCCTACTGGCGGGGGTATCTCAACAGGTACCGTCAGCTAGGCTAGAGGGGCAGTTATCTATGCAAGAGAATATGCTATCCGATATAGTCTCTGGCCTTAGGCGTAGGCCGGGTGTGCGCACGTTAAGTACCATACCTGACTTTAACCCAACAGCCACTAACACCCTAGCCACCTATGTAGAGGGGGCTACCGGGAATTATAACACCTTCATAAACTCCACTACTGGGGAGATGGTGGTGTGTGCATTGGATGGTACGCTATTAAGCAGAGCCACATCCCCCTACCTAATAGCCAGTAAGGTGTCCTCTATACGGGAGACCACTGTTGCCGGTATATCTTGGTTACTAAACACCGAGAAGGCCCCGGCATTGGGGCCGGTGGATACCACTAAAGCTAATCCCGTATATGACGGGTGGTTCTACATACGTACAGGTGCTTTCAGTAAAAAGTATCAAATACTGTTGGAGTGGGATGCCCGCTCATTTGAGGTAATTTACACAACTCCAGCTGGTACTACCCCCGCAGAAGTTGCGCAGTCCACACCAGACGGTGTGGCTGAGGGGCTAGTTACGGCGCTGCTGGCATCCCCAGTAGCAGCGTACATTGACGCGTATCGTGTGGGGGCTTATGTATTTATAACCCGCAAGAACAAAAGTGCAGGTGAGCTGGGGCAGACTAACATCACCACTAGCAGCGGTGCCTCTTATATAGTGGGCTCCGGCTCCATGAGCGTAAACGCTGTAACAGACCTACCTGCCAAAATGCCAGTACAGGCTAATGGCTCTGTGGTATCTGTAGGTACATCAGACCTAGCGCGTTCATACTATCGCTGGGTGCACGACAGGTCCTTATGGTTAGAGACCGGCAGTTATCAATCGGCGGTGTCTATAGTTAATATGCCTATACGGTACAGTATAAGCCCCTCTGGTATGCTCACTATAGACACACCAGTGTTTGTGGGTCGGGTTGCCGGGGATGATGAGAATAACCCATACCCAGCCTTCGTAACTAAGGGGCTTACAGGCTTAGCTTCCTTCCAAGGTAGGCTAGTGTTACTTTCTGGGTCTACTGTTAATATGTCGGCTTCTAGAGTAGCTACTAATTTCATGCGGTCCACCACATCTGCATTGAGGGATGATGACGCGATAGAGACCGGCTCTGGCTCTATAGCAGCGGCTAGTTTTGAGTACGGGATACAGTTCAATAAGGATTTGGTATTAGTTGCAGCCACCCATCAAGCCATAGTGCCCGGCGGTAGCGTGGGCATTACCCCGGCCAACGCACTGGTATCGTTAATAGCCAAACAGTCAGTGGATACCAAGGCGTCCCCTGTGGTTGTGGGGCGTACCTTGATGTACAGCATACCAACCACAGAATCCTACTTTGGTGTGGGGGAGTTAATGCCTAGCGCGTACTCCAATAGCCAGTACGTGACGCAGACGCTGACCGACCACATACCCCGATACATGCCGGGGCGGGTGCGTCAGATGGCTAGCTCTAGTACCATATCGACCGCTATGTTTACCAGCACCTCGGATTATCGCGGAGTGTTGGTGCACGATTACCTGTGGGCAGGGGAGGAGCGCCCCCATATGGCGTGGCATCGTTGGAGCTTCCCCATAGACATTATAAGCCTACATACTTCCCAAGACCAAGTAATATTCACCTTTGCCGCAGGTACTGGGTTGGTGGTGTGCGCTATGGATGTGAACAGTAGCAGGTTTATAGCTGGTGGCAATGTGCGCCCTTATATGGACCTGTACGCCCAAGTATCTGTGGTGGATAACACCTTCACGCTGCCTATCCATTTACGGGACCCGGCTAAGGTGGTCCGGTTGGTAGCAGCCCAGACCGCAGGTAATTTGGCGGGCGAGCCAGTGGGTATTGAGTCGGTAAACACCACTACATGGGCAGTTACCACTGTGCGCAGTTATCCTACTGGCAGCCTATATGTGGGCTGGTCTTACACTAGCGCCTTCTCACCAACCCCACCAATAATGAAGGACCGTAATGGTAACCCCATCAATACCAACAAGGTAACCCTTACCCGGTACTTAATGAACGTACAAGATTCCGGTGCCTTCAACATCACCATCTCCAACCAATATGGCGGTTACACTGCCCTAGACTCTGCATTGCGGTGGTCTAGTGTGGAGTTGGGTTTGGGTAAGCCCTTGGTGTGCGGGCAAGGTACGGTCACCGTACCTTGCCGCAGTGTCCTCCAGTCCGCTCAGATGGTGGTGTCTACAGACAGTGTGCGGGAGCTTAACGTCATCGACCTTGAGTACACCCTGCGTACTAACATACAACGTCAGCGTATATAAGGAGGACCTATGTGGCCCATGATTGCACTCGCCGGGGCCTCTATGGCATCCGGTCTGTTAGGTAATGGGGCTAATCTAAAAGCGGCGGCTAAGGCCATAGAGGCCGAGTCCCGCCAAGTAGAGGCCAGTAACAAGGCCCTGATAGCAGAGACTGCGCGCGCTGCCGGGGAGCTTAGGCGACAGCAGACTTATGAAACCATAAGGACAGCACAGGCACTACAGCACACCAAAGCACAGGCCGCTGATATAGTGTCTACTACTGCGGTGTCTGAGGCAATGGCGGACCGCGTGGGTGCCTCGGCCATGGCAGTACGGTCTGACATTCAGCGTCAGGCTGATACTGCCGAGGCGTCTATATGGGATAATAACGAGCTGATGAATGAGAATACCAACGTAGCAATGCAGACCATGCTGAATCAGGCTAAGCAGGGCTTTGGTGTCCCAACGATACGTGCCCCTGTAAACCAAACCGCCTCTATATTTGCACAGGGGTTGGTGGGTATGGGTACGGCGTACTTAAACTCCCAGCCCAAAACTAAAGCTAAATCCTAAGAGGTTATTATGCCCAGTGATGTGATTCAAGCCCAACAACTGGGCAATGCTCAAGGGTTCGGCTTTGCGCCGGGCGCTATGCGTGAGGTACAAGATACCCAAGTAGCGTCGTCCTCCTTCTTGGAAGCACTGCTGCCCGGCGCAGCTGAGCTGGCGGTCAAGAAGCATCAGCAGATGAAACAGTCTGCATTCATTCAAGGTCAGAGCGATAAAGTGTCTGGTCTTGTCACTGAGCAGTCATGGCTCACTGACGAAGCGTATAATCAGGGTAAGGCGTTCCAGACCTATACGGATGAGCTGGCGGCGTTCCCCTCCTCATTGCAGGAGGACGCACGTGTATCTGCCGAGAGTGGCGAGAACTTGGATACCTATACCAAGCGCATCCAACCCAAGCTCAGGCAGATAAGCGACCGCATGGCCTCTCTGGGCCTCAAGGGCGCCGCGCTGGTGGCTGCACAGGAGCAGTTGCTCGGCACCATGGCCGGTGCCCAGAAGGAGTACCAGAAGGCGCGGGAGCAGGATGTGTTGCGTAAGGTAGACCGGGGCAACTCATCTATCAACGCGACCGCTGTGTCTGCCATAGTGGCTACCAATGACGCCTCTGCTATAGGCCACAGCCTGTCCACTGCCTTTGAGAACACCTACCAAAGCAACCGGCTATTCTTCCCCAAGGAGGCCAATACCACGGCTTCCAAGAATACCTTCGGGGCTATACAGGTAGCTGTAGCTGGTATGAATCCGGCTGACCCTGAGCACGTACAGAAGCTCCGGGGCATTGATGGGTGGCTGCGCTCAGACGCCGCTGCTGTGCTTGACCCTGATGTACGGGCCAAGGCATTGGAGCTGACCAACGGACGCTTCCGCGACGTACAGGAGGCCCAGTCGGTCTACGACACCCAGAAGGTACAGAGTCTGGATTTGACCGTTAAGCAGGGGCAGCCTGTGGACCTGTCCATATTTGACAGTGAGATAGCCCAAGCCCGGCAGGACATGCAGACGGGCCGCAAGACCCCACAGCAGGCTCAGCAGTACATCAACCAGATTCATGCTATACAGATGAAGGCCACCAAGGATTTAGGTAAAGGTGCCTTCTTGGTCACCGCCCAGACTACGGATGTGCTGGGCAACGGCCACACCCTGCAAGAGCAGACCAAAGCCACGCTCACAGCTGTAGCCCAGCAGTATGGTACTGACTACGCCGGTGCAGCAGCGGCTGGTATGAACCTTGGTCAGCGCCAACGCAACATGGGAACCATCACTGCATCCGCTGCACTGGCAACCTCTCAGTTTGTGCCTGCGTTTACTATGTCTGGTGCTGAGCTGAAAGAGGCTAATGATGGGCAGCAGGGTGCAGCCTTCTCAGGTTTTGTGTCTATGTACCGCGAGGGTGGTTTGAATAACAACCCCGGTATACAGGCTGCCTTGCTGGATGCTATACCCAAGGAAGACCAAGCAGCAGTCGAGTTGTACATGCGCGAATTGCCCGGCGATAGTCCTGTGGACTTGCGTACGGCGGTACCTGCTATTGCTCAGGTAAAGCAGCGTATAGCTGACTTCGCGGCGCGCGGTGGCGTTGCAGGTGTGCGCATAAAAGAAAAGGACGGTATATTTAAATCCTCACTATGGGGAGGTAGTGCCGACACTGCGGGTGCCGAGCTGGGGAGTCAACCTAGTGACACTGTATTGGGTGTGCTTAATGGTAATGCTAACTCCTTATATGTTAAGAATTCAATGGTTCTAGCTACAAGGGGATACACTATCACGGATGGGGTAAGTGCAGTTAAGGCCATGGTCAAAGAGAATATGGTTATGCGCACCAAGGCCGGCCCTGTGTTTATCAATCCAGATTGGGTTAAGGCAGTTGGTGTGGAAGGTGTTGCTAGTAACAACCAATTCCTTGCTGACGCCATTGGTAAACGCCGGGCTATGTACTCCGAGTTTGTCGGGGGCCGCGCTGTGCCAGAGGATGTTGTGGTTGAGGTGCGCGGTACCACTATGGCCCTGCGCGGCTACGACGGTGATGGTAACCCATTGCCCGAGCAGTACATAGAGGCTACTGCTATCCGCGAGGATATAGACAACACCATCACTATGGCTGCGCAGGGTGCACCTCGCAAGCTCATAGGCTCTGCTCAGGCGGGCCGCGCTACCTTTGGCATCACCTCAGATTGGGGAGAGGCTTTTGGTAACAACTACTTAGGGTCTCTTATTGGGCAGCATCTGGCTAATGCCGAGGGTTACGTTAGCAGGCCGACCAAGACAGATACACGCTACACTGAGGATGAGGTTATTGGTATAGGTGTCAACCTTACTGCTAATCCAGAGTGGCGGGCTGAGTTCGAGGCTGTACGGTCGCCAGAGGAAATGGCACAGGTTACCGGTCGTTTTGTCAAGGAGCACTACAAGGACTGGGCAGAAGTATCTCGGTCTGCTGGACTGCCAGAGGCCAACGACCAGCTGAGCCAATATTACAAGCCTGCGTATATTGGACTGGCTGACGCCTACTGGCATGGTGGTAAAGGCGGAGGCGTTTCATACGCTGCTATTTTGACCAAGGCCAAGCAGGACGTGGCTGGGGCACTGGCAGACTTGAAAGCTACAGCATATTACCAACAATCTGGCAAGTCCAGACGCCAAGCCCTTGAGGCGGGTGTTCGTGTGGTGCGTTAGTGCGCCATGTATTAGTACAGGACAAATGCCTCCTTCGGGAGGCTTTCTATTAATGAGGTAAATATCGTGGAACTTATTGATAAGAATGCAGCTATTTCCCTCAACCCGGAAGTAGTAGAGGCTACCCCTAAGCCTACAATGGCAGCTCCCGTTGTATCACCAAAGACCCTTTATGTTGCACCTGTAGCTAAGCCAGTGGAAGTAGAGATGAGCCCAGAGGCTACCTTTGCTGAGGGCTTAGTAGCAGGTGCACGGCAGACTCTGGCAAAGGCTCTTTGGGATACCTTAGAGACTCCTGAGTTTGAAGTGCAGCCGGGCTATAGCCCAGAGCAGCGTTACCGTCATGATGTGCAGGCATTTGGTGTACAGTTTGCACCAGAGGAGCAGGAGTACCTGCTTAGCGCTACATCAGACGAGGAGTATACCCACCGCCTACAGACCACAGTGAACAAACAGCAGGACATGGCCACAATGGCTGAGGCCCCTGTAGGTGCGTTCGCTGGTAGCGTAGTGGACGTAGACCTGTTCTTAGGTCTAGGTATTGGTAAGGTAGCCACTACGGCTGCTAAGATAGCCAACCTGCGCCACGCAGCAAAGTTAGCTGAGTTATCAAAGGTGCTACCTATAAATGCAGCTACCTCGGTTGAGGTAGCACCAGTAGCGATTAGCCGTGCAGCAGCTGCCGCTGGTGGTGCTGCATCCGGCGCTATCTTAGCGGGGGGTTTATCTGCCCCTACTATAGAAGCCACAAATCGGGACACCGCTATGATTGTCGGTGACATTATAGCAGGTGGTGTGGGGGGTATATTTAGTGGGTTGTCCGCCATACCCAAGTTTAAACCTACACCATTAATAGGCGAGGGGGTGGATGCTGCTGTTGCGGTAGATACCAAAGTGGGCGGGTCTATGGCTAAACTACTCAGCGTATATGATAGGTTGCGGTATTATGTGGGTAAGGATGTTGCCGACACCTTGGTAGCTAACCCAATGGATGACATTGGCGATAGTGCTGTGGCCTATGGTCGTAATGCTAAGCTGGACGGTGACCGTAGATTGGCGGCGTATGATGCGGTAGTTAAGGGTATAGTGGGGAGGGGTATAACCCTCAATCCCAGAACCCGCGCTGCTATCCGCGCTAAGCGGTTGGGGTTAGAGTACGATATGATGAAGCTACTGAACACCAATCGCCAACGTGAGATTAATGGTCTGCCGCCATTGACCAGCCCCAACGCCAATGTGCAAGCTATGGCGGACGCCTATGTCAAGTCTGGTTACGCTCAGGAGATGTTGAAGAAGATGAAAGCTGCTGGCGTAGATGGGGCTGAGGATATAGACGCCTCTGCCTTCTATGTACCTGTGCGCCACAACTACACCAAGATGGCCGCTGCCGTACAGCAGGGTGTGACATCTTGGGAATCCCTGCGTGTTATGTATGGCTCTCAGATTGCCAAGATGTACCCCGGCCTCACTGATTTGGGCCTGACTCCATCCACTATTGGCGGGCACTTCATTGAGACACAGAAAGGCTCTGCTGCTATTGGTGGTATCCGTGGTGTACTCAAGGAGGAGTTGCGGCACATGTTGGTCAACGCTGGTGTCAGCAAGGATAAGATAGAGAACCTACTCACTGACCTGTACAAGAAGACTGCGGATGCGGGTAAGGCTAGTAACCTGCGTCGTCGCATGGATTGGAACTTTGATAAGGTTCACATCGACAGTAAGGGGCGGTCTATCTCCATGAACGATTTCCTTGATACTGACGTGACCAGTGTAATGCAACGCTACAATCGCACCATGTCTGGCCGTATCGGTCTGGCACAGGCTGGGTATACTTCTGAGGCATCCTTGAAAGAGGCGCTGATGAAGGCCCGCGATAAGTTTGCTGGTAGTCCTGATGGTATACAAGGTTACGACAAGTTCATGGACGACATCCAGAATAGCCTGCTGGGTAGACCCACTGGTGAGCAGTTGCCAGACTGGTTGCGTGCAGGTAACTCTGTGGGCGCCATGATGCAGCTTGCTAACAGTGGGCTGTACAACTTGGTAGATTATGCAAACATTGCCTATAACTTTGGTATTCAGGCTACGGCTAAGCACTTCATCAAATCCCTCAAGGGGTCTGGTATAGGTGCTGTCACTGCCAAAGAGGCTGAGACTGTGCAGCAGGTAATCACTGGGCGTCTAGTGGCTGAGGGTCGCATGCGGGATGTGGTGACACACCTTGAGGATAACTTTGAGGCACCTGTAGGTGGTCTCTATGAAGCCACTAGCTATGCTGGGCAATTCACACGTTTCCTTAACTGGTCGGAGTATGTACGTCGCCACCAAGTCAATATGGTGGCAGGTATACTGGACGACCTGACTACCAAGCTGGCGGCTGGGGATGCTAAGGCTACTGAGTTCTTTGCCAAACAGAACATACCAGCTGACCGTATAGCGGCTATAAAGGCACAGGTCAGTAAGCATGGTACTGTGTTGGAAGAGTGGAGTGATTACGCCACCAAGGAATACTACACCACCCAAATGATTTCCGCTACGGATAATATCGCGGTGATGGTTCGTAATGGGGAGGTGCCCGCAATGATGGCACATTCCATTGTAGGTAAGATGCTGTTCCCGTATATGAACTTCACCTTTGCTATGACCCAGAAGCTGCTGCGCCGGGAGTATACCCGCAATGGTGCTACTGGTGTGGCTGCGCTTATGGTCGCACAGGCCCCATTAGCCACGCTGTCCGCTGCCATGATTAACATATCAGGTGGGCGAGAGTGGGATGCTGATTTGGCAGTACGTGCTGTTAAGGCACTGCCAATCATGGGCGTAGGTGGTGTAGGTTTCGACGCACTTACCCGCGGTGAGCTTGGTGGGGCTGCTCCTATCTTTGGCGTGTTCAATCAGGCTGCCGGTGCTGTGTCCAGTGCTGCTAGTGGTAACTTAGACGCTAGTACCGTGTTGAAGACTATACCCGGCGCCAGTGTATTCGTACCTGCCCGTATGGTTGTATCGTTAATTGATGCGGAGAATAAGTAGTGACATTACTAGCTACAATTGGCGGGATATCCCCCGCCAATACCTACTCAGGTAAGGCGTGGGGGGCCCAGCGTATACTACCACCAATGGCGATTGGTCAGAGGGCTACTTCTATATTAGAGATAGGTAGTTTGCCTGTTCTATTAAAGGCGCGCGCGTTTGCATACACTGGGGACGGTCTAACTGTGGACATCTACCGTAACCCGATATATATATATATATACAGGCGGCGAACCTGACCCAGTATACAACATGTCCGGCCTATCTACAACGGTACTGGAATCCCAGTTGTTAGTGGGTTTACCTTAACGGATGCCGGTACTCCAGCAGCGGCTACCATGTCGCTGATAGGCCCCGCCTCTGCACAAGGGGCGGGGTCTATATTATCTAGTTTTGGCAGCAATCGCATACTAGCACCAAATACTAGCTACCTATTTACGTTTACCTCATTAAGTAATGCGCAGACCGTAACAGCACGTCTGGAATTCTTTGAAGGTATCATGGATTACTCTACATCTGACTAGGATTAATTATGGCAAATAGCCTAATGCAGTTGGTAAGCGATGGCGCACTTAGCGTAGTACCACTTACTATCAAGTTCTTTGAAAAGGACCATATTAGCGTATATATTGATGAGGTACCTTTACCTACAGCAGATTACTCTTATGCTTGGTCTGGGGCATCCACCATTACTATTACCCCAGCAGTAGCTTTGGGGATAAAAGTAACTATACGTAGGCGTACGCCAGCGGATTACGTACTACACGACTTCCAAGCTGGGGCTGTGTTCAGTGAGGTTTCCGTTGATGATAATTTCCGACAAGAGCTATTCTTGTTACAGGAGGCCCGTGAGCAGTCCGTTGTAACAGACCTATACAATGGTCTGAACATGCACGGTACTAAGATAACCAACATGGCAGAGGGTACATCGGGCGCGGACGCAATCACTTTAAAGCAGGCCCAATTACTAGTCAGTGGCGGTATGGCCGATGTTACGCTACGCGAAGATATGGCCAAAAGCGATGGCTTTTCTTATGTAGGGGAAACCACATACGCGGGGATTCGTGCATACTCGGGAACTGGTACACGTATGCGCTGCCATGGCCGTACCCATGTTTTTGATAGGGCCGAAGGTTTCTTCTATGTAGACCCCGAGGACCATACTTCCATAGATGACGATGGTACTATATTAGTGGATGCTATGGGTCGTCGATGGAAGCGGCAATATAGCGATTGGGTTACCCCAACATGGTGGGGGGCATCTGGTATAGACGACGACTCAGATTGCATTCTAGCCCTAGAGGCTGCGGCTAGTCGTAGTCGTTATGTGTATCTTTTGCCGGGGACTTACGGGGTCAGCCGCCCTTGGGTACTATTGCGTGAGCGTATGCATGTTAAGGGTGCTGGTACGTTCGGGGTGTATGGTACTGCCACACCTATTGGCGGGACCGGTGGCACCGAACTGAAAGCACTCGATAATTTTGTAGGTGCTGAAGTTGCAGGAAGCGCAGGCCGTGCGGTAATGTGGTATGGTAATCCTAATGGTAACTGGAATGATACCTCATGGATAGAGGGCGGCATCTTCGAGGGATTTTCCATAGCATGCCGCTCACTTGGTGTTGAAGGTATACGTGTAAACCGTGTGTGTAATGGGCATGTATTTAGAGACATCACGGTATCTAACCCGAGCATTGGTATTTATGGTACACACTTTGGTTGGCTAACTTCCTTTGATAATGTGTTTATATACCAACCCAGTATTATTGGTATACGCCTGACTGGTGCGTACAATGGTTGTAGTTTTACTGGGTGTGGTCTGTATGGCGGCAACATTACCACCGAAGTTCTGCTTGATTTGTCCAATGACTCCTTTGGTAATTCGTGGCATGGTGGATTTATCGAAGGTGGCCGTGTTGGGGTCAGGCTTAACCGAGCACAAATCTCATTCTTTGGTACAGACTTTGAGGTGCTAACCGAGAGGTTCTTTGAGGTAAGGGGCACATTCGTTGACGGCCTACTAGCATTCGCAAATCCACCTATTACTGTATCGGGGTGTACGTTTGTGGGCGTACCTTCGATGGGTGGGTTTTATGTCAATGGCGGGTTTGTTAAAATTGATAGTAGTTTCTTTATAAACAATGAAGGCCTTCCCCCAAGCAATGTGTATTGCCTTAATGGTGTACTTGGCGCAGATAGCGTACCGGGGTTTGCGTCAGCGTGTATTGCTGAAGAGAATAACGTGTGGCGCGGCTGGGGTACTCAGATTTCTACCGGTATTGTGTTCTCCCGGTTTAAGCATGTAGCTACAGAAGGTGTAACATTTCCTTCGGTTGCAGTTCCATCAGGTAACCCTAATACACTGGATGATTACAGGGAAGGTGTGTTTACGCCAGCAATGGCAGGTACTGGGTGGGGTAGTGGTATGGTGGCTACTGGACGCTACACCAAAATAGGCAACTTGGTAACTATTTATATACAAATTACTGGTACTACTAATGCTAGTGAGGTTACATCTAGTTTCCTAGTTGGGTTGCCATTTAGTGTAGGTACTAACACCTGTGCTAGTATATGTGATAGTTACAATACATCGTATGGTACATCTGCTGTGATAGCTACACCCACTGGCGGTCAGATATATATGCCTACTATTGCACCAACAGCCGCTACTATCACTATAACTACGGCGTATTTAGTGTAATGGTTATTTAGTAACTTAGCGTATAGTAATTATACGGTAGTAATATACGCTGCTAAGGTGTAGCTGTATTTAAATTGGAGATAGTCATGGCTGCAAAATCCAGTCAACTAGGTAACCTACATGAGCTTATCACTGCGATGTTTATCAATGACATAAAGATGTGCCAAGACGAAGGTATACCTATGTCTGCATCTGACAAAGCGGTAATAGTCAAGTTCCTGAAGGACAATGACATCACTGCGGTGATTGATGACGCCAAGATGAAGGAGCTTAATGAAGAGTTTGCAGATGAGCTGTCCAAGAAACGCGCTGAGCGTGTATTGCAGTTGGTCCAGCAGACCGAAGAAGATGAGCTGTTGCAGGGCCTTGTTTAACCCTACCAGCCCAGTTATAAATGGTCTTCCTTGTGAGGGCCATTCAATAACCGGAGGACTATCATGTACGAGACATTCAAGATACGGCAGTCAACCATTGACCGTCTACAGATGATTGCTAAGCAGACTCGTGGGTACGATAGCAACCCACGGGCTATTGATAAAGAAACCCGTATGCTGCTGTCCATGATGATGGCAGCTACCTTCACGGACTTCCGTGAGTTCGCTTATATAGGCATGAGGTTCTTGGGGTTCCCCATCACGCCTATGCAGCTGGACATCGCCCACTACATGCAGCACTGCCCGCAACACGCGATGGTAGCAGCACAGCGGGGTGAGGCCAAGTCTACGCTGGCGGCCCTGTATGCAGTGTGGACGCTGATTCAGAACAACAACGACCAAGTGCTGGTTATATCTGCTGGTGAGGACTTGGCGGGGGATATTGCGTTTCTCATCATCCGTATCATCCGGGACTGGCACCTGCTGTGCTACCTGCGCCCCGATATGGCCCGTGGGGACCGTACCAGCGCATCTGGCTACGATGTCCACTGTGACCTAAAGGCGGTCAACAAGACGGCCTCTGTGACGTGTATGGGCATCACAGCGAACTTGCCGGGTAACCGTGCCACGCTCCTGATAGCTGACGATATAGAGAGCCAGAAGAACAGCCTGACCCAGACCGAGCGCGACAAGTTGGAGGGGTACTCGAAGGAGTTCTCTGCCATCTGCCGTACCGGTCGAATCCTGTATCTGGGTACACCTCAGACCAAGGACTCCATCTATAAACGCCTCCCAGCGCGTGGCTACGCCGTTCGCATATGGCCGGGCCGCTACCCTACACCAGAGGAGATGGAGCACTATATACCCGGCACTGTGGCCCCCTACATTGAGGATGCCATGCTGGCTGACCCATCCCTGCGATGCGGTGGTGGTATTGACGGGAACCGTGGTCAACCTACCGACCCGGCGCTGTTCAACGACGCGGCCCTGAATGAGAAGGAGCTGGATTGGGGGCCTGAGGGGTTCTCCTTGCAGTACATGCTGGATACCACGCTGAGCGATGCCATGCGTACCCGTATCAAGCTGTCTGACATACCTGTGGGCGATTTCTCCTATGAGTCAGCACCAGAGGTCATCCAGTATGCCGCCGTCCCCTCACTGCTGCACAAGAGCCTCCCCAAGGCCATTGAGATGGAGAAGATGTACCATGTGGCGGCAACGTCCCATGACTTCGTACCCTACGCCCATAAGTGCCTGACCATTGACCCTGCGGGGTCTGGTGGTGATGAGGTATCCTATGCGGCTGGCGGTGTGGCCAACTCCTATGTACACTGCTTCACTATGGGTGGTCTTATTGGCGGTATGTCTGAGGACAACATCAACGAGATACTGGATGTGTGTGTGGAGATGGGTATCGCGGATATTCAGGTCGAGTCCAACATGGGCCACGGTACTGTATCCCAGCTCATCCGTGCGGAGATAGATAAGCGCAAGCTCTATGACATTGGCGTGGAGGACTACTACGCCACAGGTCAGAAGGAGAAGCGCATCATTGACACGCTGAGCCCCATCACCAAGCGCCACAAGTTTATCATGCACCAACGTGCTATTGATGACGATGAGCGTACCGCTAAGAAACACCCAGCCATTAAGCAGACCATATTTAGTGGCCTGTACCAGATTAGCAATATCACCTCTGACCGGCAATCACTAGCTAAGGATGACCGTGCGGATTCACTGCAAGCACTAGTGAAGCGCTTAGGTGGGCTTATGGCTATAGATGATGGTAAGGTGGCAGAGGCCCGAGACAAGCAGGCGGTACAAGAGTTCATGGACAACCCTATGGGGCACCGTGGCGCGCGCCCCCGTCAAGCCCGTGACTATAACACCGATACCAGGTACTTCTAAGGATACCCTATGAGTGATACCCCCGAAGTTCGCCTAGCGATTTTGGAGACCAAGATGGACCAAGTACAGAAGGACGCTGCTGAGATGAAAGGTTCTCTCACCAGCATCAATGACAAGCTGGACAGCCTTGCCACCCGCAATCCTGTGAACGAATTCCTCAAAGACAACTGGAAGCTGGTAGCCCTCATTGTGGCTATCCTTATGACTGGCCCGGCCAACAAGGTGGTCGATGTATTGACCCCTATTGTTACCGCTCAATACACCCAGACTGCCCCGGCAGCACAACTGCCCCAAGGAGAGTAGATGCAACTTACTGAAAGGGATAAGCAGCGCCTCAAAGGCGTAAAAGATGCTATGGTGCGGGTAGTTACCCGTGCCGCTTCTCTGTACCCCGGCACCTTCATGGTGGTAGAGGGTTTGCGCACCAAGGGGCGTCAAGCAGAGCTCTATGCCCAAGGGCGCACCACGCCCGGCAAGATTGTCACATGGACCCTGAAATCCAAACACATCACTGGGGACGCTGTAGACCTCGCTCCTGTGGTTGGGGGTGCTATCCCGTGGGGTAGCCCTGCCGCCTTTGACGAACTGGCGCAGGCGATGTTCAGGGCCGCTGAGCTTGAGGGTGTGGCCATCACATGGGGTGCGGACTGGAACAACAACGGTATCCGCCGTGAGAAGGGTGAGACTGACTCTCCCCATTACCAACTGGCATAGGAGCATAGTATGCCCGCCCTGTACGCCTTGGCAGCCCGCTGGCTGCCATACCTACTACTCGCCCTTACGCTGGTAGCGGGGTACTGGTACATCTCCTCTAGCGCAGCCACAGAGGCCCGCATGGAGGTGCTGGTACAATCCCAACAGGAGGCCCTGACAATACAGGGCTCCACCATCAAGCAGCTCAAGGCAGACATGGCGCTACAGGCACAGCTCACGCTGGATGCTCAGGCTATGGCTGCTACACAGGCTGCACAGCTTATCAAGACCAGGGCCACATTGAAGGAGGTTATGAAGAATGAGACATGCCGTGATGTGCAGCTTCCTGCTGCTGCTATTGACCGCCTGCGCCTCAGTGCCAGTGGTAAAGACTGAGTACGTCCGGGTGTACCCTCCTGTTAGTCTTATGGTAGCTTGTCCAGTACCTGAGCTAAACCTTAGTACCTATGGTGCTATTGTAGAGGAGGATGTGCCTACACTAATTGCTAGTCTTAGGGTGTGTGATGCGAGGATGGGACTGCTGCGTAAATGGGTAGCTTCCCCACAGGGTACTGAATAAATTTCTGAGAGTACCTGAGGTAAGCTGAGAGATATTGTATAGGGTTGTGAGTGTATTCTTGCGACCTATATTTGGTAGAGATTCGCGAGGGTGTCTCTCGACCCGTCCCACCGCAATCTCCCCCGTGCCACCTCTGTGGCGCTGTGTTGCTGTAGGTACTGAGAGGCCTCGACTTGCAGCCTCTCCTTAGCTACTAGCCTGATGCTAGCCCGGGATAGCCCTATCCTATGTAGCGTGCAATCAATACCGCTAAGGCTACTGCTGATACTACTACTGCGATAGCTAGTGCTATGCATGTGGCTACTACCTGTGTAACTGTGAGCTCACGTTCTGGTATGTGCATGGTGTCTATCCGCGCGCGCGTCTATGGCTGCTGTCTAGTATCTGGGTCTTCACCCCATTGTGTAGAGGCTCTCGCCTCTGGTGTGGTTTGGGTGTCTCGCCTCTGGTATCTACCCGTTGGCTACCTATTCCCTAACCGTGTGATGATAGTAGCTCAGTCTCTATCACTATGCAAGCACTTCGTATCATCTATCTCTATGTGTATACCTACTCTATCTATAGGGCGCTCAGGCTATCGCCCTGAGTCACCCCTTCGGATTCTCTGTGGTGTCTATAGGTGGGCGTGCTTGCCTTATCGTGCTTCTCTATGTTGCCTTCTTCATCTCTTGGTAGTCTGCTCATGGTATCTCATGGCTACCCTTCTCTATACCTACTGTATCTATAGGTATCTCTACCTTATCCCTATGCTGCTCCCACCCGTGCGATGCAAGGGGTCACATCATATAAGTCCCTTGTCCTTATATTAATACATGGCGCTCTATTGAAATGGATATAAATCATGGACTTACACGCCTATTAGATATCTATGGTGTGGCTTGTGGTTAAGGTATTGGTGTATTGCTACTAAAGGAAGAGATGGGCTTCGGGTTAGATATACGATTGATTGAATTAATTTGAAGATAGTGGTTGCAATGACCCTATAGCTTAGGTATTATCTCTACATCGAAACGGGGAACGGAAACGGGAACCACTAGATAAGCAGTAAACAGGGCGACGTAGTGAAGCGCGTAAATCACACTACGGGGCGAGTATCCTACCCTTCAGGGCCGCGAAATACGGACGGGATAAAGCAACCGGCGACGACAGTCCGGATAGGCGGAAGAGTTAAGTAGAGTACAAAAGTGGGTAGGATGAGTAGGGAAGGGATAGGGAGTCTGGGGATAAGACCGTAAGGCGAACCAGATGAATCAGACCTAACACGAAAGACTAATCACTAGGTTGACAAGATAGGATGTAACGATTAAGATGTGATTACTGGCTAGGCAGCAACCCTAGACGTTCCTTAACAACTAGGCCCAACAAGCACTCACAAGGCACTTAGTCTTGTAGAGTACGGGAACCAAGCGAGGTACTAGCCACAAGGCTATAAGGTATCCGGTTCTCACGTTGGGTAGGTTGATAAGGAACGTATGTTCTTTAACAAGCTGGTTGATGTGAAGTTAGTCCCTACTGGGGAACGTGTAGCGGCCATAGGCTGCCCTGACCACGGAGCAGCACTGAGACATACAGCGGCGGAAACAAACAATAGCTAACGCAACCCGTAAGGGTCGATGCAATACGGCGACTGACCTAGACGGGAAAAGAGCTAGGGCACCATTAAGGTGTAACACTCCACAAACTGAGGTGTGGCGAGCCGTATACAATACGCTAAGAGTGTGAGCTAGCTAGGAAGCCCTGACCTAGCAACCAAGGATGAAGGCGACAGCCCAAGCGGAAGCGCCAATTAAGCTGTAGAGGATTTACCAAGGGTCTGCACCTCAAGTGTGGGCCTTTGCCTATTACCTCTTAACCAATGAAAAGGACCACAACATGGCTATGTATCAGACCATTATGGAAGTTACCAGTGAAGGCCCACGCCGTATGCTAGGCAGTGATTACGTTGTGCGGGTTGACGGTCGCCTGTCTGTTTGGCGGGCCAAGCAAGACGCCAAGGAATGGGCCAAGGGACTGGCTGAGTTCCACCACATTAAAAGCTATGTTGTGGTGTTGTTTAGTTGCGCCACCTTGGCACGGCATTGGGAATACCGGGTACATGCAGAAGTAACAGGTACTGCAACAATCCCAGCGATTCAAGCGGCATTAAACTAGGATACACCATGAACACAATGCAGTTAGCTTGGCTAAATGCCAAAACGGCCCAAGCGTGGCACGGCAAGGGCACCAAGCGCGAATATCTCGCCGGCTCCATGCGACTGGCCCACAAGGGCTACAACCTGAGAACGGCGCTACTCGCCAAGGTGGCAGGCGCTGGAATCACAAGCTTCATTATCGGGCTAGGCTATGGTGCCCTGCTCGCCACAATCTGAGGTGTATATGAGCAAGCAAGTACGGGTAGAAACTACTATCACCCAAGAGCCTTTCCGCTGCATAGTGAATGGCTACCTCAACGGGTGCCTTGAGTACCGCCGCGAGACGGATGACCCGTGGGCGGTAATGTTCACGGTCGATACAGTCCATCAACTGATAGGCGCTAGCCCGTCAGCACTCACAAGCAAGTGATTAACTAGAAGCCATTCCCTGATTGGCTTCAATGATAACCACTGGCAATACTGCCAACGCATACAACGCAAGGAATACAATATGAACACACCAAAACTGATGACTGTCAAGCGTATCCATGACGTTCTGTTTACTCTGGAAGGGCAGGTACGTGATGCCTCTATCTCTGCCATGTACCACGCTGCAATCCATGGCAATGTAGAATGGGCTACCGGCTGGGACAAGGCCAACGCCTCTCAACTCGATGCCTGTATCCGTCAGGTACTGCCTATGGAGTTCAATAAGGACACCAAGGGCTATCGCTACAGCAAAGCCAAAGGCACCAAGTTTAACGAGACCCACGGCTTTGTGTTCGGCGACACCACGTTTGATGTGTTCTATGCCAAGATGCGGGCGTATTGGGACACCAACTCCATCAAGGTAGCGGCCAAGACCCTGAGCGATGAGGAGAAGCAATTCTCTAAACGCAAGGCACTGGCCGCCCTGCTTAACGGTTGGGCCTCTGCTGGCCTCACCTTCGCTGAGGTTGAGGTTATGCTATTCAATGCCAAGAAAGGCGTCGCGAACAAGGTGAACAAGCCTGTTAAGTTGGCAGGCCCGGCTCTGGACTCACAAGACGTTGAGGTGGCAGTATGATTAACTACATCGACAATACCCAAGAAATCATGGACGTTCGCGACATCATTGAGCGTGTTGAAGAGTTGGAAACAGAACAGGACGGTATTGAGTCACCTTGTGCTGCGTTGGAAGAATTGCGCGGTTTACTATCAGAACTCGCGGGTTATGGTGGTGATGGGCAGTTTGAGGGCGACTGGTATCCCAGCACGTTGATACATTACGATTACTTTGAGACGGCCATGGATGAGCTGCTGGAGGATATAGGGCTATCCCACGAGACTTGCCCAGCTACTTGACTATTGAAGTTAATTATGATGCGCTGCTGGATGATTATAGTTCCGTTGAAGTCGGCAACCATACCTACTGGTATCGCTAATCATGAGTAATTCGGAACTACTTGACGCGCTGATAGAAGCAGTCGAAACAATCGAATGGATGCATGGCTGTAGCTACCCTGCTCGCGATGAAGTGGAATCAGCTATAGAAGAGGGGCGGGCAGTTATTGCCAAGTATCAGGTCGAGGGTAAACAATGGGATAACTGTCCCGTGGTCGATAAGGTGGAGGCGTTATGATTTATCTGCACAAGGAAGGCGGTAATCTTTACCGCATGAAGGGTGCCATGATTCAGCATTGGTCATGCCGGCACCAGAAGTGGTCGTTGTCCACTCACAACCCGACATCCTTTGCCCGCATGGTACACGACGGCGTTATTGTACGTGTGGGCAAGTGGCCC
>OEQO01000061.1_pt1 | contig 26029 bp, 15 predicted proteins | sample 1539751 | NCBI WGS metagenome assembly OEQO01 (sample SAMEA3891237, study PRJEB23780) | metagenome | biome: terrestrial biome; feature: animal house; material: water of meat washing | place: Italy | collected 2015-05-12 | reverse complement strand
GCGGGGGCCAGATTTGAACTGACGACCTTCGGGTTATGAGCCCGACGAGCTACCGAGCTGCTCCACCCCGCGTCCGAATTGTCACCCCCAAGCCGAGCAGTGGCTTGATGGCGTTTGTCTGCGTTCGATTGTTTACACAATCGCATGCTGACGAAAAAGTTGGTTGCGGGGGCCAGATTTGAACTGACGACCTTCGGGTTATGAGCCCGACGAGCTACCGGGCTGCTCCACCCCGCGTCTGAGGTCGCCAATAATAGGCGCCAGCGCACAGATTGCAAGTAAATATCTCAAAAAAAGTTTATTCGTAGATTAATCGGACAAAGAGTGCGGTCATTAGCAGCATCATGCTGTTTTTTCAGGCAATCGAGTCCTTGCAGGGCATCCGGCACTACACTCAATAAGCTGAACTCTCCTCATTTTGGGTAGGTAAAATATGCGCATCTCCGCCGGTCATTGCCGTCAGTTGGGGGCCACACCCGACAGCCACGGCGTCAACTTCGCGATCTGGGCCCGCCTGGCCAGCCGGGTGGAACTGCTGCTCTTCGCCAGCGCCGAGGACAGCACGCCAGAGGTGATCCCGCTCTCGCCCCGTTTCAACCGCACCGCCTACTACTGGCATATCCATATTGAAGGGCTGCCTGTCGGTCAACGCTACGCCTATCGGATTCAGGGCCCGTGGCGCCCTTACTGCGGCACCCGCTTCGATGCCGACAAGGTGCTGCTCGACCCCTATGGTCGCAGCATCGAGCTGGGCGCCAACTACGACCGCTGGGCGGCGGCCCGGCCCGGCAGCAATCTGGCCTGCTGCGCCAAGAATCGGGTGGTCGATACCCGTCACTACAACTGGGAAGGAGACAAGCTGCCCGCCCACTCTCTCTCCCGCTCGGTGATCTATGAGCTGCATCTGGGGGGGTTTACCAAATCCCCCAGCTCCGGGGTTGATCCGGCGCTGCGCGGCACCTATCTCGGGCTTATCGAGAAGATCCCCTATCTGCAATCTCTCGGCGTCACCGCCGTCGAGCTGCTGCCGGTGTTCCAGTTCGATCCCCAGGATGCGCCAAAGGGGCTCTCCAACTACTGGGGTTACAGCCCCATGTCCTTTTTCGCCCCGCACGCGCAATACGCCTGCGGCGATGATCCTCTCACCGAGTTTCGCGACATGGTCAAGGCGCTGCACCGCGCCAATATCGAGGTGATCCTGGACGTGGTCTACAACCACACCGCCGAGGGAGGCGACGATGGCCCCACCTTCTCGTTTCGCGGCATCGACAACGAGGCCTACTACATCCTCGACAACAACCAGAAGGACACCAACTATTCGGGCTGCGGCAACACCTTCAACGGCGCCCATCCGGTGGTGCTGCGGATGATCATGGACAGCCTCCACTTCTGGCGTCAGGAGATGCACGTCGATGGCTTCCGCTTCGATTTGGCCGCCATTCTGTCGCGGGATGAATCGGGTCAGCCGCAGGCCAATGCGCCCACCCTGCGCACCATAGATACCGACCCCAACATCGCCGACATCAAGCTGATTGCCGAAGCCTGGGATGCGGGGGGACTCTATCAGGTGGGGTCGCTCGCCGGCGCCCGCTGGCGTGAGTGGAACGGCCAGTTCCGGGATGATGTGCGCCGCTTCCTGCGCGGCGATGACAACAGCGTCACCACCTTTGTCGAGCGGCTGTGCGGCAGCCCCGACATCTACCACTATCACCACGCCGATCCCGAGAAGAGCATCAACTTCGTCACCTGCCACGACGGCTTTACCCTGTGGGACTGGGCCAGTTACAACGGCAAGCACAACGAGGCCAACGGGGAGGAGAACCGCGACGGCTGCGATCACAACTTCAGCTGGAATCACGGCCATGAAGGGAGCACCGAAGATCCCCAGATCAACGCCCTGCGGATGCGCCAGGCCAAAAACATGATGGTGGCGACCCTGCTCTCGGTGGGATCCCCCATGCTGCTGATGGGAGACGAGCTGCTGCGCACCCAGCGGGGCAACAACAACGGCTACTGTCAGGACAATGCCACCTGCTGGATGAACTGGCTGCCCAATGCCCGCAGTCAGGAGATGTTCCGCTTTATGAAGGAGCTGATCCAGTACCGCAAACACCTGTTCCAGCGCCCGGAGCAGGAGAGCATGCCGCTGTCGCTCACCGAGATCCTGCGCCACAGCGAGATCTGCTGGCACGGGGTCAACGCCGGGCAACCGGATTTCAGCCCCCACTCCCACGCCATCGCCATGTCGGCGCTGTCGAGCGAAACCAAGCTGGCACTCTATGTGCTGTTCAACGCCTACTGGGAGCCCCTCACCTTCAACCTGCCGAGCCCGCCAAAGGGGGTCGGCGGCTACTGGCGGCGGATCCTCGATACCGCCCTCCCCTCGCCGCAAGATATCTGCACCTTCGGCATGCCGCTGGAGGGGCTGACCCGGGAGTATCTCGCCCAGCCGCGCAGCAGTTGCCTCTTTATCTGCGGGGCAGACGATTTCTATTGATCGATTGCTGTGAATTGATAGCAGCGATACCTGCAAGCCAGATATGCAAAAGCCCCGAGTGTTGGCTCGGGGCTTTCTCTTTTCAGCGCAGGTATCAGACCAGCTGGTGCAACACGCTGGTGGCGGCAATCTGGGCGATCAGCAGGCCACACAGGGAGGTGGAGACCACCACAGGCGCGGTATCACGCTGCAAGTAGAGCGGGCTGAACCAGAGCAGCAGAGAGGCCACCAGCAGCGCTGCCTGGGTCACCACCGCCGGGATCAGGGCATCGAGATTGGCCTCACCCCCTTGCCAGCCCACCAGCACTGCCAGCCAGACAAGGCTGGCCATCGCCCCCACCAGACCGGCCAGCGGCAACAGGGTGTTGAATGCCTTGAGGCGATGACGGGCCCGCAGCAGCATCAGGTGGGCAAAGGCCGCCCCCAGCATCGCCATCTGCAGCAGACCGCTCACCCAGCCCTGCAGTTGCAGCAGCCCGAAGCCATAGAGAGCGAGCGGCAACGCCGGTAGCCAGAGCAGTGTCGAGGGGACTGAACGCTTGCCCTCCAGCCGTGACTGGGCCAGCGACAAACCAACCCCGAGCACCAGTGCAGCCCCACCACTCCAGATGAGCCAGCTGGCCGCCTTGGCCTCTACCGCCAGCATCAAGGAGAGCGCGGTAATAACCCAGATGGAGAAGAGCTGCTGACTGATGCGCGAGCGCTGGCCGGGGCAGATATCACCGCGCCACAGCACGATACCGAGGGCGATCAGGGCGCCAAGCGCCATCAATCCGGTGAGAGGAAAGAGCCAAAAAGGGAGTTGGACGAACACGACGCCTCCAGCAGTAAAGATTCGAGGTGCGCCACCGGGGCGCCAGAGAGGGGCGAGTATACCCAAACCGGCGGCTATCCCCAATCGCGGCAAACGATCAGGGGCTATTTCCGCCAGCACGGTCCACCTTGAAGGGCGCCCTGCTGGCAGCCATGCCCATAGTGCCGGGATGCGGCGCCGGCTTCAGCCCTGACCGCGGGCCAGCGCCACCACCCGGGCAAACATCTGGCGGATCACCGGCGGAATATGCTCGGCGCCGAGCCGCTCCGCCTCTTCCACCACCGCCAGCGCCATCCCCGGCTTGCTGCGGTGATGGATCGCCTTGTTGATGATGTGACTGGCACTCCACATGGCGCGCCCGCCCACCCCGGCCTCGCGACGAAACACAGCTTCAAAACCGTTGTGATAGAGGTAGTGCTCGATGTCGGCGGCAGGGAGCTGGGTCAGTCGGTCCCGCTCCCGCTCTCCCTTGAGCTGGCCCCGGGCCGAGGTGGCATACTTGAGCCCCGCCTCGTCGCCATCGGTCAGCAGGTGCCACTCGATGCCAAAATCCCGCGCCACCTTGATCAGCGGCGACTGGCCGCACTGGGCAAACTCGATGATCCGCACCCCTTCGGCCCGCAGACTGTAACCGCAGATCTGGGCCAACTCGGAGAGCAGCCAGATCTCGGTCTCCCCCTCCACCAGCAGCCAGCAGCGGGCAAACAGCGACATGGGGCGGTTGATCCGCACATGGAAGGCGATCTTGCGCAGATCGTCACTGCTGTAGCGCTCGCCCCCCAGCTGGTGACAGAGGATATCCTGCTGACGGCGCACCAGCCGCCGCACCTGATTGAGCGGCAGGGAAGAGAGCAGATCTCCCGAGTTGGTGGTGAGCAGCTTCTGGCCCGGCAGTTGTTCCAGCAGCCCCCACGCCAGCGCCAGCATGGTCGGGTGCAGCCGGCTCTCCGGATCCTCCAGGATCATGATGGGGCGGGCCCCCTCCTCCAGCTCGCGGTTGCCCCGCGCCTGCAGCAGGGTGGCCGCCATCCCCGCCATCGCCAGTTGCAGCGCGCGGTTGTCGGCGCGGCGCAGCAGGGTATGCAGGTTGCCCGGATTGCGCAGGGTCATGGGGCGATTGATGATGTCGCGCTGACTGCGCGGCTTGTTCTTGATGGGGGCCAATGCGTTGAAGTAGTGATCCATCAGCTGGCGCACCGCCTGCAGCGCCTCTTTGAGCTCCGGCTCGCCGATCCGCTGGGGTTCGTCGATCAGCTTGTCCGCCAGCTCGCTCAGGCGATGCTCGGAGAGATCTCCCCACTGCAGGGTCTCCACCCCGTTGCGGGCACTGCGGGCATCGCGCAGCCGGAACACCGGGTTCATGGTGATCAGCATGGAGACCAGCTCATGGGCATTGGCGATGGGCAGGCTCTTGCCCACCCCGTCGAGAAAGTCGTGCATGGTGAGCACAGAACCATCCGCCTGCAGCTCGGCGCTGGCGCGATAGTGAATGCGGTGGAATTTGTCCTTGTGCAGCACCCAGGAGGGGCTGAGACGAGCCAGGCGACGGGAGTGCTGGCACATCTGGGGTCTGTGCTCACTGAAGGTGAGCACCAGTTGCAGGTGGCGTGCCGGCGCCAGTTCGGGATCTTCCGGTTGGTGAAAATCCTCGGCGGTGAACTGATAGGGCTCGGCATTTTGCCCCAGCAGGCACCAGAGGGCGCGCAGCAGGCTCGATTTACCCCAGGTGTTCTCGCCGATCAGCACTGTGGTGTGATCCAGCCCGAGCGACAGGCGATTTATACCGCGAAAACCTTTGACTTCAATACGTTCCAGAAACATCCAGCCATGTCCACATCATTGTGATGGGGCAATAGTGGCAAAGTTACCGGAAAAATCCTATCGCAGGCGGGGCTTTTTCAACGTGAACTGTGAGGCACTGCAGGTTCGGGAGGGGTAACAACAGCGGTGCGATCTTGCGGAGCATTCCAGTGGCTAAACCAGAGGTGACGAGTACGAGTTTGACGTTTGCGATAATTCAATGGGCATTCCTTTCAATGGATAAGTGGTAGAGAGTACACCTCTTTTGCCCAAAGTCTCAGGGTTATCTGTGACGGGAAGATGACAATTGTGCCCGCCACTGTCCCGGCGTCAAACCAAACGCCTCGCGAAAACGATTGCCGAAATGGGCCTGGGAAGAGAAGCCACACTGACTGGCGATGCTGGCCAGTGGCTCCGGGCCAGCCAGCAGTTGTTTGGCCCGCTTGAGCCGCAGTCCCAGCAGATAGCGGTGGGGCGGGCAGCCGAGACTCTGGCCGAACATGCGGGCGAAGTGGTACTCGCTCAGCCCCGCCTGCTGCGCCAGCTCTGCCAGCGTGACCGAGTCGGCCAGATGGGCCTGCAGATACTCCTGCACCCGCTTGATCACCACGGGCGCCAGCCCGCCGCGTAGAGGCGGCAGACCGGGAGCCTCCTCGGTGTGGTGGCGGTAGGCGTGGAGGATCAACATCCAGGCGCCGTGGGAAAGCGCCAGCCGATCGACCCCGTGCTGCCACTGCAGTTGCATCAACTGGCGCTGCACCAGTCCGGCCGCCTGCGGATCGTCGATAAAGGTCTTGTCCACCAGTTGCAGGTGGCGCCCCTCCTTGTCACACACCTCCTCGGCGATACGGGTGAGGTGAGCCGGGGTGAAGTAGAGATGAAAGAAGCGAAACTCTTCGCGCACCAGCCACTCGGATCTGTGGTGATCCGGCATGATGCACACCTTGCCGGTGCCGCCGTGGCCACCCGGCCCATCGAGTCGCTCGGTCTGCTCGCCCCCTTGCAGATAGACGCTCAGGGTGTGGTGGCCCGGCTTGTGATAGCGGGTCTGGTCATAGCAGTTGCGCCAGCTGGCCACCCCGAGCCCGGGTTCGAGCCAGCAGGCGTCCTCCAGCCGGGCGCCGGTGCTGACCAGTGCATCAAATACCCCTGCTGTTTTCATTCGCCCCTGCCACCTGTTCCGGTTATTTGCGCGGCTCTCCCGCCTGCCATCCATCTTACCGACCGCGCCCGCAGATGACAGCGCAGGACGATGAAAAACCGCAAGATGGTGCAATCCAGCCATCAGGGCTCGCCCCATAGTGGGTCATCTCTCCCTGACTCACCGGAACTGTGATGAACCTGATGCTCTATCTTGCCACCGTGCTTATCTGGGGCAGCACCTGGATTGCCATCGCCTGGCAACTTGGCCCCATCCCCATCGAGGTGTCGGTGCTCTACCGCTTCCTGCTGGCGGCGGTGGCACTGTTTGCCCTGCTCACCGCCAGCGGCCGCTTTCCACGCCTCCCCTGGCACGGCCAGCGCTATGCCGCACTGCTCGGTGCCCTGCTCTTTTCCACCAACTTTCTCTGCTTCTACCACGCCACCCGCTATATCCCGAGCGGCATGTCGGCGGTGATCTTTGCCAGTGCCAGCATCTTCAACGGCCTCAACCTCTGGCTGTTCGAGCGCAAGCGCCCCACCCTGCGCTGGCTGCAAGGCTCCTTGCTGGGGCTCCTGGGCACCCTGCTGCTGTTCTGGCCGGTGCTGGCGGATGCGCAACTGGGTGCAAACGGCTGGAAGGGGCTGCTGCTCGCCTGCGGCGGCACCCTCTGCTTTTCGCTGGGCAATCTGGTCTCGGCCCGGGGCCAGCGCCACGGCTATCACGTACTGCAACTGGTGCCCTGGGGCATGGTTTACGGCGTGGTGCTGTTGCTGGGCTGGGTCACATTGCTCGGCCAGCAACTGGTGGTGCCGACCGACAGCCACTATCTGGCGGCCATGGTCTATCTCGCCCTGTTTGGCTCGGTGATCGCCTTTACCGCCTACCTGACCCTGGTGGGGCGCATCGGTGCCAGCAAGGCCTCCTACGCCACCGTGCTCTTTCCGCTGGTGGCGCTCACCCTCTCCACCTTCTACGAAGGCTTTGTCTGGCAGCCGGTCTCGGTGGCCGGGGTAGTGATCAGCCTGATCGGCAATCTGGTGATCTTCGCGCCGCCCTTGAGCGAATGGCGCATTCGACCGGCCAAGGCAGCAAACGACCCTTGCTCCTGAGCCAGTCAGCCCCTAAGGTAGCGCTGATCAATCTGTGACGATCCTGATGGCGATAAACAAGGGGGCGAGATGTTACTGGAAGGGCTGGAGACGCTGAGCCTGCTGGCGAGCGAAGGGACCATGGCCAAGGTGGCCAGTCGCCTCTATATCAGCCAGTCGGCGGTGAGCAAGCGAATTGCCCAGCTGGAGCAGCGCCTTGGCAAGAAGCTGATCGAGCCGGAGGGGCGCCAGATCCGGCTCACCCCGCAGGCCCATGAGCTGCTTGAGCGAGTGGCGCCGAGTCTGGCCGAAATGAAGGGGGTGCTGGCCGATAGCCAGGATCTGGCGGATCACAGCCCCCTCCCCATCGCCTGCTCCGAAACCCTGCTGGCGGGCTACCTCGCCCACTTTATGCGCGACTATCTGGGCCGCGATCCCCATCTTGCCCTCTCTACCCACCACACCCCGGTCATTCTGGCGCGGGTGCGCAGCGGTGATGCCCTGCTCGGCATCTGCGCCGGTCGGCTCCCGCCCGGCCATGGCCTCGGCGCCGATTTGCTTCTGGAGGAGCCCTTCTATCTGGTTGGCGAGGCGCAGCAGAGCCTGCCGCCAGCCAGCGCAGAAAGCAGGCGCAAGATCCTCACCATGGATCTGGAGAACCCCTCCAACCGCTACCTGCGCGAACCGCTGGCAGAGATGGGGCTGGAGCCCGCCATGGAGCTCGACTCCTATCTGGCGCTGATCGAGCTCGCCAAGGCAGGCATTGGCCCTGTGCTGCTGCCCGCTGGCCTGCTGGGGCTGGTAGGAGAACAGGGGGAGATGGCGCGCCCACTGCCCGGACTGGGCCGTCCCCTGCATCTGGTCTACCGGCCAAACAGCCTAAAGCGCGAGCGGATCTCCAGGCTGGTGAGCGCCCTGCACCAACACTTTCGCCACTGCAGCGACACGCCGCGCTAACTGTGTAAACCCGCCAGATGTTTACGGGGCCCAAGGGCCCCGTAAACATCCAATTTGTCGCCCACTCGCCGCGGCTCAGATCCAGGCAAACAGCTCCGGATACTGGCTCCAGACCAGCTTGGCAGACATCAGCAAGGAGACGGTCACCAACAGCGGCTTGATCAGCTTCACCCCTTTTTTCAGCACCATCTTGGAGCCGAAACGGGCGCCGATAAACTGCCCCAGCGCCATGCAAAAACCGACACTCCACACCACCTTGCCACCGAGGGCAAAGAACAGCAGGGAGGCAATATTCGAGGTGAAGTTGAGCAACTTGGTGTGAGCGGTGGCACGCGCCATGCCAAAGCCCGCCAGCGCCACGAAACCGATGGCAAAAAACGAACCTGTGCCCGGCCCGAAGAAGCCGTCATAAAAGCCGACACCGCCCCCCACCAGCAGCGCAAACAGCATGGGAGTCAGACGGCGGGAGCTCTCGGCATCGCTCACCCGCGGCGAGAAGTAGAAGTAGCAGGCAAAGGCCATCAGCAGGAAAGGGAGCAGGCGCTCGAGAATGGCGGCGTCTATGGTCTGTACCGCCAGCGTGCCGATGGCCGCACCGATAAAGGTGCAGATCACCGCAGGCCAGATCATGGCCCACTCCAGCAGCCCCTTGCGGGCATAGAACCAGGTGGCGGAGAAGGAGCCGAAACTGCTCTGCAGCTTGTTGGTGCCGAGCACCAGCGCGGGCGGCATGCCGGTGGCGAGCAACGCTGGCACCGTCAGCAGGCCGCCGCCACCGGCGATGGCATCGATAAAGCCGGCGACAAGCGCCACACCGAACAGGGCAAACAGGGTAACCAGTTCCAATTCCATCCATAGACCTCACGAGAGTGGGTTGCCCGAAGGGGTTGGGCAACCGGAGATAACCAAAACGGGGTTGTGCAGGGGCTGCACAGGCTGTCCGCTATCCTAGCGAGCCACTGACCATGAATCTAACGAAACAGTGGCAGCCAATTGATTCCTGATTTTCATTGATGTGCGCTGCCACGCCCCTGCCCCAACCCTCAGAAGGCCAGTTAGCAAGCCGTTGAAGCGACGTTCGCTTCCTTGATGGCCGCCAGCGCCTCACAGAGATGATCCTCATCGGCACCGGGGAAACGGCTGACCCGACCGGCCATGTAGCGGCTGCTGAACAGATTGAACCAGTGCTGCAGTGCTTGCCCCGCCTTGAGCTCCCCCGCCACTTCCAGCACGCAGGCCGCCACTTCGGCGGTGCAGAGGTGCTCATCGCAGTTGGCCACTCGCATCCCGTAGGTGGAGAGCGCATCGGGCTTGATGGCAAGCACAGGAAAACCGTCCAGATAGGGGCTCTTGTTGAACATCTTGCGCGCCTCGGGCCAGGTGCCATCGAGCAGGATAAAGAGCGGTTTTTTACCCGGTGCCAGCGTCACCTCGCCGGTCAGGCGGGCAGGCTCCTTCTCGCAGGCGGGAAAGACCACATAGGGCTGCCAGAGCGGATCGGCCAGCAGGGCCAGCAACTCGGGATGGGGCTGGGTACGTGACCAGAGAAACGCCCAGGTGGTATCCGGCAACACATCGGCGATGAGGCGACCGGTGTTGGAGGGCTTCATCGGCTCGCTGTCATACATCAGCAGGCAGAAACCGGCCTCCGCTTTGAGCTCGGGGCGCCACTCGCAGGCACACCAATCCTCGCGCAGCTGACAGGCCGGACAGCGGGCCAGGGTGCCGCCACGGGCAAGAAACGGTCGGGTAGAGATACTCTTGCGCCAGGCCCGCAGGCGGTTGACGGCGTGATCAGGAACAGGCTTCATCTAGGTTCACAACTGGAGTCAAAACAGGAACGGCAGCGGTGCCAACATGTCACGGCGCCACAGGGCGCGATAACAGGGGTGCTGCCGGAAAAGCGCAAGATTGTACCGAGTTACGCGCTGGCGGAACAGCAATCCCTGCCCCTTTCGCCAGACACAGTGCCAAACTCTCTTGCCTTACGACTCCTGACAGCTGCGCAGCAGCTCCAGCAACAGGCTGCCATCGCGCAGCGCCTTGTGCACCTGCACCGAGGTGGGCTTGGTGGGGTCTTCGTAGAAGTGGGTGGATTCAATCTGCAGCCGCACCAGATATTCGGCGGGCAACTGGCTGGCCAGCGACTGGTGCAGCATGGGGAACAGCAGCCGATCGGCACGGGTGATCTCGCCCCCCAGCAGCAACTTGCCCGGATTGAGCAGGCAGATGAGGTTGGAGAGCACCTTGGAGAGGCGGCCCGCCGCCTGATGGAGAATATCCTGACAGAGGCTGTTGCCCGCCAGCGCCAGCTCGCACAGCTCGCGGATGGTGACGCTCTCGGGCAAGTCGTGCTCCTGCATCCGCTCGCGCAGATCCCGGTATTGCGCCTCCAGCGCCTGATTGGTCACCAGGGTGCAGGCACAGCCAAAGCCGCCGCAGTAGCAGCGCTGGCCATAGGGCTCGAGCTGCAGGTGGCTGAGATCCCCGAGCAGCGCATTCTCGCTCTCGATGAGCTGGCCATTGACCACCATGCCGACCCCGATGTCGTTGTGGACAAACACCAGCACCGCATCGGCGCAATTCTTGGCGGCCCCCCACTCCCGCTCGGCCTGGATCCAGGTGCGCACGTCACCGCTCACCAGCACCGGCACGGCAAACGCCTGTTGCAGCGTGGGCCCCAGCGGCCAGTTGCGCAGATCGTAGAAGGGGAAGTGCTTGACCATGCCGGAGTGACGCTCCACCTGACCCGGCAGACAGAGGGCGATACAGGCCAGACTGAGGGACTTTCTCGGCAAAAACACCTTGATGGCATGCACCAGACTGCCCAGCAGATCGGCGCGCTCCTCCTCGGTAAAGAGGTGGCGCTGGCGGGCCAGCGAGCGACCGGAAAAGTCGAACAGCGCCATATCCACGTAACCACGACCAAGACGCATGGAGAGAAACTGGAAGCGGCGCTCGTTGATGCGCAGCAGGGTCTGGCGACGGCCGCGCCCCACCGAACTTTCGCCACAGGTCACCACCAGACCGCCATCGAGCAGTTCACGGGTGATCTTGGTGATGCTGGCAGGAGAGAGGCCGGTCAAGCGGGAGAGATCGGTACGTGACAGCTCCTTGTGCTCCTCCAGACTGGCGTACACCAGGCCGTAGTTGAGCTGCCGGATCAAATCGATACTACCTTTCACGATCTCATTCATAGGGTATGGGGCAAAGGCTGAAAAAAAGAGGCTGGCAATTTTCACACATTATTGGTCAATCCCCAAATAAAGTGCGGCCTGAACCGGGGGTCAGGCCGCATCTTGTGGTTGCCGTCACGGACCATTGCAAGATCAATAACGGAATTGCGAGACCAGTTTGCGCAATTTGTCGCCGGTATTGGCCAGATCGCGGGTGGTGCTGTTGGATTCCACCGCCGCATCGGTCAGCTCGCTGACGATCTGCTGAATGGCCACCAGGTTCTTGTTGATCTCCTCGGAGACCGCGTGCTGCTCCTCGGCGGCGGTGGCGATCTGGATGTTCATGTCGTTGATGGTACTGACCGCCATCACCATGCTGTCGAGGGAGCTGGCGATATGGCTCGCCTCCTGCACCGTCTCCTGGCTGCGATCCTCGCTCGCCTGCATCACCTCCACCGCCTGCTTCACCCCGCCCTGCAGACGTTGCAGCATCTCGTTGATCTCCTTGGTGCTCTGTTGGGTACGACCGGCCAGCGAACGCACTTCGTCCGCCACCACCGCAAAGCCCCGCCCCTGCTCACCGGCGCGGGCCGCCTCAATGGCGGCGTTCAGCGCCAGCAGGTTGGTCTGCTCCGAGATGCTGCGGATGGTTTCGAGGATGCTGCCGATGGAGTCGGTCTGGCTCGCCAGCGACTCGATGACCCCGGCCACTTGCTCAATCTCGCCGGAGAGGCCGACGATGCCGTGGCGCGCCTGCGCCACCACCACAGCCCCCGCATCGGCCTGATCGTTGGCCTGTCTGGCTACTTCGGCTGCCAGCGAAGCGTTACCGGCGATCTCGCTCACCGTGGCCCCCATTTCGTGGATGGCGGTGGCCACCTGCACGGTGCGGTCACGCTGGGCAGTACAGTTGTGCTGGGTCAGCTGCGCCTTGTTGGCCACCTCGTTGGCGGTGTCGGCGAGCTGGCGGGAGTTCTCTGCCACCTGTTCGATGGAGCCGTGGATCTTGGCGACGAAGTTGTTGAAGCCGGTGGCGACCTGACTCAGCTCGTCACGCCCCTCCACCTTGAGGCGCTGGGTGAGATCCCCATCGCCGCTGCCCAGCTCCTTGAACAGGCGGGCCAGCTCGTTGAGCGGGCGGCTGACCGAGCCTGCCAGCAGCATCCCCATCAGCCCCATGGCCAGCGCAATCACCAGCGAGATCATCAGGATCTCGTTGCGGGTCTGATCCAGCTCGGCATAGATCTCGGCTTCTGGCACCTGGGCCACCAGATACCAGTCGAGCAGCGGGATATAGCTGCTGGCCAGTACCATGGGCTCGCCATTGACTTCGGCGTTGATGACGGCAAAGGGGCGTTTGGCCAGCAGGCTGCCGGTATCACCGCTGGCGATGCCGCCCAGGGTATCGCGTTCGATGCGGTTGGCCTCGGGGTGCAGCTTCACCTTGCCGCTGCCATCGACCATAAAGACGATGCCGCTCTCTTCCAGCCGGAAGTTGGAGACCATGGTCACCATGGTGTCGAGGGATTTGGCAAAGCCCGCCAGCCCGCGCCCGTTGAGCTGCTGGAAGTTGACGAACAGCTTCACCTCGCCGTTGCTCTCGCGGAAGATGCTGAGGGTCATCTCCTTCTGGCTCTTGGTGTAGTCATAGAACCAGGCATCCTGCGTCGGGGTCAGGTTGCGCAGGAAGCCATCCTGGTTGTAGTAGGCGGCACTCTGGCGATCGGCGAAGGAGGCGGTCACCAGACCATACTGGTTGGCCACATCCTTGAGCTGGTTGATGAGGATCGGCTCCTGCTCTTTGGGCATGCCCCGATCCACCCAGTCGAGAATGAAGCGGTCGGTGGCCAGTTGACGGGCAGCCTGGGCGATACCGTGGAGATCCTGCTCGATCTCCTTGCTGATCCGTTGGGTCAGGTTGGGCAGCTCCTGCTCGAACATCCGGTTTTCGATCAGCTGCTGGGCCGAGCGTTGACTGAAGTAGCCCACCAGCAGGCAGGAGACGACCACCGCCAGGGTGACCGTAGCCAGTATTTTCTGTTTAAGCGTGAGGGTTGCCAGCATAAAGGTGCTCAAAAGGTTGAGATTGACGACGCTCATATTAGCGGCAGCGCGGCGCTACCCATGAGGCTTGCAGCCCTTTATTTGCGGATTACGTTTGCGCTCACAGGGGCGGCGGCGTGCCCCTTCGCCATGCAGCCCAGGCGGGATGCGGATTGACGGTTGCGCTAACTGCCGGGCCCCTTATAGTAGAGGCCATCCTTGGTGACTGACCCTCTGAATAATATGGAAAATATGATGCGCAGCTTAGGTGCGGGATGGACCCGTCTGCTTTTGGTGATGCTGGCGGCCTGCCCGCTGCTGGCCATGGCGGCAGTAGGGGAGCGCCCGAAAATTGCGGTGGTGCTCAGCGGCGGCGGCGCCAAGGGGTCGGCCCATATCGGCATTCTCAAGGTGCTGGAGCAGAAACGGATCCCGGTCGACATCATCGTCGGTACCAGCATGGGCTCCTATGTGGCGGGCATGTACGCCATGGGGCTCAGTGCCGAGGAGGTGGAGCGCATGACGCTCGCCATCGACTGGAACAAGGGGTATCAGGACAAGGTCGGTCGTGACGAGCTGTCGCTGCGCAAGAAGCAGCAGAACGAGCAGTATCAGCTGCGCACCGACATCGGGGTGAATGGCGACACCACCCAGCTGCCGGACGGTTTCTTTCAGGGGCAATCCATGGCCAGCCTGCTGCGGGGGGCCACCTCCAACCTGCCGGTGCAGGAGAGCTTCGATGATCTCCCCATTCCCTACCGCGCCATGGCGACCGACATGGAGACGGTCACCCCCTTTGTGCTGGATCACGGCAGCCTGGCCAAGGCGATGCAGGCCTCCATGTCCATTCCCGGTGCCCTCAAGCCGGTGGAGTGGGAGGGGCACATCCTGGCGGACGGCGGCAGCGTCAACAACATGCCGGTGGATGTCGCCAAGGCGATGGGGGCCGACGTGGTGATCGCGGTGGATATCAGCGCCAAGTTGCGCACCCGTGAATCCCTCAAGTCAGGGTTGGCGATGATTGACCAACTCACTACCTATATGACCCAGGTCGGCACCGACAAGCAGAAGGCGCTGATGGGGCCCAAGGATATCCTGCTCGCCCCCGAGTTTGGCGATATGGGGATCGCCGACTTTGCCCGGATGCCGGAGGGGATCAAGATGGGTGAGGCGGCGGCGGACAAGGCGTCGCTGCAACTCGACCGGCTGTCGCTCACCAAGGCGCAGTACAACGCCTATCGCAACCAGAAGCTGAGCCGCCGTGCCGAGCGCAGCGGTCAGCCCGCCTACTTCATCGACAAGGTGGAGATCATCAACAAGTCGCGCCTCTCCGACGAGACGGTGCGCGCCATGCTGAAAGTGCGGCCGGACAAGGTACAGACCAATGAGAGTCTGGAAGCGGGCATTCGCCGCCTCTATGCCCTTGAGTCGTTCGATCGCATCACCTACGAGGTGGAGGAGCGTGATGGGGAGAACGTGCTGCTGGTGGATGCCAGCGAGAAGAACTGGGGGCCGGGCTACCTCAACTTCCAGTTCGGCTTCTCCGACGACTTCGAGAACACCTCCAACTACAACGTCGGCATGTCCTATACCCTCACCAACGTCAATGACTGGGGGGCCGAGTGGCTGACCGAGGCGTCGCTGGGCACGGCCAAACATATCAAGACCGACTTCTATACCCCGCTCGAACCCTCCCAGACCTTCTATGGTGAGGCGAGTCTGGCCTATGACCAGACCCTGCGCCGCCTGTTTTTCCCCAATCCGGATCCCGAGATGGTTTCGATAAGCTATCTCGACTCCGAATACTCCTTCTTCAGCGGCGATCTGGCGGTGGGCTGGAACCGCCAGCCCTGGAGCAGGTTGTCGATGGGGTTGGAGGGACAACTGGGCACGATTGATGTGAAGAACTTCAAGGGGCTGGAGATGGATGCCACGGCGTGGGGCCCCTATGTCCGCTTTGAACACGACAATCTGGATAGCCGCTATTTCCCCTATCAGGGGGTGAAATGGGACATGAAACTGGGCCACTCCCACGTCAGTGTGGATGGACTCGAGTCGGCAGATGGCCGCAGTGAAGGCTGGAATTATCAGCTCTCGATGATCAAGCCCTGGTCATGGGACAGGCACAGCCTCAACCTGATCCTCGAAGGGGGTGGCTCGGGCAGTGAAGAGGTGGTGCCGCTGCATATTCAGGATCTGGGCGGGCTGTTCCGCCTCTCCGGCTTCCAGCGCTACCAGCTGAGCGGTCGCTACAGCCTGTTTGGTGGCCTGCGCTACATCTATCGGGTGGCAGACAATGACTTCGGTGCCCTCAAGATGCCGCTCTATCTGGGTGGATCTCTGGAGCAGGGCGGGGTCTGGAACAAGGGTGAGGATATCAGTCTGGAGAGCTCGTTTACCGCCGGTTCTGTGTATGTCGGGGTGGAGAGCTTCCTCGGCCCGGTGTTCCTCGGCTACGGCATGGCGGAGGGGGGCAATGACGTCTTCTATCTGCAATTGGGCAGTACGTTCGAATAATGCCGAAATGATGCCAATTTGTTAACTCTGGTTGAGGGCGTTCAATTAATTTTCAAAAAATACCAGTCTGTTTAATTGGTTACGATTTTGTGGTGAATAAGTAAACAGGGTTTGGATTTTAATTAGTCGTTAAAACTTATATAGTGGGGAGCACCCTACGGGGTGTCCCGCAAGGACGATCGCCGCGAGCCTGGGCGAACCCCAAAAAAAGACCAAAGAGGAATTAGTCGTGCTTGAAACATACCGTAAACACGTCGCAGAACGTGCCGCCGAGGGCGTGGTTGCCAAACCTCTGGATGCAGAGCAGGTCGCCGCCCTGGTCGAACTGCTCAAGAACCCGCCCGCTGGTGAAGAAGATTTTCTGAAAGAGCTGTTGTCCTCCCGTATTCCCCCCGGTGTTGATGAAGCGGCCTATGTCAAAGCCGGTTTCCTCACCGCCGTCGCCAAGGGCGAAGCCCACTCTCCCATCCTGACTGCCGCCGAAGCCGTTGAGCTGCTGGGCACCATGCAGGGTGGTTACAACATTCAGCCGCTGATCGACCTGCTGGATCATGCCACTCTGGCGCCGCTTGCCGCCAAGGGGCTCTCCCACACCCTGCTGATGTTTGACTCCTTCCACGACGTGGAAGAGAAGGCCAAGGCGGGCAATGTCCACGCCAAACAGGTGATGCAGTCCTGGGCTGATGCCGAGTGGTTCCTCTCCCGCCCGGAGCTGGCCGAGAAGATCACCGTCACCGTGTTCAAGGTGACCGGCGAAACCAACACCGACGACCTCTCTCCGGCGCCGGATGCCTGGTCCCGCCCCGACATTCCGCTGCACGCGCTGGCGATGCTGAAAAACGCCCGTCCCGGCATCACCCCTGACAAGGATGGCGCCGTCGGCCCCATCAAGACCATCGATGCCCTGAAAGAGAAAGGCTTCCCGCTGGCCTATGTGGGTGACGTGGTCGGTACCGGCTCTTCCCGTAAATCCGCCACCAACTCGGTGCTCTGGTTTATGGGCGACGACATTCCGTTCGTGCCGAACAAGCGCGCTGGCGGTGTCTGTCTGGGTGGCAAGATTGCCCCGATCTTCTTCAACACCATGGAAGATGCCGGCGCCCTGCCCATCGAAGTGGACGTCTCCAAGCTGGAAATGGGCGATGTGATCGACATCTACCCGTTTGCCGGCAAGATCTGCAAGCACGGTACCGAACAGGTGCTGGCGCAGTTTGAACTGAAAACCGACGTGCTGATCGACGAAGTGCGCGCCGGTGGCCGTATCCCGCTGATCATCGGTCGCGGCCTGACCGACAAGGCCCGCGAAGCGCTGGGTCTGCCGTTCTCCACCGTATTCCGTCGCCCGCAGCCGGTGGCCGATACTGGCAAAGGCTTCACCCTGGCCCAGAAGATGGTGGGCAAGGCGTGCGGCGTGAAGGGCATTCGCCCGGGCACTTACTGCGAGCCCAAGATGACCACGGTCGGCTCTCAGGACACCACGGGCCCGATGACCCGCGACGAGCTCAAAGATCTGGCCTGCCTCGGCTTCTCTGCCGACCTGACCATGCAGTCCTTCTGCCACACCGCGGCCTATCCCAAGCCCATCGACGTGCAGACTCATCACACCTAGAATGTTACTCAGTACAGAACAAAAGTCCTGTCTGGGTTGGTGGTGACTCCCACACCCGTTTCCCCATCGGCATCTCCTTCCCGGCGGGCTCCGGTCTGGTGGCCTTCGCCGCCGCCACCGGCGTGATGCCGCTGGACATGCCGGAATCCGTGCTGGTGCGCTTCAAGGGCGAGCTGCAACCGGGCATCACCCTGCGTGATCTGGTTCATGCCATCCCCTACGCCGCCATCCAGAAAGGGCTGCTGACCGTCGAGAAAGCGGGCAAGAAGAACATCTTCTCCGGCCGCATCCTCGAAATTGAAGGTCTGCCGACCCTGAAGGTGGAGCAGGCGTTCGAGCTGGCTGATGCCAGCGCCGAGCGTTCCGCTGCCGGTTGCACCATCAAGCTGGATAAAGAGCCGATCATCGAGTATCTGAAGTCCAACATCGTGATGCTGAAATGGATGCTCTCCGAAGGCTACGGCGACGTGCGCACCATTACCCGTCGTATCAAGGGGATGGAAGAGTGGCTGGCCAACCCGACCCTGATGGAAGCGGACAAGGATGCCGAGTACGCCGAAATCATCGAGATCGATCTGGCCACCATCAAGGAGCCGATCCTCTGTGCGCCGAACGATCCGGACGATGCCCGTCTGCTGAGCGACGTGGCTGGCGACAAGATCGACGAGGTGTTCATCGGCTCCTGCATGACCAACATCGGTCACTTCCGCGCCGCCGGCAAACTGCTCGAGAAGTATCAGGGCGAGCTGCCGACCCGCATGTGGATCGCGCCGCCCACCAAGATGGACAAGGATCAGCTGACCGAAGAGGGCTACTACGGCATCTTTGGTCGCGTCGGTGCCCGCATCGAGATCCCGGGCTGCTCCCTCTGCATGGGCAACCAGGCGCGGGTAGCGGAAGGAGCCTCCGTGGTCTCCACCTCCACCCGTAACTTCCCGAACCGTCTGGGTAAAGGTGCCAACGTCTATCTGGCCTCAGCAGAGCTGGCCGCCGTTGCCGCCATCCTCGGCAAGATCCCGACCGTGGCGGAGTACCTGCAGTACGCCAAGGCGCTCGATGCCACTGCGGCAGATACTTACCGCTACCTCAACTTCAACGAGATCGCCTCCTACACCAAGAAGGCCGATGCGGTGATCCTGCAGCAAGCCGTTTAACGGAGTTCTTGCGCGATTTGCGCGATAAGAAGCCAATAATGCCGCGTATTTACGCGGCATTATTTATTTGTGTGTTATTCACCGTCTTTTTTGAAGATTGTTTGCACGATCCTTGCTAGAGAGATCCAACCACCTGTTTGGTGGTTCGTTTTATAAACGCTTTGGGTTATGTTGTTCGGTTATGTGCGGTAATGATGAGGCATCGTTATCGAGGGAAAGTGGATATCTGTTCACTGGGTGCTTGCGTTGGCAGGCCTGACGAATTGCGGCGTGGTTCTTTATGTTTCTGTTCAGGATCGATCTTTCCCGAACCCGGTTACGCTTCGGCGGCGCCTTGCTGGTCTTCGTCCTGCCACTGCTGGCGGGCGGCTGGATCATCCACAGCAACTATATGCAGGATCTGAAAGCGGATTCCAGCGCCTCGGCCCACAAGGCCAGAACCCTGCTGGAGGCGATGCTGGATCATGCGGAGCAGGCCAATCGCTCCGTGCTGCCTCTGGTGAATGCTCCCTGTCGCGACAATCTGCTGGTGCTGCGCAAGAAGGTCGCCATCGAGCCCTTCCTGCGTTCGGTCAATCTGGTACGAAACGGCATCATCAATTGCACCTCGCTGTTTGGTGAGGCCAATGATGCCGATGACGGTTCCATCTACACCGGCCGCAAGCTGCTGCTGATGAGTGGCAACCGGGTGCGGCAAAATCACCCTCTGCTGGTGGTGCGCACCGAGCAGGGCAAGGATGCTGCCCTGAGTGCCATCGACAGTACCCAGCTCAGCTTCATGCTCTCCATGAGCGGAAAATCCAGTGCGCTCTATCTGCAGGTGGGGTCGGCCTGGCTCAATGAGTCTGGCCGCTATCTGAGCGAGGCGCCCACCCTCCATCGCGGGATCAGCCAGGCCCTCACCTCATCCCATTATCCTTTCACCATCCATGCCGGTTATGCCATGCCGGTCTACTGGAAGTCGCTGTGGGACGCCAGGCATCAGGCGTTGCTGTGGCTGGCAGCAACCTCTACGCTGCTGGCCTGGCTGGTGTGGTGGGTGCTGGGGCGTCCCGGCTCGCCAACAGATGAGTTGCGACGAGCCCTGCGGGCCAGGGAGTTTGTTCCCTACCTGCAGCCGCTGATTGCCAGCCACGACGGCAAGATGATGGGCGCCGAGGTGCTGATGCGCTGGGAGCATGTCAATGAAGGGGTGATCCGGCCCGACCTCTTTATCCCGCAAGCGGAAGAGTCGGGACTGATCGTCCCCATGACCACCCATATCATGAAGCAGGTGGCGACACGGTTGAACCGCTCTCAGGAGCAGTTGCCCGATGGGTTTCATATCAGCTTCAACATCAGCGCCGCCCATTGCCACGATTTTGCCCTGCTGGCCGAGTGTCGCGCCTTTCTCGGTCACTTCCTCCCCGGCAAGGTGGTACTGGTGCTGGAGCTGACCGAGCGGGAGCTGCTGATGTCCGATCCCCAGACTCTCTCCCTGTTTCGCCAGCTGGACGAGATGGGGGTCAAACTGGCCATCGACGACTTTGGCACTGGCCACTCCAGCCTGGCTTACTTGCAGCAGTTTCATGTGGATTACCTCAAGATCGACAAATCCTTTATCGCCCGCATCGGTACCGAGTCGCTCTCGGAACATATCGTGGACAACGTGATCGACCTGGCCACCCGACTCGGACTGGCGCTGGTGGCGGAAGGGGTGGAGACCGAACGTCAGGCTGACTACCTCAGGGCCAAAGGGGTCGACTATCTGCAGGGATACCTGTTTGCCCGCCCCATGCCGCTGCGCCAGTTCTGCGAGGAGCTGCTGCCGGAAGAGGCACAGACCCGCCAGCCAGATGGGGTGCGAGGCATCCCGAATGCGACCTGATTTATCGGTGACAGACGGGCGGACAAGCTCCCGTCTGGCAGGGTAGGGGAGTGCTCTCTCCCTATCCCCCCTCGAGTGCAGGGGCTTGTTTTCCATGCCTTGTGGCTCGCTTTTCGGTAGAATCAGCGCTCATTTTGACGTCAGTAAAAGATGAGGCGCGGTATGACGGTTCAGTTCCAGGCATTTCACAGCATCAAGGCGATCGGTAATCGGGAGGTGCTGTTCAACTGGTCGAGAACCAATCCCCTCGGGGCGCTGGATCAGGTGTGGCGCCCGAAAACCCGCGACGAGCTGCAAGCGCTGCTGCGGGAACACCCCGAGCGCAAGCTGCGCCTTATCGGCTCCGGCCTCTCCTTCGAACCCATCCACAGCGTCTATGCCGAGGGCAGTCAGGCGCTGCTGGTGGACTTGCACCACCTGCGCGGCCAGCTGGCGAAAACCGCCGATACCGTGACCTATCAGGCGGGGACGCCGCTCGATACCGTTTATGCCGAGCTGATCGCCATGGAGCGGATGCTGCCCGCATCCCCGGGCGTTATCGGCATCCAGACCCTGGGCGGCGCCCTCAGCACCGGCACCCACGGTCAGGGGCTGCACCAGTCAGCCCTCTGCGATGCGGTAGAGGCGATGACGGTGATGCTGGCCAATGGCGACATCATCCGGGTGGATCGCACCGACCCGCGCTTCGGCGCCTTCGTGATGGGGATGGGGATGCTCGGCATCCTGCTCGACGTCACCTTGCGCACCGTGCCCAACCGCATCATGCGCTGCACCAAGTTCACCACCGATTACCCCTTCCTGCTGGAGCACAACGAGCGGCTCAACCGCGAGCACGGCTTTGTGAAGAGCTGGTGGTTTGCCTGGACCGGCGAGAGCCACATCTGGCTGGTGGATCCCGCCTCTGATGAGGAGGTGGCCCGCTATCGTGCCGGTGGCAGCGAGCCGCTGCTGCTGGATGGCGATATCGACGCCCGCATGAACGCCACCATTGATGCCACTTTGCAGAAGATGGCGAAAGACACCAAGGATGAGGCGCTGGCCGGTGAGCACTTCGAGACGGTGCGCCGCTTCAAGGATGCCTCCGATCTGGTGGGCAACGTCTACCAAATTCTCTGCAAGGGGATCCCGGCCCCCCAGATCAACTGCGAGGTGGCGGTGCCGCTGCATCGCATGAACGAGGCGCTGGAGACCCTGCAAGCGTGGCAGCAGGCCAATCCGGGCGTGTTGCACTACCCCTTTATCCTGCGCTGCACCGGCCCCTCCGAGGCCTGGCTCAGCGCCGCTTATGGCCAGTCGGTCTGCTGGATCGGGTTCCTGGTCTATCTGGCGGCGGACGGCACCTTCGTCAACGGCTCCATGGAGCAGATGCGCGAGCTGCAGCAACTGCTGGCACCGCTTGGCGGCATCCCCCATTTCGGCAAACATCTGGCGATGGATCTCTACGACTTCCCGGCCCTGCTGCCGCGCTGGAACGACTTCGTGGCGTTGAAAGCCGAGCTCGACCCCCACGGCCGCTTTGAAAACCGCTGGCTCAGCGACCTGTTTGCCAACCGGTAAGGATCTGACATGACCGATATGCAAGATACCCGTATCCCAGTGACCCTGCTGACCGGCTTTCTCGGCAGCGGCAAGACCACCTTGCTCAACCACTGGGTCAAGCAGCCCGAGCTTGGCGAGTGTGCGGTGCTGATCAACGAGTTCGGCTCGGTGGGGCTGGATCACCATCTGGTGCAACAGGTGGACGAGCAGGTGATGCTGCTCGACTCCGGCTGCATCTGCTGCTCGGTGCAGGGCTCTCTGGTGGAGGCGCTGCAGGGGCTGTTTATGAAGGCCATCCAGCGCAAGATCAAACCGTTCAAGCGGCTGATTATCGAGACCACCGGTCTGGCAGATCCGGCCCCCGTGCTCTTTACCCTGCGCGAAGAGGGCTTTATCGCCCAGCGCTACCGCTTCGATGGCACCGTCACCGTGGTGGATGCCGGTCATATCGAGCAGCAGTTGGCGGCCCAGTATGAGGCGGTGAAACAGGTGGCGCTGGCGGATCTGCTGGTGGTGAGCAAGGGGGATCTGGTGGATGGCGAACAGCTGGCGCGGGTCGAAGCCCAGCTGGCGGCCCTCAATCCGGCGGCTCCTATCCAGCAGGTGACCAATGGCGAACTGTCGCCAGCGGTGCTGGAGAAGCTCGGCGCCTACAACGAAGCGGCGGGGCGCGATGTGCGCCAGCTGCTGGCCTGGCTGCGCACCGAATCCCCCAAGCAGGGGCTGGCGTCACCGATGCAGCCGAAGATGCAGCCGTTCGCCGCCAAGGTGGGCACAGCTGCGCCCACCCACTTCGAGCACGGCAATATCGAAAGTTTCTCCCTGCGTATCGGCGAGCCGCTCAAGCCCTCTCGCCTGCTGGCCGCCATCGATGCGGTGCAGGCGCAATATGGCGATGCCCTGCTGCGCCTCAAGGGGATCTTGCAGCTGGAAGGGGAGAGCCAGCCGGTGGTGATCCACGGCGTCCACGGCCAGCTCTATCCGCTGCAGGCGCTGGGCGACTGGCCGGAGGGCAAGGCCCAGTCCCGACTGGTGTTTATCGTGAAAAGTCAGGACAAGGCCGGTATCGAGCAGCTCTTTATGGCGACCCTCAAGGCCCCCGAGCCCACTCTGGAAGAGCGGCTCAAAGCCATGCTGGGTCAGCCCGACAACTGATCTTGCGCGTTGCAGCTCTCCTGCATCGGGTCAGGACGGCGACGGTTGAACAGCACAAACGCCACCGGCACAAAGTAGAACGAGAGCAGGGTCGCCAGCGCTGTGCCACCGGCGATGGCGATGGCAAAGGGGGGCCAGAAGCCGCCGCCCCCCAGCAATAGCGGGATGAAGCCGCCCACCGTGGTGATGGTGGTCGAGACGATGTGGCGGCTGCAACCGGCCACCAGGTCACGGATCTGCGGCAGATTGCCCTGTTGTGCCAGCGGGTCTGCCCTCAGCTCGGCCAGAATGACGATGGCGGCGTTGATGGCCAGCCCCATCAGTCCCAGCAGGGCGATGATCACTGTAAACCCGAAGGGGTACCCCAGCAGCCAGACCCACAGCAGCCCGAGCCCCGCCGACTGGATCGCCACCAGGGTGACGATGCCTGCCAGCCGGAACGAGTTGAAGCTGAGCACCAGCACGGCCACCAGCAGCACGGCGACCAGGCTGACGTGCGCCATCAGATTGCCCACCGATTCATCCCGCTTGGCGGCTTCCCCGCCAAACTCCAGTCGATAGCCCGGCGGCAACGCCAGCGCCTTGGCGGCCAGCCTCTCTTTGACCTGCTCCAGCACGGTTTGCGGCAGTACGCCGACCGCCAGATAGGCCTCCAGCACATTGACCCGCTCACCATCCCGACGGCTGATCTCCCCCCAGCTTGGCAGCAGCTCGGGAGTGGCCAGTGCCCGCAAGGTGAGATTGGCAGCCCCTTGCTGGCCGGTGCCGGTGAGCGATAGCGGCACATTGAGCAGCGCATCCGGATCCTGACGCAAGGGCTCGGCCAGTCGCACCCGAACCGGGATTGACTCGGTGCCTTCCAGCACAGTGCCGCCCAACCTGCCATCCAGTGCGCCAGCCAGCCGGGAGGCAACATCGGTCAGGCTCATGCCTGCCAGTCGGGCGGCCTCCTCATCGACCTGCAACCAGAGTTTGGGTGCCCCTGCCTGCAAGGTGGCGCGGGTCTGCACCACGGCCGGGGTATTGGCGAGCAGACTGCGCAGCTCCTCTCCCAGACGGTGTAGTTGTTCAAGGTCGGGGCCAAACAGCCGCAGCTCGACCGGGGCATTGAAAGGCGGCCCCTGTTCCAGCTTGCGCACCAGGATCTGCGCTTCGGGAAATTTTGCATCGAGCCGCTGTTGCAGTTGTGGAATGAGCCGCTCGGCAGCATCGGCATCCTGCAGAGTGATCATCCCCTGGGCGTAATCGGCCCGCCCCTGTTTTCTGGGCACCAGGTTGTAGTAGAAGCTGGGGGCGTTGTCGCCCACCACCCAATCCTGGCGAACCAGCTCGGGGAGGCTGGCCAACTCGGCGGAGATCCCCAGTGCCAGCTCGCGGGTGCGCGCCAGGCTCGCCTGTGGGGAGAGGCTGGCCTCGATGTGGATCATGTCCCGGTCGGCAGGGGGAAAGAACTGTTCGGTGAGGCGGCCCGCCACCCAGAAACCGAGCAGGGGCAGCAGACTGACCAGCAGCAGGGTACGCCAGGGGTGAGCCAGCGCCATGGCGATGCTCTGCTGGAAACGGGCGCTCACCCGGGGCAGGTGCAAGCCATCCTGATACCAGCGTCCCCCCTGGTCACTGCCAATCCAGCGGGCTGCGAGGCCAGCCACCAGGGGGTGGGCGATGAGGTAGGATCCCAGCAGCGAGCAGATCACCGCCCAGGCGATGCCGCCGACAAACTCGCCCGCCGGGCCCGGCATCAGAATGATCGGCATAAAGGCGAGCATGGTGGTGAGGGTGGAGCCCAGCAGTGGCAGCCAGAGGTGGCCGATGGCTTCCAGTGCGGCGGCACTCATGGCCATGCCGTGGCGGCGCTGATACTGCACCCGATCCGCCATGACGATGGCGTTGTCCACCATGATCCCGAGCGCCACCACCAGACCGGTGACCGACATCTGGTGAATGGGCAGATTGATCAGGTTCATGCAGGCGAATGAGAACGCCACGGTAAGCGGCAGCGACAGGGCCACGATAATGGCGGCCTTGACTCCCAAGGTCACCAGCAGCACGGCCACTATGATGAGGAAGCCCTGCACAATGTTGATGAGCAGGGTGTCGAGCCGCTGATCGGTATAACGCTGCTGATCGAAGCTGGTGACGAGGCCGATATTATCCGGCAAGTCCTGTTGCAGCTGGGCCAGCATGGTATCGACCCGTGCCGACCAGAGGTCGATGCGGTGATCCTGTGCCATGCGCAGGCCGACCACCACGGCCCGCTCACCATTGGCAAAGGCCAGCTGGCTCTCCGGCTGGTGCAGGGTACGCCGTACCTCGGCCAGATCGCCAAGGCGCAGGGTCTGGCCCTGCTCGCCGGTACGCAGCGGGATCTGGCGGATCCGCTCCAGGGTATCGAGGGCGCCGCGGATCTCCACCTGAAAGCGATTGTGGCTGCCCTGCAGCTCCCCGGCGGCCACTTTGGCATCGGCACCGCTCAGCGCCTGGGCAAGCTGTTCGCCACTCATGCCGCTGGCACTGAGGGCGAGGGGATCGAACCGCACCTCGATCTCCTCCTGCGGTGCCCCGACCCGCTCGACGTATTCGGTGCCCGGCAGCTGGCGAGCCCGGCGTTCCAGCTCGGCGCTGTAGCGGGCGAGGCGATCCAGCTGCGGCTGGCCCGGCCCGCGCCAGAC
>OEQO01000057.1_pt1 | contig 26298 bp, 19 predicted proteins | sample 1539751 | NCBI WGS metagenome assembly OEQO01 (sample SAMEA3891237, study PRJEB23780) | metagenome | biome: terrestrial biome; feature: animal house; material: water of meat washing | place: Italy | collected 2015-05-12 | reverse complement strand
GGTCATGGGAAGCCGCCGGCACTGGGCCAGCAGCGTGGTCAAAATCTCATCCCTGAATCGTAATGTCATATTAATCAACAAATTCCAGGTTCTGGTGCGGCTGCGTATTGTGTACGGCGGTTTGCCGCGATACAACGGCTCCGGGCACTCCAATGCGCAAAAATGCATATTTCATCACATCTGGACTGAATGAGTGCTGACAAAAGTAGCAACCCTCAGTCGCGGCACTGGTCATAACCGCACTGTGTGGTGATTGTTTATGCGGCATCCGACAGGGCTCCCTTGCCGGTGATGGCTCACGGGGTCCAATCCTGCAACGCCTTGAGGGCCACACTCTGCCCGGCGACCTGCAGCACGATAGATTGCTGCTCGATGCTGGTGAGCCACACCCCGGGGGCGATCTCGCTCCCCTCCCGGTATTCGCGGCCATTGAGCACCACGACCCGCTTGGCGGGGTTGGAGGAGAAAACATGAGAACCGTAGCTCAGTTGCGGCACCTGCTGGCGCACCGACTGGGGTGCCGAGCCCAGCGCCATCAACTGGGCTGGTTGCACGTTCTGGCTGGCGGCGTGTGGCGTCTCCTGCAATGGGGTTTCATTGAGGGCTTTCATCAGCTGCTCGGCCAGACTCAGCGCGGGGGTATTCCCCTGACTGGTTCCTTCGTTTTTGGCCACTGCTCTGGGTTGGGCCACCGGCTCCGGCAGGGGCGGGGGCAGCGGACGGGTCACCATCGCCTTGGGTTCGACCCGCACGAAGGGCGGAGTGATCACCTCTTTTATCTCCACCTTCTCCTCGATGGGGCGCAGGTGGATCAGGTGCCAACCATAGTTAGCGCCCGCCCCCAGCAGCAGGGCCAGAGGGGCCAGCAGCCAGCCGATGCGGCGTGGGCTGCGCTCCTCTTCCCGGGGCATGGGCAAGCCCATGGCCGGAATATGGGCGGAGAGTTGCGGTTGCTGCGCACGGCGCAGCGCCTTGAGCAGGGTAGACATCAGGAGGCCTCCTCCAGTCTGGGCATGGGTTCACCGGAGAGGGCGTTGAGACGCAGCAGGGTGTTGCTGCCCGCGATGCCATCAGGGGTCAGCCCCTGGTCTTGCTGGAACTGGCGCAGCTTGTGTTTGAGCTGGTCATCGAAACGGCGCACCTTGCGCTCGGGTTGTTGCAGCGCACGGCTCAGGGCGTTGTCGAGCCACTGGATCTGGGTCTGACCGGCATTGCTGGCGATCAGGCTGACGCCCCCTTTCGGCATGCGCCAGAGCAGGGTGTAGCTGCCGCCCCAGTTGTCGCTGAGCCACTGGCGATCCACCTGCCAGCTCTGGTCGCCGATCATCAGGCTGGCCTTGCCCGGCCCCAGATTGACCAGGGTCGCGTAGTAGAGGCCGCCAGTCTGGTCAGTGAGCGTGATCATGGCGGGATACTGCAGGGCGCGCAGCTCGTCGAGGCTTGCCTCTCCCTCCTGACAGCGCAGACCGGCACGGGGGGCGTTATCGCAGGTTGCTTCGAACGGTTCCGGTTCATAACCCCAGACCCGATAGAGATTCTGCATGGCGCTGTCGGGGTCGATGGCCTGATTGATCGCCTCGGTCAGCTGCTCCTGCTGCTCGGCGGTCTCGTCGATGGTGACCGGCACCTCGACCTTGACTACCGGACGGGTGGGGAACACGCCGAAAAATTGCCAGCCCCACCAGCCAGCAGCCACCAGCAGGGCGCCTGCCAGCGTCACCACCAGACCGGAGACCCAGCTCCCTTCATCCCGAACGCCATTGACCTCGAAGGCGGCCTGGCTGATATCGCCGTGGACCACCTTGTAGCTGCCACGGGCGAAGGCGGCGATCAGGGCGCGGTCGCAGATGAGGTTGATGAAACGGGGGATGCCGCCACTCAGGCGATGGAGCGTCTTGATGGCGCGCGGGGTAAAGATGGGTTGCACGCAGCCTGCGACCTGCAGCCGGAAGCGGACGTAGGCATCCACATCGCTGTGAGAGAGCGGCAGCAGGTGATAGCGGGCGGTAATGCGCTGGGCCAGCTGACGCAGCAGGGGTTGGCGCAGCATCTGTTGCAGCTCGGGCTGACCGATCAGCACCACTTGCAGCAGTTTTCGTTCGTCGGTTTCGAGGTTGGTGAGCAGACGCAGCTGCTCCAGTACGCCGGGCAGCAGGTGCTGCGCCTCATCCACCAGTACCACGCTGCGCTTGCCTGCCGCCAGGTTGGCCAGCAGGTGATCGCGAATAAGGTCGAACAGCCGCTTGATCCCGGCATCTTCGGGATAGGGGAGTTGAAACTCGTCGCAGATGGCGGCCAGCAGATCCCGTTCGGTCAGGGAGGGGTTGAGGATATAGGCGATCTCGGTCTCGGCGGGCAGCTGTTGCAGCAGGCAGCGGGAGACGGTGGTTTTGCCGGTGCCCACTTCGCCGGTCAGCAGCACAAAGCCGCCGCCATCCTGCAATCCATAGTTGAGATGAGCAAGGGCTTCGCCGTGGCGCTCGCTCATATAGAGGTATTTGGGATTGGGCGAGATGGAAAACGGGTGTTCCGAGAGGCCGAAGAACTGTGTGTACATGAGGGTATTCTTTTGTAGCCGGCGACAGATGAAAAATGTCTCCGGATGATAGCAAACCTCGCTTTCATTGGAAGCCATCATTGGCGCCGGAGGGCAAATTGCGGCCTTTTCCTGCCATCTTGTGATCCCGGTTGCGTCATTGGCACGAATCCGGATCACAAAATGACAAAAAACAGCTGTAAATAAAGGGAAATATCAATATCGGCCGGCGTGGCACATGCCGCTTGCGCGCATTTTATGACACGTGTGCCCTGTCAGCGATCACGGCAACGGGTCGGGATGCCCCTGCTCAGTGGTGATCCTGAAACTGCGCGGCAATCTCCCTGAACTGCGTCTCGCAGGCGAGAAAAGCCGCGACGATGCCGGGATCAAAATGGCTGCCGCTCCCTTTCACGATGATCTCCTTTGCTTCCTCATGGCTGAAGGCGGGTTTGTAGACCCGCTTCGAGATGAGGGCATCGTAGACATCCGCCACCGCCATCAAGCGCCCGGAGAGAGGAATATCCTCCGCCGCCAGCCCTGCCGGATAGCCGCTGCCATCCCACTTTTCGTGGTGGGTGAGGGAGATCTCCCGGGCCAGCCGCAGGAAGGAGTTGGAGCCCAGCTGCGCCTCGGCACTCGCCAGCGCATCGGCGCCGATCTGCGGGTGGCGCTTCATGATGGCGAACTCCTCGTCGGTCAGCTTGCCCGGTTTGAGCAGGATGGCGTCGGGAATGCCCACCTTGCCCACATCGTGCAGGGGAGCCGACTTGAACAGCAGGTCGATGGTGGCGTCATCGAGCGGGTAGCGATCCCGGTCGTTGCGACTGAGATATTGCGCCAGCGCCTTCACGTAGTGCTGGGTGCGGATGATATGGGCGCCGGTCTCGTTGTCCCGGGTCTCCGCCAGCGAGGCGAGGCCGAGGATGGCCACGTCACGGGTCAGGTTGAGCTCGTCGCTGCGGGATTTCAGCTCACCGATCATCTGATTGGTGCTGGCGGCGATAAGGCCAAACTCGTCATCCCGGGTGACCGGCACCCGGGCGTCGAAGTCACCACACTGTACTCTGGCCATGGTGCTGGTCTGCTGGCGCAGGGATAGGCCGAGATTGCGACCATAACCGTGGATGATGAGGGCGAGATAGCAGAAGGTCACCGTCATCACGAAGGCGATCTCCCACAGGATGTAGTGCTGGGCATCGACCCTCGGCAGGCTGCGCTCCACCGTCACCAGCCACTCCAGATCCTTGTTGAACAGCAAGAAGAAGACGCCTCCCAGCAGGGTGAGGGTCGCCAGGGTAAAGAGAGTGAACTTGCGTGGCAGCGGCATGGCCAGCGGGTGGCTCAGCGCCAGGCTCTGCTCGGCTTGCCGCGCTCTGGCCCGATGCCAGCCCCGCTCCAGGGTCAGATCGGCGGCCACCAGAAAGCCGAGGGTAGTCATCCCCAGCAGCACCTTGAGGTGACTCTCCAGCGGAAAGTCGTGGGCCAGGGCGTTGTAGCACGAGAGCAGCAGCGCCCCCAGCAGGTAGAAACCGACCTCCAGTCCAAACCCGTCCAGCCCGTTGCGCGGCAGGGGCCGCCTTGAGAGCAGCCAATTGCGCACGGCGAACATGATGGCGAACGTCACCAGGGTCGGCCCCAGCAACTGGGGCAGGGTGAGACTCTCGAGAAACGGGCAAACCTGCCAGCCATAGAGACAAAATAGTGACAGGGTTACCCCGTAGTGCAGGGCGCAGCGCCCCGTGATCCTCTGCATATTCCCACCCATGTTGCTGGTTATTGTTATGTCGGCGGGAGGCCCGCCATTACAGGCGCCGCAGCAGCAGGCTACCGATGGAGTAGCCAGCGCCAAAGGAGCACAGTACGCCGCGAGCCCCCGCAGGAAGGTCGCGATTGTACAGATGAAACGCGATGATGGAACCCGCCGAGCTGGTATTACCATAGCTATCAAGAATGACCGGCGCCTCCTGCTGGCTGGCATCGTGGCCCAGCAGCTTGCGACCGATGAACTGGTTCATGGTGAGGTTGGCCTGATGGAGCCAGAGCCGGTTCAGGCTCTCGGCAGGCCAGCCCTGCTCATCGAGCTGGTTGGCTATCTGGTCGCACACCAGCGGCAACACCTCCTTGAACACCTTGCGCCCCTGCTGGCGAAACAGCTTGTCGTCGCCGTAGCGGGTGCGCGGGCTCAGCCGGTTCAGAAAGCCGAAGTTGTTGCGGATGTTGTTGGAGTACTGGGTCACCAGCTTGCTGGCCACCAGTTGCCACGGATTGGCCACCTTGCAATCGGCTTCCCGCTCCAGCAGCACCGCGGTGCAGGCATCGCCGAAGATAAAGTGGCTATCCCGATCGCGAAAATTGAGGTGCCCCGAGCAGATCTCCGGATTGACCACCAGCGCCACGTTGGCGGTGCCTGCCGCCAGCATGTCGGCGGCTGTCTTGATGCCGAAGGTGGCAGACGAGCAGGCCACGTTCATGTCAAAGGCCATGCCGCTCGCCCCCAGATAGTGCTGCAGCTCGATGGCCAGCGCCGGATAGGGGCGCGGCATGTTGGAGGCGGCGACGATGACCAGATCGATCTCCCCCGGCTCGCGACCGGCGGCGATCAGCGCCTGCTCGGCGGCGGCCACCGCCATCTCCACCATGATGGAGGGCATCTCATCGGGCCGCTCCGCCAGCAGCGGTTGCATGATGTCGGGGTTGAGTACCCCCTCGCGGCTCACCAGATAACGGCTCTTGATGCCGGAGGCCTTCTCGATGAACTCGCAGCTGGAGTGCTGCTTGGCGGGGAGCTGGCCGGCGTCGATGGCGGAGGCGTTCTCCTCGTTGTAGAGATCCACATACTGGTTGAAGGCGGCCACCAGCTCTTCATTGCTGACGGCAAAGGGTGGGGTATAGAGGCCTGAGCCACTGATCACGATAGAGGTCATCTTTGCTCCTCGCCGGGTGCGTTCCCGGCTTGTCGGTTTATAGGGTAGAGAGGGTTACAGCTGGTCGATCGCCGCAGCGAGACCTGCCAGAGTCAGCGGATGCATCCGTCCGCCAACCACGTCATTCATCAGTTTGATGGAGGGATGCCAGAGCCACTCCCGGCGCGGGGTGGGGTTGATCCACACCAGTTTGGGAAAGTGCTGCTGCAAGCGGGTAAGCCACACCTGACCCGACTCCTCGTTCCACTGCTCGACACTGCCGCCCGGCCAGGTGATCTCGTAGGGGCCCATGGTGGCATCCCCCACCAGGATCACCCGGTAGTCGCTGCCGTAGGTGCGCAGCAGCCGCAGGGTATCGAACCGCTCCTCAAAGCGGCGGGCGTTATCCTTCCAGACGAAGTCGTAGAGGCAGTTGTGAAAATAGAAGTACTCCAGATGCTTGAACTCGTGGCGCAGGGCGGAGAAGAGGCGCTGCACCTCGGCCACGTGGGCATCCATGGAGCCTCCCACATCGAAGAAAACCAACAGCTTCACCCCGTTGTGGCGCTCGGGTCGCAGCTTCACATCGAGCCAGCCCTGGCGGGCCGAACTTTTTATGGTGTCGTCGAGATCCAGCTCGTCGGGATTGCCTTTGCGCACCCAGCGTCTGAGCTTGCGCAGCGCCAGCTGGATGGCGCGCTGGCCGAGCGGCGAGTCGTCGCTGAAGTTGCGATAGTGACGGGCCTCCCACACCTTGGCCGCCTTGCCGTGCTGCCCCTCTCCACCTATGCGGACGCCCTCGGGGTGAAAACCGCCGTGGCCAAACGGGCTGCTGCCACCGGTTCCCACCCACTTGTTGCCGCCGGCGTGGCGCTCTTTCTGCTCGCTTAACCGCTGGTTGAGCGTTTCCAGCAGCTTGTCGAGTCCGCCGAGGGATTTGAGTAACGCCTTCTCCTCTGGGCTCAACAGTCGCTCGAACTCCTTGCGCAGCCACTCCTCGGGCAGGCTCTCCGGCAGCAGGGGGATGGCTTCCAGCCCCTCGTAGTATTCGGCGAAGGCGCGATCGAAGCGATCGTAGTGGGCCTCGTCTTTTACCAGCAGGCAGCGGGAGAGTTGGTAGAACTCCTCCATATCGATGGTGACCAGCCGGGCCGCCAGCGCGGCGTGCAAGTCCAGCAGTTCGCGCAGGCTGCAGGGGAGCTTGTGGCGGCGCAGGTGGGTAAAAAAGTCGATCAGCATGGGTCAGCTGCCGCGCCGGGCCAGAAAGGCGAGCTTCTCGAAGAGATGCAGATCCTGCTCGGTCTTGAGCAGGGCGCCATATAGCGCGGGCACCAGCTTGCCCGGCTCGCGGGCGCGCATCGCCTCGGGGGCGATATCGTCGGCCAGCAGCAGCCGGATCCAGTCCAGCAGCTCCGAGGTGGAGGGCTTCTTGCGCAGCCCCTCTACCTCGCGCAGCTCGAAGAAGAGATCCATCGCCTCGCCAAGCAGGCTCTCCTTGAGGTCGGGGTAGTGGAGTTTGACGATGGCCTGCATCTCGGCCTTGTCGGGGAAGCGGATGTAGTGGAAGAAACAGCGGCGCAGGAAGGCATCCGGCAGCTCTTTTTCGTTGTTGGAGGTGATGATGACCACCGGCCGCTGGCGCGCCTTGACTCGCTCGCCGGTCTCGTAGACGTCGAACTCCATCCGATCCAGCTCCAGCAGCAGATCGTTGGGGAATTCGATGTCGGCCTTGTCGATCTCGTCGATCAGCAGCACAGGTCGCTGCTCGGCGCTGAAGGCCTGCCACAGCTTGCCCTGGCGAATGTAGTGGCTGATATCGGCCACTCTGGGGTCGCCGAGCTGGGAGTCGCGCAGCCGGGCCACCGCATCATATTCGTAGAGTCCCTGCTGGGCCTTGGTGGTGGACTTGATATGCCAGGCAATGAGATCGGTGCCGAGATGGTCGGCGACCGCTTCCGCCAGCACCGTCTTGCCGGTGCCCGGCTCCCCTTTGATCAGCAGCGGTTTTTCGAGGGTGATGGCGGCATTGACCGCCATCCTCAATGCATCGGAGGCGAGATACTGGCTGCTTCCTGAAAATCCCATAACGTCGGTTCCTTTGACGATTGGCGCCCGGAGTCAGGGGCCAGAGAGAATAAGCTCTATATGTTGTAATACCATATGGTTATAACGAATAGTCACTTCTCATTCAGAAACCACAGGGTAATCTTGTTTCATCGTCGTAACAAACACAGGGATAGCACCATGAGCAAAATTTTTGAGGACAACAGCCAGACTATCGGTCACACCCCGCTGGTTCGTCTCAACCGTGTTACCAAAGGCCGCGTGCTGGCCAAGATCGAGAGCCGTAACCCCAGCTTCAGCGTCAAGTGCCGGATCGGTGCCAACCTGATCTGGGATGCCGAGAAGCGCGGCATCCTGACCAAGGGTAAGGAGATCATCGAGCCTACCAGCGGCAACACGGGTATTGCTCTGGCCTTTGTCGCGGCAGCTCGCGGCTATCCCATCACCCTGACCATGCCCGCTACCATGAGCCTGGAGCGCCGCAAGCTGCTCAAGGCGCTCGGCGCCAATCTGGTGTTAACCGAAGGGCCGCTTGGCATGAAGGGGGCCATTGCCAAGGCCAACGAGATCCTCGAGTCCGAGCCGGGCAAGTATGTGTTGCTGCAACAGTTTGAAAACCCGGCCAACCCGGAGATCCACGAAAAGACCACCGGCCCCGAGATTTGGGATGCCACTGACGGTGAGGTGGATGTGTTCGTGGCCGGGGTCGGTACCGGCGGCACCATTACCGGTGTCTCCCGTTATCTGAAGCAGACGCAAGGCAAGGCGGTGGTCTCTGTCGCGGTCGAACCGGCCGAGTCGCCGGTCATCAGCCAGAAGCTGGCCGGGGAAGAGATCAAACCGGGCCCCCACAAGATCCAGGGGATCGGCGCCGGCTTTATCCCGGGCAACCTGGACCTCTCCCTCATCGATCGGGTGGAGAAGGTGACCAGCGATGAAGCCATCGAGATGGCCCGTCGCCTGATGGAGGAGGAGGGGATCCTGGCCGGTATCAGCTCCGGTGCTGCGGTGGTGGCTGCCAGCCGTCTGGCCGAGCTGCCGGAATTTGCGGGCAAAACCATTGTGGTCATCCTGCCGAGTGCGGCGGAGCGTTACCTCTCCAGCGCCCTGTTTGCCGGGGTGTTCAGCGAGCAGGAACTGCAGCAGTAACTGATCGGAATCTTTCAAAACAGCGGCGCTCCCAGGAGCGCCGCTTCTTTATGGGCTAGACTCAACCCCTGTTAGTGTCACTTGATCCTTATTTTTTGGGGTAAAATAACAAGTTCCGGAGTGAGAAAAAAAGCAGACATTCCGCTCTAAATCTCATATCCTGTGCGGCGTCACGCGGTGTTTGCTGGCTGGGTATCACAAAGTAACAAAGTGTTATTTTTCGTTATAAAATAATTTCAGGCCAGTCCTGATGCGGCTTGTAGCCCAATAACTGAAAATTGCCAACCAGCGCGCCGATTACTGCACAGAAACTTGACCTGGATTAAACCATTGCGGGTCTGCTTTCGTTACTTTACAACATATCCATACTGACACGGTGGGTCAGGTTGCTTCAAAAACGACCAATCCACCAAAAAATATCAATAATATGGGGTGAAACCATGTACGAGAAGTCTGTTGTTATTACTGCTGAAAACGGCCTGCACACCCGTCCGGCAGCTCAGTTCGTGAAAGAAGCCAAAGAATTCCAAAGCGAGATCACTGTGGTCTCCGGTGGCAAGTCCGCCAGCGCCAAGAGCCTGTTCAAGCTGCAGACCCTGGGCCTGACCAAGGGTACCAACGTAACTATCCAGGCTGACGGCCCGGATGCTCAGCAAGCTGTTGAGAAGCTGGTTGCCCTGATGGACGAGCTGGAGTAATCCAGCTTTATTCCTCCCCCACAGTCGTTTTAATAGGAAGGATTATGATATCTGGCATTCTTGCGTCCCCCGGTATCGCATTCGGTAAGGCGCTTCTTCTTAAAGAAGATGAAATCGTTATCAATCAGGGCAAAATCTCTGCTGACCAGATTGATGCCGAGATCAACCGTTTCCTCGAAGCTCGTACCAAGTCAGCTGCTCAGCTGGAAGCCATCAAAGAGATGGCCGGTCGTACCTTCGGTGAGGAAAAAGAGGCCATCTTCGAAGGCCACATCATGCTGCTCGAAGATGAGGAGCTGGAAGGGGATATCAGATCCTTCATCAAAGAGAACAAGGCTTCCGCTGACAAAGCCATCTATGAGGTGATCGAACAGTACGCCAAGATGATGGCCGAACTGGATGACCCTTATCTGCGCGAACGCGCAACCGACTTCCGTGACATCGGTACCCGTCTGGTCAAGAACGTACTGGGCATCGCCGTTGTCAACCTGAGCACCATCGACGAAGAGGTCATTCTGGTCGCCAAAGACCTGACCCCGTCTGAAACCGCTCAGATCAACCTGAAATATGTGCTGGGTTTCGTTACCGACATCGGTGGCCGTACCTCTCACACCTCCATCATGGCCCGCTCTCTGGAGCTGCCGGCCATCGTGGGCACCAACGACATCACCGAGCGCGTCAAGAACGGTGACATGCTGGTGCTGGATGCGATCAACAACCAGATCATCATCAATCCGACCGCTGAACAGCTGACCGAAGCCAAGAAGTTCCAGGCTCAGTTCCAGGCCGAGAAAGATGAGCTGGCCAAGCTGAAAGATCTGCCTGCCATCACGCTGGATGGTCATCAGGTCGAAGTGTGCGCCAACATCGGTACCGTCAAGGATACCGAAGGTGCCATCCGCAATGGCGCCGAAGGCGTGGGTCTGTACCGTACCGAGTTCCTGTTCATGGACCGTGACGCGCTGCCGACCGAAGACGAGCAGTTCAAAGCCTACAAAGAAGTGGCCGAAGCGATGCCGGATCAGCCGATCATCGTGCGTACCATGGACATTGGCGGCGACAAAGAGCTGCCGTACATGAATTTCCCGAAAGAGATGAACCCCTTCCTGGGCTGGCGTGCCGTGCGTATTTTCTTCGACCGCGAAGACATCATGCACGCTCAGCTGCGGGCCATTCTGCGTGCGTCTGCCTTCGGCAAACTGCGCATCATGTTCCCGATGATCATCTCTGTCGAAGAGTTCCGTAGCCTGAAAGCTACCGTAGAGACGCTGAAAGCCGAACTGCGTGCCGAAGGCAAAGCCTTTGATGAATCCATCGAAGTGGGTATCATGATCGAGACCCCGGCCGCTGCCGTGATGGCTCATCATCTGGCCAAGGAAGTGGATTTCTTCAGTATCGGTACCAACGACCTGACCCAGTACACCCTGGCTGTCGATCGTGGTAACGAGATGATCTCCGCCATGTACAACCCGCTGTCACCCTCCGTCCTGACCCTGATCAAGATGGTTATCGATGCGTCCCACGCCGAAGGCAAGTGGACCGGTATGTGTGGTGAACTGGCTGGTGACGAGCGCGCCACCCTGCTGCTGCTGGGTATGGGTCTGGATGAGTTCTCCATGAGCGCCATCTCTGTACCGCGTATCAAGAAGCTTATCCGCAACACCAACTTCGAAGATGTGAAGGCCATGGCTGATCAAGCACTGAGCTTTGCCACCGCCGCTGAAATCGAAGCATGCGTAGATAACTTTATTAAGCAGAAAGCAGTCTGCTAAGATCGGCTGCAAACAGCGACAAATCATCTCTAGGAGCTTTATATGGGTCTGTTTGATAAACTGAAGAAACTGGTTTCCGACGATAGCTCTGACACCGGCGGCATCGAAATCTTTGCTCCGCTGTCTGGCGAAATCGTGCCGATCGAAGATGTGCCTGACGTTGTCTTCGCCGAGAAGATCGTTGGTGACGGTATCGCTATCAAGCCGGCTGGCAACAAGATGGTTGCACCGTGCGATGGCACCATCGGCAAGATTTTCGAGACCAACCACGCGTTCTCTCTGGAATCCGACTCCGGTATCGAGCTGTTCGTTCACTTCGGTATCGACACCGTTGAACTGAAAGGCGAAGGCTTCACCCGTATCGCTCAGGAAGGCCAACAGGTCAAGCGCGGCGACACCATCATCGAGTTCGATCTGGCCGTTCTGGAAGCGAAAGCCAAGTCTACCCTGACTCCGGTTGTCATCTCCAACATGGACGAGATCAAAGAGCTGATCAAAATGACGGGTGCCGTGACTGTGGGCGAGACCCCGGTTATCCGTATCAAGAAGTAATGCCCGGCTGGCTCACGCCAGTTGCTGCAGTAAAAAACCGAAGCCTGGTGCTTCGGTTTTTTTATGGCCGCGTGTCGGCTTCCCCTTCTGGTTACCAGGCTATTGTGCCGAGATGACAACCCTGTTACGGCCCTGATCCTTGGCCTGATAAAGGGCCCGGTCGGCCATCATCAGCAGGTAGTCGATGCCCTCTTGCCCCTTCATGCTGGCACACCCCAGACTGATGGTGAGGGATAGCTGCTTCCCCTGCCATGGCAAGCGGGTGGTACTGACATGCTGGCGCAGCTGTTCGGCGCGCCGTGCCGCCTGTTCAATGTCACAACCCGGCAGGATCAGCAGGAACTCCTCCCCGCCCCAACGGGCCAGACTCTCCCCCGGCAACAGCTGGCTCGCCATGGCGTGGGCGACGGCGCAGAGCGCGGCATCGCCCGCAGGGTGGCCGTAGCGGTCATTAACCTGCTTGAAATGGTCGATATCTCCCAGTACCACCGAGAGGGGCTCACCCTGCAACCAGAGGGCCTGCAACTGTTGCTGGGCACCGCGCCGGTTGGTCAGTTCGGTGAGGGGATCGGTGCAGGAGAGGCGGCTCACCTCTTCCACCATGCACTGCAGGTCGTGGATATCGCGAAAGGTGACGATATGGCCATCCGGGATGGCATCGGCTCCCAGCTGGGCAGTGACGATAAACCAGCGCGACTGACCGCTCTTGCAGCGGATCAGCGCAGGCATCTCGGCGACCTCCAGCCCTTGCGACAAGCTCTGTTCCACCTGGGAGTGCCAGGAGTCGATGATGGTGCGGCGATACCCTTCATCCGGGTAGGCGACCTGAAACCAGGAGGCCATGTCCGGCAGATCGTCAAGGTTGTAGCCCAGCTGCTCAATAAAGGCTTTATTCAGGAAGCGGTGGCGCCGCTGCGGGATCATGTCGGGTGAGCAGCCATCGTGACGGGCAATGGATTCTGACACCAGAATAGGCAGCGGGATCACATCGAAGGAGCGAAACAGGATCTGTTGCAGTTCTCGGTCATTCATGGGAAAAGCGACTCCTCGATGCATCTTTTGCATGCTTTACCATAGGTGAGAGCCGTGTGGTGGTAAACCGCTTTATGGTGTCGGCTGACGCGATGTCATGAACAATCCTGTGTACTCGAAGATAAAGGTCTTCATGCGAGCCATTTTGGCCATCTGTTTCCGCAGACCCGTTACCCGCCAACCGCCTCGTTGACCTGAGGGTATAAAAAAGCCGCTCACCTGGGTGAGCGGCTGTTGCCATCAGATCATTGCCGTTCGCTATCAGGCTGGCTGCTTGCCATCTTCCGCGGGCGGCGGCAGAGCGGCGGAGTTGGACTCCACCTTCTGCTCTTCACCTTGCATGTTCTTGATGTAGACATCCATCTGGTTGAAGGCGATCTCGATGCCGTTCTCGCGGAACAGCTGGTCGATCTTGCGGTTCAACTCGTCCACCGCCGGGTTGCGATCGCCGAGCTCGCTCACGAAGAAGCGCAGCTCGTGATCCAGGATGCTGGGCCCGAAGGTGAGGAAGTAGACGATGGGGGCCGGGTCTTTCAGCACCCGGCTGTTTTCATCGGCCGCCTGTTTGAGCAGGGTGCGGGTCAGCTCCAGATCCGAGCCGTACGCCACGCCCACCCGCACGATCACCCGGGTGACGGTGTCACTCAGCGACCAGTTGATCAGCCGCTCGGTCATCAGCTGCTGGTTGGGGATGATCACCTCTTTGCGGTCGAAGTCGGTCAGGGTGGTGGCGCGAATGCGGATCCGCGAGACGGTACCGGAGAAGGAGCCGATGGTGACGGTGTCACCGATCCGCACCGGACGCTCGAACAGGATGATGATGCCGGAGACGAAGTTGGAGAGGATCTCCTTCATACCGAAACCGATACCGACCGACAGACCACCCGCTACCCACTGCAGCTTGTCCCACTGCACGCCCATCATGGAGAGAGCGGTGAGGGAGCCAAAGCCGATCAGCACGTAGTTGAGCATGGTGGTGATGGCGTAGGCGGTCCCCTGAGCCAGGTTGAGCTTGGAGAGCACCAGCACCTCCAGCAAGCCCGGCAGGTTGCGCGCCAGTGACCAGGCGCCGCCGAGCAGCAGGAAGCCGATCAGCACGTCACTCAGGCTGATGGGGAACAGCACGGCGTTGGCGCCGGTGCCTTCACTGCGGTGCCACAGCACCATGCTGTCGAGGTAGGAGAATACCGCGACCAGATCGGACCAGAGCCAGTAGAAGGCGACACCGAAGATCAGCAGCAGCACGGTACGGGTCAGACGCAGGGATTGCTGGCTGACATCCTCCAGATCCATGGGTTGCTCTTCGACGGACTCGCCACCTTCCGCATCTTCCGAAGACTTGTGCTCGCGCTTGGCTACCGCGCGGCGGTAGGCCAGACGACGGGCGGCCAGCTCCAGACCACGCAGGGCGGTGCGGTAGACCAGGCTCCAGATGATGATGAGGTAGAAGGATTCGATCAGGCGACCGGTCAGCTTCAGCGCGGTGTAGTAGTAACCGAGCATCGCCAGCACGATCAGCGCCACCGGTGCCAGCGCCAGGGCGATGGCGATCAGCGACTTCTGTATGCTCACCTCGCCCTTGATGCGGGCGCGGGAGATGGGGAACACCAGATAGGCGGCCAGTCCCAACAGGAGCAGGGTCATGGCCTGACCGATCACGTCATTGCCCAGGGTGGAGGGTTCAACCACCGCCTTGGTCGCGAGCATGATGAGCGGCAGCAGTGGCAACCAGATGTAGCGCATGCTGTTGCGCTTGGCCTGCAGCTCCGCTTTCGGGATCCGGAAGTGGGTTTCGGCGATGCCGCCCGGGCGCATCACCGCCAGATAGACGCTGAACACCAGATAACCGAGGGCGAGGTTCAGGGTGATCTGGAACATCAGCTTGGGACTGAGCAGACCGCAGTAGGTGAGCAGCAGACCGCCAGCCAGAATGAACATGCTGCCCGGCAGGCGTTGCAGCACGGTATAGAGCAGGGCGCGCGGGGTGTGCCACTGGCTGTCCTGACGGAAACGGCCAAGGTCCTTGGTGATCTTCTTCTCGCGCTCAACCAGCGCCGGACGTTTCCAGACCAGCAGGCCGCCGATCAGCAGCAGCGGGAAGGCGAGCAGGGAGATCCCCAGCAGCTCTTCGCGCCAGCGTTTCCAGTCCGGTTTCAATACCCAGTCGGAGGCCTGTTTGTAGGCCTGGGCGGGCCAGCTGATAAACCACTTGCTGTCGATGGGCTTGTTGCTGCTTACCCAGAAGATATGTTGTTGCAGGGTAAATTCGATGGACTTGTAGATCCGCGCCAGCTGCTGCTGGGTCAGCTGCAGGCTGATGGCGTTGGTGAGCTGGCTGTCGAGCTGGCGGTTGAGCTGATCGAGCAGATTGATGCGGGTGTCGAGCAGCTTGGCAAGGCTCTCCTTGTCCTCCTCGCTGACCGGATCCTTGCTGCCGGCGATCAGATTGTCCAGATAGAGGTTCTTCTGGAACAGCTGGTCACGTTGCTGGCTCAGTTCGAACTGGGCCAGGTGGAGGTCGGCGATCTGCTCTTCCAGATTCTTGACGGCGATAGAGGGGGCCGCTTCCAGCTGCTGGTAGAGCTGATAGAGGATGCGTGACAGCAGCAGGTTGCCCTTGAGCATCTGCACCTGTTCGTTCAGGTTGCGCTCGGTCTGGGTACCGCGCTCCAGCCAGCTCTTGGCTTGCAGGTTTTTTTGTACCAGCGAGTTGAGGCTGGTGGTGGCACCGATCAGCTGCTGGCTGAGCTGGTGGTTGAGTTCCTGCTCTTTTTGCACCAGCGGGCTGTCTTCGGTCGCCACCAGTTCACCGGTCTGCTCGGCGGTTTTTTCGGTGTCGCCGAGGCGCTTGGCGCTGCTCTGATCCTGCAACAGCTGCAGTTTCTGCTCTTCGCTGGCGAGACGGGCACTCTGGTAGTCGCGCTGCTTGACCGCCAGATCCTGCATGCTGGTGCGGTTATCCAGATCCTTTTGCAACTGGGCCAGTTGCAGATCGATCAGCGCCAGCTCGGCATTGAGCTTCATCTTCTCGGCGCTGGAGACGCTTTCACCGGCGTTGAGACGGCTGCGGATCTCCTGACTGCGCTGATAGGCATGGCTCATTCTGGCCTGCGCCCGCTCCGGCAGGGTCTGCAGGCTGGTGAGCTGGCTGCCGATGGTGCCGAGCGCCTCCTGGGCCTCCTGCATGTTGGCCAGCACTTCCGGCTGACGGCTGTCGAGCTCCGCCAGACTCATGCTGGCGTATTCGCTCTTGATCTGCTCGACACTCTTGCCCTTGGTCAGGGCATCGAGCTTGGCGCTGATCTCTTTGAGTTCGGTGGGCAGGTTGCGGATCCGCTGTGCCTGGGTCTTGGCCTTCGCCTCTTCCTTGTCGATGCTGTCGAGCAGGGCAAGGGTCTCGGTCAGCAACTTCTGATCCGCTTGCTGACTGACGGTCAGGGTCTCTGATTTACCCAGACCATCCAGCGCTCGCTGAACTGAATTGCGAGAGGGGGCATCTTGCGCCATGGCTTGCGGGACGCAGAGGCTGGCGATTAAACAGAGCAGCGGCAACAGGGTGGCCGAGACTCTTTTAAAACGTATTGAGGGCATATAACTTCCGGGTTATTACGCGATATTCGGGAGATTTCCCGCATAGATTAAATTCGCGTGGATTCTAACACCGGGCTTGTCAGGTAAGCAGGGGGGAGGGATAAAAAAAACGGCGCCCGCAGGCGCCGTTTTCATGTTGTTCAGCTCTGATTAAAGAACGTGAACAGAAGCGGTGTTGGTGGTGCCGCTCGGTACCAGAGCACCGGAGACCATCACAACCACGTCACCTTTCAGACCCATGCCGATTTCCAGCGCGGCTTCTTTACCGATGCGATAGAAATCGTCGGTAGAGGCGATGCTGTCAACCACGTGAGCAACCACACCCTTGGTCAGAACCAGCTGGGCAGCAGTTTTCTTGTTGGTGGTGATAGCCAGGATCCAGGCTTTCGGGAAGTACTTGCGAATGGCCTTGGCAGACTTGCCGCCTTCGGTAGCAACCACGATCAGCGGGGCGTCCAGCTTCTCGGAGGTCTCTACGGCGCCTTTACATACGGCTTCGGTGATGCGCAGCTTGTTGCTGTCGTTGGCAGCAGACAGGTTGGACGGCATCACGGCATCGGTACGCTCGCAGATGGTGGCCATGATGGTCACGGCTTCCAGCGGGTACTTACCCTTGGCGGATTCACCGGACAGCATCACTGCGTCGGTACCGTCCAGGATGGCGTTGGCCACGTCACCAGCTTCGGCGCGGGTCGGACGCGGGTTCTTGATCATGGAGTCCAGCATCTGGGTGGCAGTGATAACCACTTTGCGGGCTTTGTTGCACTTGGCGATGATCATCTTCTGGGCGAAGATAACTTCTTCAACCGGGATCTCTACACCCATGTCGCCACGAGCAACCATGATGCCGTCGGAAACAGCCAGGATCTCGTCGAAGTTGTCCAGACCTTCCTGGTTTTCGATCTTGGAGATGATCTGGATGTTCTCGCCACCGTGGGCTTTCAGGTGCTCACGGATTTCCAGAACGTCTTCTTTCTTACGGATGAAAGAAGCAGCAACGAAATCAACGCCTTGCTCGCAACCGAAGATCAGGTCGCGCTTGTCTTTCTCGGCCAGGGCCGGCAGCTTGATGGAGACGCCCGGCAGGTTAACGCCTTTGTTCTCGCCCAGGTCACCGTTGTTCAGCACTTTACAGATAACTTCGCGCTCGGTGATTTCGATAACGTCCAGACCGATCAGGCCGTCATCAACCAGGATGCGGTTGCCGACGCGCAGATCGTTGGCGAAACCTGCATAGGTCACAGCCACTTTGTCTTTGTTGCCAACCACGGTCTGGTCGGTGGTGAAGGTGAAAGTCTGGCCAGCGACCAGCGCGACGTCGTTGCCGCCTTCCAGCTTCATGGTACGGATTTCCGGACCCTTGGTGTCCAGCAGGATAGCTGCGTGCTTGCCGGTCTCGGCCATCACAGCGCGCAGGTTGCTGATGCGGCTGCCGTGCTCGGCGTAGTCACCGTGGGAGAAGTTCAGGCGCATGACGTTCATGCCGGCGTCCAGCATTTTGGCCAGCATTTCTTTGGATTCGGTCTTCGGACCGATGGTGCAGACAATTTTGGTCTTTTTCATGTCAATCTTCATGGTTAAGGAATTTCCGCCGAGCAATATACACCAGTTTTTGGAATCTTTTTATGATCCAGAAACAACGTTTTGACCAGATAACGTTTTCTTTTCAGGGATAACGTTTTCCTGTGAGTCACATTTTAGAGCATACGGCCACAGGTTCGGGCTGAAGGGATACAAATGTTGCCATCTGTGGTTGTTTGGCCGGGTTGAGGTTCAGATGTTGTAAAATGACCACCCGTCCGCTGTCACCGTCTTGTCACCGGCTTGCGCAAAAATGTTAGTTCATTGGCGCACGGGTGAAGGAGGTCGGGATGAAAAACAGCCATGAAACCGGATGGGCTCTGCTCTTGCTGGGCGCCGCCCTGCTGCTGGTTCAGACACTGCCAGCCCGCTACTGGCCTGATAATGCGCGACTGCTGGCGATTTTCTCCCTCCCAGTGAAAGGGGAGGCGGCCGCCGAGGGATTGGCGTGGCGAGAGTGGCAGGATCACAGTGCAGCGACCCGGATGGCGCTTCGCGTAGCCCGACCGCAGCCGGATGCGCCGCAGCCTTGATATCTATTGCTGCTTACCGGTCGTGAAAGCGTGAAATTATCAACCATTAGTTAATAGTGCTTATCTATCTTGCTGGATTGTTCACCTGAAATCGTGGGGTGATAATCGATTCCAACAGCGATATCCCCTCCGGTATCGCCCCCTGATACTTTGTTGGAGTCCGCTTTATGTCCCTCGCCCCCGTCTGGTTTATCTCTCACGGCGCACCGGATCTGGTGCTGCGTGAGCAACCCGCCACCCGCTTTCTGCGAACCCTGCGTCTGGGTGAGCTCAAGGGGCTGGTGGTCATCTCCGCCCACTGGTTCAGCCGCGAGCTGCAGATCAACGTCGAGCCCAAACCGGCCTTGATGTACGACTTTTACGGCTTTCCCGAGCCCCTCTACCGGATGCGCTGGCCTGCCAGCAGCCCCGAGTGGTTGCAGCAAGGGGTGAGCGACCAGCTGGCACTGGCCGGACTGACCGCCACCCCGGTGCGGCGCGAGCTGGATCACGGGGTCTGGTCGCCGCTCTCCCTGATTGACCCCGAGAGCGAGATCCCGCTGGTGCAGATCTCCATCCCCGCGAGCTTCACCCCGGCCCAGTTGTGGCAACTGGGAGAGGTATTGGGGGCGCTGCGCAGTCAGGGGATTGGCATCCTCGCCTCCGGCGCCATCACCCACAACCTGCGGGCGCTGGCACCGGAAGGCTCGCCAGTGCCGGAGTGGGCCAGCCAGTTTGTCGACTGGCTGGAGCAGAAGATGGCCGACGAGGATCGGCTGGCGCTGCTCGACTATCGTCGGCTGGCTCCCGGAGCGGTGGAGTCCCATCCCCACGACGATCACCTGCGCCCGCTCTTTGTGGCGTTGGGGGCCGCTGATGGTGTGGCGCCCACCCGGCTGCACGAGAGCTGGGATGGCGGCAGCCTCTATATGGGCGCCTACCGCTTCGGCTGATAGCCTCTCAACAAGACCCCGCCAATTGGCGGGGTCTTGTTGTTTACGGCGTGGTGGACCGATGGTACTGGTGATTGAGCCGAAGGCTCTCAGGGAACCACTACCCGGCTCTCGCCGCCGCCGAGGGCTTCGACCCTGATCTGCACGCCAATCCGCTCCACCAGCGTCTGGACGTGGGAGATGACCCCGATCTGGCGACCGGCGGCCTGCAGGGAGTCGAGGCTGGCGAGCGCCAGATCCAGACTGTCCGGATCGAGGGTGCCAAACCCCTCGTCGATAAACAGCGACTCGACCTGGGTCTGCCGTGACGAGAGGCTGGAGAGGGCCAGCGCCAGCGCCAGCGACACCAGAAAACTCTCGCCACCGGAGAGGGAGTCCACCGAGCGCACCTCGTCCCCCATGTCGAGATCCACCACTTGCAGCGCCAGATCGGTGCCGGGTACCCGCTCCAGCCGGTAGCGCGGCGACAGCTCGGCGAGCTGGGCGTTGGCCTCCAGCAACAGGCGCTCAAGGGTGAGGCTCTGGGCGAAGGTGCGGAACTTGGCGCCGTTGGCCTGCCCGATCAGATCGCACAGCTGCTGCCAGTGGTCGGCCACCGCCTGCTGGGCGGCCAGCTCCTGTTGCAGGCTACCCGCCTTGAGGGCGGCGGCTTCGGCCTGTGCCAGCTTGCTCTTGCACTCGAACAGCTGCTCTTCAAGGGCGCGACAACGGGCATCGAGTGCCGCCAGTTGATCGCTCAGCTCTGCATCCGGCAGGGCGGCCAGCTCGGGATGGTGCTCCCGATAGCGATCCCGCTTGCTCTCCTCCAGTGCCAGCGCCCGTTGCCGCTCGGCAAGGCGGGTGCGCGCCTCGCCAAGGGCATCTTCCAGCCCTTGCAGGGCAGTGCGGCGAGCCTTGAGTTCATCGGGGCTGATGGCGAGCAGGCGGCGCAGGTCATACTCATTGATGCCGAGGTTGCTGGCGTGGGCGGCCCAGCGGCCTAGCACCTCCCGCTTGCGGCGGCTGCTGGTCTGCTTTTCCTGCTCCACATGGGTGAGGCGGGTCTTGAGTTCGGTCTGCCGCTCCCGCAGAGCGCGGGCGCCGCTTTGCATCAGCTCCAGTTCGCTGGCGAGTTGTTGCAGCCGCTGTTGCCAGCGGCTCTCGACCAGCGGGATCTCCTCGCCATTCAGACAGGCGGCGCGGCTGGTGAGCAGCCCCTGCCGCTGCTGTTCGTGCTCCTTGTAGTCCCGCTCCAGCTTGTGCAGCAGCTCGCGCTGGGTCTGCAGGCGCGCCTCCTGTGCGCTCAGGGCCGGGGTGAGGCTGGCGATCTCGCTGGCCAGCCGCTCCCACTCGCTCTGGCCGTGCAGCCAGGCTTCGCAGGTCCGCTGCCACTCGTGCCACTGCTGGCTGCCGAGCCATTGGCGCCACGGTTGGCCGCCCATCTGCTCGTCGAGGCGGTGGGCGCCTTGCTCAAGGCGCTGGCGCAGGGTCGCCTCCTGCTCGCCCATCCCCTTCACTTCCCCTTCCAGCGCGATGCGCTGGCGATCGGCCTCCTGCCACTGCTGGTCAAACTGCTGGTGCTGGGCAGCCAACTGGCTAAGTTGCTGACGCACCCCTTGCAGCTGTTGTTGGCCAAGCTGGGCCTGACGCAGCTGCTGCTGGCTCTGGGCCAACCCCTGCTCCAGCGCCTGGCCACGGCCGAGCAGGGTGCTCATCAGCTCGTTCCACTCAATGGGGCTTTGGCGCAGCGGCAGCGGATGGCCGAGCAGGGTATCGCCCCCCAGCTGTTGCCAGCGCTGGGTCAGCTGCTCGGCGCGGGCTTCGAGCTCCGGCAGATGTTGCTGGCGCACCGCCAGCTGACGGGCCAGCTCCTGACGCTCGCTCTCGCACTGAATGTATTGATGGTTGAGCCGATCCCATTCGAGCTCCAGACCGCGGGCCCGCTCCGCCAGCTGACCCAGGATCCCCGCCACCTGCGGTTGGCTCTGGCTGTAGGGGTGCTCCCCGGAACCGCACAGCGGGCAAGGTTCGCCATCGCTCAGGATATGGCGATACTGCTCGAAGCTGGCGATGGCGCGGGACTGCTCCAGCGCGTGGCGCGCCTCATCCCGCTGCAGGGCGAGCCGCTCGCGGGCGGGGGCCAGCTCTTCGCCGAGGGTGGCCAGCTTGCCGAGCGCCTGCTCCAGCTGGGCAATCTCCTGCTGCAGGCGGCCATGCTGCTCGCCGTGGTTGCGGCCGTAATCGGCCAGCTCCAGCAGCTGGCGCAGCTGACCCAGTTGCTCGGTCTGCTGTTGCCACTGCTCCTGCGCCTTGGCGAGGCGGCTCTCCCACTGCTGCTCCTGCAGCTCGTTCTGTTGCTGTTGCAGCCGGGCTTGTTCATGTTGCCAGTAGTCGCGCTCCTGCTGACCTTGCTCCAGCTGGCGCTGCAACTGTTGCAGGGCGCGCAGCTTGTGATCCCGCAGGGTGAGCAGCTGTTGCAGCTTGTCGGCATCCTCGGCCCAATCCTGCATGGCGGTGAGCAGGGGCTGCCACTGGCGGGCAACCGGTGCCAGCTCCTTGTGCTCTTCGAGCCAAAGGCCCCACTGCTGGTGCTGCTGCTTGAGCAGCTCTACCTGTCGGCTCTGCTCGCGCCAGCCCTGCTCCAGCGTGAGTTGCACTTCTCGCTCCTGTGCCCCCTCCTGCTGGATCTTCTGCAACTGCTGCACTTTTTCCCGGATGCGGGTATCGAGCTCTTGTGCCCGCTTGAGTTCGGGTTGCAGGGCGCCCCATTCCCGCTCGGCGGCGATCTTCTCCGCCAGCAGCTGCTGTTCGGTCAGCGCGCTCTGCTGGGTCTGCTCCTCGAGTTTGGCCAGCTCCGGCCCCAGCTCGGCGATCACCTTCTCCTGCTGCTGCACTTCCAGAGTGAGGCGGGCCAGCTCGTCGTGATCGGCGCGGGCCACCTGGGCCTGCTCGGCGCGGGCAAACTCCTCGCGCTCGGGGGCGGCGGCGCCGTGGGCCTGCAGGGCGGCATCGAGCGCCGCCTGTCCCTCGGCGCAGCCCTGCAGCTGGGCGGCAATGCGGCTGTTGAGGTCGCGCAAGTCCTGCATCAGCTGCTGCTGTTGCTGCTCGTGCTTGAGGGTGGTGGAGAGGCTCACCTGCTGGCTTACCCAATGCTCGCGGGTCGCTTCGTCCATCAGCGCCACGTCGCCGAGGCGCTGGGCGATGGTGGCCAGCTTCTGCTGCTCTTCCCGCGCCCGTTCATAGGTCTGGATGGAGATGGCGGAGTAGAGCTCGGTGCCGGTCATCCGTTCGAGCAGGGCGGAGCGCTCGTTGGCGTCCGATTTGAGGAAGGCGGCAAATTCCCCCTGCGGCAGGATCACCGCGCGGCGGAACTGCTCCCAGGAGAGACCCACCAGCTCGTCGATGCGATCCTGCAGCTCCCGCTTGCTGCCGGAGAAAACTTGCCCTGACTCCACATCGGTCAGGGTGCGCTCCTGCGCCTGAAAGCGCCCTTCGGCGCGGTTTCGCGCCCGGCGCACCGCCCAGCGGGCCAGCCAGATGCGACCATCGCAGCCGCGAAACTGCACCTCGGCAAAGCCGCTGGCGTGGCCGCGGCTGAGAATGCCACGCACGTCGTTGGCCTTGAGTTTCTCCTCATCATCCATGCGGCCCACTTCGGCCACGTTCTTGCGATTGGCGATAAAGCGCGGCATCTCGTCGTAGAGGGCCAGACAAATGGCGTCGAGCAATGTGCTCTTGCCCGCGCCGGTGTTGCCGGTGATGGCAAACAGACCGGCGGCGCCGAGCGCCCCCCTGGTAAAGTCGATGGTGAAGGGGCCGGTCAGACTGGCCAGATTCTCACCTGACAGAGACAAGATTTTCATTGGTTAGACTCCTTCACCTGCTCCAGGATCTCTTCAAACGAGGCAACCAGCCCAGCCTCGGGCTCCCCTTCAAACTGGCGCTGATAGCAGAGGCGAAACACCTCGGTGGGGGAGAGCTCATCGAGCCTGCGCCGCTCGCGACCATCGGCCAGCCCTTCGCCCGAGCCCTGATACTGGGTGCTGATGCGGGCCAGACGCACCGGTTTGTCGGCGATGGCAGCCAGAATGCGCTCGCGGATGCGGGCCTCGGGCTTGGGCAGCAGCAGCCGCACTTCGAGGAAGGGTTGTGCCTCTTGTGGACAAGCAGGCAGCTCGAGCGATGCGATGGCGTTCAGCGCGTCGTCGAGGGTGCTCTGGGGCAGGCGGATCATCTCCACCGCGCGGGGCACCGGGATCCGCTCCAGCCCGGCCAGTTTGCCCCCCGCAAAGGTCACTTCCAGCACCTGATGGTTGTAGTTGGCTTCGGCAAGCGAAAGCGGCAGCGGCGAGCCGCTGTAGTGCACCCCCTCGGTCGGGCTCTGGGCCAGATGGAGGTGACCGAGCGCCGTGTAGTCGGCACCGGCAAAGAGTTCGGCAGGCAGGGCGTGCTGGTTGCCGCCGAGCACCCGCCGCTCCGACAGCTCGGAGAGCTGGCCCGCCGCCAGATAGGCGTGGCCCATGGCGATGAGCGGCAGCTCCTCCCCGCAGCGGGCGCGCCCTTCGGCCAGCACTTCTGCGTAGACCTGCCCTACCCCTTCGAGCAGTCTGTCTTGCCCTTCTGCCAACTGCTCCACCCGCAGATCGCTGCTGCGCAGGAACGGCACGGCGGCGCACCAGGCGGCGATCTTGCCCTCCCGGTCTTGCAGCGGTACCAGCAGGCGGTCGGTCTCGAGCTTGCCCTCACTGTCGCGGCTGATGCTGCCCACCAGATGCAGATCAAAGGCGCGCAGCAGCTCGTGGGGGGCATCGAGCTTGGAGGGGGAGTCGTGGTTGCCGCCGATCAGCACCATGTTGAGGTGGGGCATCTCGGCGCGCAGCCGCGCCAGAAAACGGTAGAGCTGTTGCCAGGCGCTGGCGGGGGGATTGGCGGTATCAAACAGATCGCCCGCCACCAGCAGGGCGTCGATCTCGCGCGCCTTGAGGGTGTCGCTCAGCCAGTCGAGAAAGGCATCGTGTTCAAAACGGCGGTCATGACCATGAAGTTGATGGCCAAGGTGCCAGTCGGCGGTATGGAGGATTTTCATTGGAAAGCAGCCCGGTTGCAGGGATGGTGCCCGCGGCACCCGATGGAGACAAGATGAGGATGCCCCGTGCTTTTTTCAAGTAAAACAGGGGGCTGGCATCGATTCAGGCCGGTTCGCAGCACATCCGGTATTGGGGGTGGCCGGTGAGGGGATCGGACTCCTCGGCCTCGATGACAAAACCGTGGCGGCGATAGAAACGCACCGCCTGATCGTTCTCGACGAAGACCCGGGCGTGGAGCGACGCCCCCTGACGCTTGGCCTCCTGCAGCAGGGCGTGGCCGACGCCGCGGCCCTGACGGTCGGGGCGCACGAACAGGGCGGCGAGATAGTTGTCTACCAGCGCCATAAAGCCGAGCAGATCGCCGCGCTCCTCGAACACCCAGATGGCGGCGCGATCGAGATAGCGGGTACGCAGATCCTCCTGGGCCTGCCACCAGCAGGAGGCATCGACGAAATCGTGGGCCTGCAGGGAGGCCAGCAGCCAGATTTCAACGACCTCTTCCATGTCTTCCGGGCGACTTGGCCGTAACATAATTTCATCCTTGTTAACAACTGGCACTCTCGCAGTCTAGGGGAACTTGGCAAGGGCTCAGGTGTTATAAATGAGACCCTGTGAGGTCGATCGCCCTTTATTTAGCGAGAATGATTGGCTGATCACAAAGCGCCTCTCTAGTACAATGCCCGCCGGACAATCTAGAGACCGAGGACGCCATGTGGTTTAAAAACCTGCAGATTTATCGCTTTACCCGCCCCTTTGACCTGACCGTTGATCAGCTGGAAACCCAGCTGGAAGCCTGTGCCTTCACCCCTTGCGGCAGTCAGGACATCTCCCGTTTCGGGTGGGTCAAGCCCCTTGGCAAATTCGGCTCAACCCTGACCCACTCTGCCTCCGGCCACATCCTCATCTGCGCCCGCAAAGAGGAGAAGATGCTGCCCGGTACCGTGGTCAAGGAGATGCTGGCCGAGAAGGTAGAGGCGATCGAGTTCGAACAGGGACGCGCCCTCAAGAAGAAAGAGAAGGAAGCGCTGAAAGAGGAGATCCTCCACACCCTGCTGCCCCGTGCCTTTAGTCGTACCAGCCAGACCTTCGCCTGGATCAATCCGGCCGACAATTTAATGGTGGTGGACGCAGGTTCTGCCAAGAAGGCGGACGATCTGCTGGCGCTGTTGCGCAAATCCATCGGCTCCCTGCCGGTGGTGCCGGTGGCTCTCAAGAACCCGCCCGAGATCACCATGACCGAGTGGCTGAACGAGGGCAATCTGCCCGCCTCCTTCACTCTGGAAGACGAAGCCGAGCTGCGCAGTGCCATGGAGCACGGCGGCATCATCCGCTGCAAGCAGCAGGATCTGATGACGGATGAAATCAAGAACCACCTGGCCAACGACAAGCTGGTGACCAAGCTGGCCCTCAACTGGGGCGAGACCGTCAGCTTCGTGCTGGGGGATGATCTCTCCATCAAGCGCCTGAAATTCAGCGAAGAGCTGCGCGAGCAGAACGACGACGTCACCAGCGAAGATCCGGCCGCCCGTCTGGATGCCGACTTCGCGCTGGTCACCTCCGAGCTGGCCCAGTTTATCCCGGCGCTGTTTGCCGCCCTGGGTGGCGAAGAGCAGTCCATCTAACCGGACTTGCGCCTGTTTGGCCTCTGCCATCCCATCGTAAAAACCGCCTTCGGGCGGTTTTTTTATATCTATTACGGGTTGCCATTATTGATAGATGAGTAAGATATTGATCTTGTTCAATAACTTGAGCTGTCAGCGCCAATCGTGACATAGTCCCTCTTCATGGTCATAAAACAGACAAGGAGAGTGTCATGTTGCGCAAACCTCTGGGGCTCGCTGTCGCCCTTGCCCTGCTGGCCGGTTGTGCCAGTGATCCCGCCTCCG
>OEQO01000051.1_pt1 | contig 27786 bp, 20 predicted proteins | sample 1539751 | NCBI WGS metagenome assembly OEQO01 (sample SAMEA3891237, study PRJEB23780) | metagenome | biome: terrestrial biome; feature: animal house; material: water of meat washing | place: Italy | collected 2015-05-12 | reverse complement strand
GCAGAAGCACAGCGTTCTAAAGCACCGTTACAACGTTTGGCCGATGTGTTTGCCAAATATTTTGTGATTGTGGTGTTACTGATTAGTGTACTGACCTTTGCTGCTTGGATGGTGTTTGGTGGTGCGCAATTTGACTTGGCACTGATGTGTGCGGTGGCGGTCTTGATTATTGCCTGCCCATGTGCGCTGGGTTTGGCAACACCAATGTCTGTGATGGCCACTACAGGTCGTGCGGCACAAAAAGGGGTACTGTTTAAAGATGCAGAGGCGATTGAAGCTTTAAGTAAAGTGAATACGCTGATTGTCGATAAAACAGGGACTCTGACGGAAGGTAAACCGAGTCTTAAAGAAATTCAGTTGCTCAGCCCAAATGTGAACCAAGCGCAAGCGGAACAGTGGATTGCCTCGATTGAGCAGTATTCAAGTCACCCGATTGCCCAGACTTTGACACAGTTGGTGCCTGCACAGCAATTGCTTAAAGTGGCAGACTTTGAGGATGTGACTGGCTTTGGCGTCAAAGGGCAGATTGGCGAGCAAACCCTCTATATTGGTAGCCAAAAGCTGCTTGAGCAACTCGGCATCACTTTAGATGATACTTTGCAAAGCCAGTTGAACCAGCAGCGTGCGACAGGCAATGTGATCAGTTTCTTAAGCAATAGCCAAGAAGTGCTGGCTTATATTTCTATTCACGATGCGATTAAGGCCAATGCGCAGCAAGTCATTCAACAGCTGATTGATGATGGTATTGAAGTGGTCATGGCAACAGGTGACCACGAACAAAATGCCCAGTTAGTGGCTAAGGAATTGGGTATTCAACAAGTCTATGGTAACTGTACGCCAACTGAAAAACTGGACATCGTGAAGAAATATCAGGCTCAGGGTAAAATTGTCGCGATGGCGGGAGATGGCATTAACGATGCACCAGCCTTGGCACAAGCCAATGTTGGAATTGCCATGGGTAATGGAACTGATATTGCTAAACAAACCGCACAAGTCACCTTGGTTAAAGGTGATATTCGTGGCGCAGCCGATGCGCTACATATGGCGAAACTGGGTGTGCGTAATATGAAACAGAACCTTGCTTTTTCCTTTGTGTATAACGGTTTGGGTGTACCTGTGGCAGCAGGAATTTTCTATCCATTAACAGGGTTATTACTCACCCCAATGTTCGCTGCGGTGGCGATGTCATTGAGCTCATTGTCCGTAGTCTTAAATGCTTTACGTTTACAGAAGAGTAAATAAGCGCTTTTAGATTTTTACACTCCCTTTTCAGTTGAGTTTAAAAAAGCATCTTTTTAACAAAGGTGCTTTTTTTATGATGATTCGTGCTGGAATGAAGCGCAGCACGAATAAATATTGCTTTTTACAAGTGTCTTTTTTGATTCAACTTGATTTAAAGAGCCTTGATCCGGTTAGACCGAGTAAGGTTGTAAAAGACGCAAAATTGATGTATTTGGGCAAGGCATAGCGCTTGAATGAGCGTCATCTCGTGAGACATTTTGAAATTATATAAAACAGTAACTTAAAAAATAGTGGTAACTGCCGTACTATAAGCGGGATGGAGTAAAGGCAGGATTCAGGGTGAATTTAAAAAATCTAGAAGCATTTTATTGGGTTGTGACTTTAAATAGTTTCAATAAGGCTGCCACAAAATTACAAACGACTCAGCCTGCCGTTTCACAAAAAATCACCTCTCTTGAAAATGATTTAGGTTTTAAAGTTCTCGATCGCAGCTTTCGACAGCTTAAACCCACTCATAAAGGCATGACCCTGTTTAAATATGCTGAAAAGTTTATGCGTTTGGAAACCGATTTGGTGGCTGAGCTGACTGAAAACCAGCACCTCACAGGAACAATTCGTTTAGGTGTTTCTGAGACGATCGTTTATACGTGGTTGGTTGAATATATCGAAAAAGTACAAAAAGAGTTTCCCAAAGTTTCTGTGGAAATTGTGGTGGATTTAACCCCAAATTTGCAAGAAGGTGTGCGTACCGGGGATTTGGACATGGCCTTTTTGTTGGGCCCGACTTTGGCTTTTGAGTGTGTAGAGCAGGCGCTATGCGACTTTGAACTGAGTTTTTTGGCAGCTCCATCTTTTAAAGGTGGTGTGGGCCAAATGTCGTTTAAGGCATTGATGTCTCATACCATTTTAACCTACCCGAAAATTACCTATCCCTATAAAGAGCTCAAGGCCAAAATGAAAGAGCAGGCACTAGATGAGCCGCTTTCAATTACCAGTTATTCGCTTGCGACCTTATTGCGTCTTGCGGAGCAAGGTTTGGGGATCGCCGTTGTGCCGACCTTAACGGCGCTAAAGGAAATTACCGATGGTCGCTTGGAAATTTTAAATACCCCGATCCAGCTCAAAACCTTTCATTTCACCTCGATTTATATGCAAGGAAATGATGCTGCCTTGAAAGAGAAATTAACCGATGTCGCAGTCACTGTTTCTGAAAGTGCAATGAAAAGACTGCTTGAGAAAATTAAAAAATAATTGAGGCGCACGCAGCTTTTTGACAAGTGATGTTTCTTTATCTCAAACCGTAATTTGTTTGAAAAACTATAAAAGCAGCTTATCGTGCGTGATAAGTAAAATTTATCATTAGACTTTTAATAAATAAAAAATAATAAAATACAGTTATTTAGTTTTAATAATGGATGTAAAAAGTCGTATTGTTCATCGCGCTTGCCTATGTTCTTATTTCAAATAGAAGATTTGATCCGCCATGGCTTTGGTTGGGCAACAGGGAATCTTTGTCAGTTAAAGGGATTTAAGAACAGAATTTGCAAACAAAATGATGTTCTTGGTTCAACTTGAAAATAGCGTTATTAAGCTCAAATGGACGAGGAACGCATTAAATATGTCTTTATTAAAATCTTCTTTTTTATCAGATCGCCAATGGGCCATTGTTGCTTCAATCTTCATGATGGCAACTTCCGCAATGGGACCTGGTTTTCTAACTCAAACCGCGGTCTTTACTGTGAAATTAGGTGCGGCGTTTGGCTTTGCCATTCTCGTGTCTATTTTGATTGATTATGTAGTTCAGCAAAATATTTGGCGTGTCGTAACACTGACGCAAATGCGTGCCTCGGATATTGCCAATAAAGCTTTGCCGGGCAGTGGTTACTTACTGGCTTTTTTGGTCATTTTGGGTGGCTTTTTCTTCAGTATTGGTAATATTGCAGGTGCGGCTTTAGGTCTCAATGCCTTATTTGGGTTAGACACCAAATGGGGCGGTATTTTAAGTGGTGCTTTAGCCATTTTAATTTTTGCTTCAAGAAAAGCCACGCTGGCCATGGATAAAAGCATGATCGTTTTGGGGTTGCTCAAAATCATCTTGATTATCATTGTTGCCGTCATTGTGATGCCACCTGTGGGCCAAGCTGTTCATCAAACGTTTGCACCCGACCAGATTGATTTTGCCATTATCACTACGATTGTTGGTGGAACGGTCGGCGGCTATATCTGCTATGCAGGCGCCCATCGTTTACTGGATAAAGGCGCGGTTGGCCCTGAAAATATTGATGAAGTCGCAAGAGCTGCAACCAAAGGTATTGTGGTTGTGGGCATCATGCGTTATGTGCTGTTTTTAGCTTTCTTGGGCGTGGTGGTGAGTGGTGCAAGTATTGATTTAGCCAGCCATGATGCCAATCCAGCAGCGCAAGCTTTTCAATATGCCGCAGGGACTTTTGGTTATAAATTATTTGGTCTGATTTTCTGGGCAGCAGGGATCAGTAGCACCATTGGTGCCGCTTATACTTCGGTTTCATTCTTTACCGCATTTAAGAAAAATCTCAGTCCAAAGCAAACCAACTACACCACCATTACATTTATCTCTTTAGCTTTATTACTGTATGTCGTACTGGGCGCAACCCCTGCTGGATTATTGATCTTCGTTGGTGGCTTTAATGGTTTGGTACTGCCGATTGGTTTAACTATTTTTGTTTATGTTGCCGCTTGCCGTAAAGATATGATGGGGAATTATAACTATCCAAAATGGTTACTTATTTTGGGTGTACTCACATGTATGTTGACATGGTGGATGGGCTATATGTCCTTTACCACAGTCTTTAATTATTTAACCAAACTTTAAGCCAGTAGACGGTGAAGTGATAAAGGAATTAAGCCATGTTTGTAGATTTAAATAGTGACTTAGGTGAAAGTTTTGGTTCGTGGAAAATGGGCAATGATGACCAAATTCTACCCGTAGTGACAAGTGCCAATATTGCATGTGGCTTTCATGCAGGAGATCCGCTGGGGATTTTAAAGACACTGCGTAAGGCTGTTGAATTAAATGTCACGATTGGCGCGCATGTATCTTATCCAGACCTCGTCGGTTTTGGTCGTCGCAATATGGATGTGTCACGTGATGAGCTGATTGCCGATGTGCTGTATCAAATTTCTGCACTGGATGGTTTAGCCAAAGTGGCTGGTTCTCAAGTGCAATATGTGAAACCACATGGTGCACTGTATAACACCATTGCACATGATCACGCTCAGGCCGCTGCGGTGATTGATGCCATCAAGATGTATAACCCAGAACTGGTTTTGGTGGCACTGGCAGGTTCCCACTTGGTTGAGCAAGCACGTGCAGCAGGCTTAAAGGTTGTATCTGAGGCATTTGCAGACCGTGCTTATAACAGTGATGGCTCATTGGTTTCACGACGTTTGGACGGGGCTGTTTTACATGACTCAGCCTTGGTGGCACGCCGTGTGGTGTCTATGTTGAAAAATGGCGGCGTTGATTCGATTGATGGTGTATTTACCCCGATTCAAGCGGACACGATTTGCTTACATGGTGACACCGCGGGTGCTTTAGAGATGTCGGCTGCGATTAAAGCTGAACTGCTAAATCATCATATTGAAATTCGTCCCTTTGTCTTAAAGCCTCAGGAAGTACGCAATGTATAAGGATATCCGAGTCGATTCAGCGCAGCTTGAAGCCGCTTTAGCCGCACGTTTAAAAATCCGTGCAGGCTTTGACAAACCAACGGCGGGTATGGCTGCGGGCATGACGCAGGTCAATATGATTTCGGTACCTAAAGATTGGGCTTATGATTTTCTACTGTATGCACATCGCAATCCGCAAAGCTGTCCTGTTTTAGACGTGCTAGAGGAAGGTGTTTATGCCACAAGACTGGCAGAGAACTCAGATATACGCACCGACTTTCCACGTTATCGCATCTGGAAAGAGGGTGAAATGGTCGATGAAGTCACGGATGCGAGTGACATTTATCATGCGCATCCTGACTTGGTGACGTTTCTAATTGGCTGTAGTTTCTCTTTTGAAACAGCACTGCAGGAGGCGGGCATTGAAGTTCGTCATATCCATGATCAGACCAATGTACCGATGTATTTGAGTAATATTCAATGTCAGCCTGCGGGTCGTATTTCGGGCAATATGGTGGTTTCTATGCGCCCAATTCCATCCCATCAAATCGCGGATGCCGTCAAAATTACAGCACGGATGCCAAGTGTGCATGGTGCGCCTGTACATATTGGACATCCTGAAGGTTTAGGCATTCGTGATGTGAATCAGCCAGACTTTGGTGATGCTTCACGTATTGAGGCTGGGGAAATTCCAGTGTTTTGGGCTTGTGGTGTAACCCCACAAGCAGCGGTGATGAACTCAAAAATTCCTTTTGCCATAAGCCATGCACCCGGTCATATGTTGATTACAGACATTCCTGATCGTGCATGGATAGGTTAAGCAGCACCAAAGAACAATTAAAAGGATAGGCATATGCGTTTTTTATCGGTAAACGCGGATTGTTTTCTTATAGAGCTTGCCAGCTTAGAGGAAACATTGGCGTTGTACAATAAATTGCACACGATGCAATTGAATGGAATTAAAGACTTAGTCCCTGCTGCAAAAACGATTTTGGTATTTTTTAATGAAATCGAGACCACCTTTAAAACACTGGTTGCTTCGATTCAGACTGTAAAAATTGGTTCAGGCGGTGAGCGTAATGTCCAAGAGTTGATTATTCCTATCTGCTATACGGGCGAAGATCTTGCTCAAGTTGCAGAGTTACAAGGGCTTTCAATTGCTGATGTGATTTTGAAGCATCAGCAAAGTGTTTGGAATGTGGCTTTTATCGGCTTTGCACCGGGCTTTGCTTATATGAGCAGTCCCGATCGACCTTTTACAGATATTCCTCGCTTAGCTGTGCCACGTAAAAAAATACCGTCGGGTTCTTTGGGACTGGCAGGACAATATTCAGGGATTTACCCGAAAGACAGTCCGGGGGGCTGGCAGTTGATCGGTACGACTGCTGAAAAAATGTGGGATCTAGAGCGTAAAAATCCAGCGCTATTGTTACCGGGGATGACGGTACATTTTGAAGATGTCACACATCAACCGACCACGGTTAGCGTAGCACAGCAAGTCACTCGTACAGTTGAGCCCAAACAATCCATGCCTTTGTTTACGGTAACTGCACCGAGCCTACAGATGCTGATTCAAGATGAAGGGCGTTTTAACCAGACCAAGATAGGGGTTGGTGTTGCAGGGACGATGGATGTATCGGCGATGCACAGTGCAAATCGAATTGTCGGTAACCCAACTCCGACGCCTGTGATTGAAATTTTAAATGGTGGTTTGAAAGCCAAAATGCATCAGTCCGCAGTCATTTCGGTTACGGGAGCAATTTCAAACATCCACGTGAAATTTAGTGATGGCCAAAAGGCTGACTTTGACAGTTATCAAGCGATTGCCCTCGATAAAGGTGATGAATTTCAGATTCAAGCACCGACGGCAGGACTGAGGAATTATCTGGCGATTCGTGGTGGTATCGACGTACAGCCTGTGCTGAATAGTGCCTCATTTGATAGTTTGGCCATATTAGGACCAGAACCTCTAAAAATGGGGGATACGGTTTATCAAGGACAGGTTGAAGTTTCAAATATCAGTATTACTGAAATTGTGAAATTGAACTTGCCCAAAGTCGGCGATGTGGTTGAGCTCGACATTGTAATGGGACCACGAACGGATTGGTTCGAAGCGGAGAGCATTGAGCGCCTATGTCAACAAGCTTGGCTGGTAACCAATGAAAGCAATCGGGTTGGACTGAGACTTTCAGGTGAGCAGCCGTTGCAGCGCAAAATTACTCATGAGTTGGAAAGTGAGGGAACTTGTATTGGTGCCTTACAGATTCCACCCAGTGGTCAACCTGTACTGTTTATGAATGACCATCCTTTAACTGGTGGTTACCCCGTCATTGCGGCTGTTGCGAAGCACCATTGGGACTTGGTGGCGCAGATTCCAGCAGGGTGCCAAATCAAATTTAAAAAAATGACCGAATTTACAGATTTTGAGAATGAATGATGACTACTGAAAAATTATTAATTGCAAACCGTGGTGAAATTGCCGTTCGTATTATTCATGCTTGCCGTGATATGGGTATTAGCTCAGTTGCGTTATATGCCGATGACGATATGGACAGTATGCATGTCGAACTGGCGGATGAAGCATGGGGTTTGGCGGGTGCAACTGCACGTGAAACTTATTTGAATATTCCAGCCATTCTTGAGGTTGCTAAAAAATCCAAGGCGACCATGGTGCATCCAGGTTATGGCTTTTTATCTGAACGTGCTGAATTTGCACAGGCCGTAATTGATGCAGGCTTAAAGTGGGTCGGGCCATCGCCAAGCGCCATTGAAAAATTGGGTGATAAAATTGAAGCACGTAAGATAGCTGCTTCAGTGGGTGCACCTTTAGTTCAAGGTACACAAGACCCCTTAAATAATGCTGATGAAGCACTCGAGTTTGCAAAGCAGTTTGGTTTACCTATTGCGATTAAAGCCGCATTTGGCGGTGGTGGTCGCGGTTTAAAAGTTGTTTGGAAACTGGAAGATGTAAAAGAGCTGTATGATTCGGCTGTACGTGAAGCGCAAGCCGCCTTTGGCCGCGGTGAGTGTTTTGTTGAGCAATACTTAGATCAACCACGCCATGTCGAAGCGCAAGTGATTGCCGATCAACATGGCAATGTAGTGGTTTTAGGTACACGTGACTGTTCTCTACAACGTCGTAATCAGAAGCTGGTTGAAGAAGCCCCAGCGCCTTTTATCAGCGATGCAATTTATGAAGAAATTTTAACTTCAGCCAAAAATATCTGTCAGGCAGCCAACTATGTCGGTGCGGGTACTGTTGAATATTTGCTGAGCCGTGATGGAAAGCTTTCATTTTTAGAGGTTAATACCCGCTTGCAGGTGGAACATCCTGTTACTGAAGAAACGGCCAAAGTCGATTTGGTGGTTGAGCAAATTCGCGTGGCTCAAGGCCATGAACTTTCAATCAAAGAAACCCCGAAAGCGCAGGGGCATGCCATTGAGTTTCGTATCAATGCTGAAGACCCTGCTCGTGGCTTCATTCCTGCATTTGGTGTATTGAGTTTATTTGAAGCACCATTTGGCCAGGGCGTACGCGTAGACACAGGTGTTCGTACTGGTTCTTTGGTGTCGAGTCATTTTGATTCGCTCATGGCAAAACTGATTATCACAGGCCCAACCCGTGAAATTGCGATCGCTCGTGCAAAACGTGCGCTGAAGCAATTTAAAATTGAAGGGGTTGCTTCGGTTTTAGACTTTCACCGTGCTGTATTAAATGAAGCTGATTTTACCGACACATTTAATGTCCATACTCGTTGGATTGAAAATGATTTTAAACAGGACTTAAAGCCAACGAAACGCAGTATTCCGAATCATCAACAGCCGATGTTACTCAGCTATATTGAAATTGATGGGAAATTACATCGTTTAGGCTTACCTGCGGGCATGTTTGCACAAAACCCTACAATGACGTCTCAAGACCAACCAGCTACAGAAACAGCAGTGAGTGCTGAACACTTACTTGCACCAATCAATGGCGTAATTAGCGCTTGGAAAGTAGAAAACGGAGAGCAGGTCGTAGAGGGGCAAGTGGTGGCGATTATGGAAGCCATGAAAATGGAAGTCCCTGTACTTGCACATCAAAGTGGGGTAATTCAGTTGATAGCTCAGCAGGGAGTGACCTGTCACGCAGAGCATATTATTGGATCGATTTGCTAAAAAATTAAATCATGTGAATGAACCTGATGCAGCATTCAGCTAAGTCAGGTTTTTCGTTTTGAAACTCTTAAAAATTGAGGGCTGGTTAGCTTTGTTTTATGGACAAATGAAGTCGAAAGATGGTTCGATAAAGATTTAATAGTCCAATAAAAGCGTTATTTTAAGAGATAGAGATATTCAATAATCATTTTGTTCTGTAGCTCGGAGACAAGATGAAAACGATAAACTTGAAAAATAAAAATTAAAGAGTATTAGCGATGTATGTAATTATTATTTTTAACTAAATAAAGTACTCCGAAGATGCCGCTGCATGTGTCGTTACCCTGAACCCGATGAGTTCTGAGGGAAATATTGTTTTTGGCGATCTGAGACAATATTAAATAGAGTTTAAATATATGATAAAGTAGAATAAATATTTGTATTTAAACAATAAAATACTAAAGTCTATGAAACAATACCACATTGTTCAGAAGTATAAATAATTTGCCTACCATATGCCTACTTTTTAATGTTTTCAGCCTACCATTTGCCTACTAAATTTATTTGTAAAATTTAATAAAAAAGGCAAATTAAACTACTTTTGAGATGTAGAGTTTACTGGTTGCCGATTCATTTAAGCAAAAGCATCTGCTTTCTTATAAATCGTTTTCGATATTTGAAATTGAAGAAAGTAAATCAGGGTAGTTACTTCAATATTAGAAATTACTTATCAAAACAGCTGAATAGTTTTTTCTTTAAATAATTTAAAGTTATTTGATAAAAACAATTGACTGGAAAGTAGACAAGAATTAATTTGATAACAATTCTTATTACTGTTTGCAAATTATGAAAAAGCCCCCTTCAATATCTATGTCTAAAAAACTTTTCCCAATATTGGCAACAACAGGGGTAATTTTCATTTCTAATTCGAGTTTTGCAGAGAACTCAGAAAAGGTTTCTCCATCAGAAAATACTGTACAACAGTTAGAAACAATGACATTCACGTGTCTCACGTGCTGATGAAGTCCAAGAAAAATCAAAACAAGTGACAAAGTTAGATGAGAAACAAATTGAGCTTTTAAAAAATGGTTCTTCAGGGAATATTGCAACTGTTTTAGCTAAAGCTGTGCCTGGCTTATCTGATTCAAGTCGTACAATTACAGATTATGGACAAACATTACGTGGGCGAAATGCACTTATCTTAGTTGATGGTGTTCCGATGAATTTAACGCGTGATACTTCTAGAGGTCTTTCTTCTATTGATCCGGAAAGTATTCAAAATATTGAGGTTATTCGAGGAAGCAACGCCATTTACGGTAGTGGTGCAGCAGGTGGGATTATATCTATAACAACTAAAGCTGCTGGTGGAGAACCTACAGCTAAAACTGTTATGGGCTTACAAAGCCCTTTAACTAATTTCCGTACAGATGCATTAAGTGGGGATATTCACCAATATTTTACGGGAAGCTTGGATAATTTTGACTATGCCTTAGATTTTGGATATAAGCGTACAGGCAGTTCTTATGACGCGAGTGGTGATCGTATAGCACCAGAGCCTAGTCAAGGTGATCTATTTGACTCTGATGCTTATAGTATTGGCGGTAAGTTGGGCTACCATATTGATGATAATCAATATATTCAGCTATCAGCAAATTACTATACCGCTGACCAAGATTCGGAATACGCTTCAGATCCAAGTGTGGCGAAGCTGCCCGCTGGTAGTGTACCAGCTAAAGCCATCAAAGGTTTAAAGTTGGCAGACCAAAACCAAAATGAAAGTCAGGTCTATAATTTGACTTATAAAAATAAGGATCTTCTAGGAAGTATCTTTGACTCTCAGATCTACTACCGAGACTTCTATACACGTTTTAATCCAACGGATGGCAGGAATCAAGCGAACCGTGCCAATACCATTAATCAGGGGTATCAAGAAAATGATGTATTCGGTAGTCGCTTTACGTTCAATACACCACTTCATTTTTTAGGCGATAGCTCACTGGTGTGGGGAGGTGACTCTATTCGTGAACAAAGTGAAATGCCTCTGGATACTTTTGACCCTGAAATTTATGATCAATCTGGCGGATTAGAGTTTGTCAAAAATGGAAATCTCATTTACCTACCAGAGCTTACAACACAAAGTGTAGGTGTATTTGCACAATTAAAACATCGTTTCAATGATCAATGGTCTGCTGAAGTGGGTGCTCGCTATGAAGATAGTTTTGCAGAGGTCGACGATTTCATTCCACTGACTCAAGCGAATAAACCAAACCCATATACAGTGAAGGGGGGAAAAGTTAAAGCAGATGCATGGTTATACAATGCGAGCATCACCTTTAGTCCCGTAGAAGAACATTCGATTTATGCCTCTTTTAGTCAGGGCTTTCAGCTTCCAGATGTTGGTCTAGTTATTCGTAATGCAAATACTGGGTTTGATTTAGGCTCTTCATTTTTAGAACCGGTTAAAGTTGATAACTATGAACTCGGTTGGAACGGTGATTTTGATCGTATTTCCTCCAGTTTAGCGGTGTTCTACTCAACTTCAGATTTAGGTGCAGTTCAGTCATTTAATAATGGCTTGAGTCTTGCACGAACAAAAGAGGAAGTCACTGGAGTGGAAGGGACTATTGACTATCTAACACAAGATGAGATTTGGGGATTTGGTGGTAGCGCGACATGGATGAAGGGTCGTGAAACACCACAAGGCCGAAGTGAAGATCAAAAAATGACAGGATATCGTATTCCACCATTAAAACTGACGTCTTATATTTCTTATAATCCATCAGATACATGGACAAATCGCTTACAAGCCACATATTGGGGTTCTCAGGATTATCGCTTAGATGGCAAAGAAAGCTTTGGTCGATATGATGCAAAGACATATACAACCGTTGATTTGATGAGTAGTTTTGATGTTAATGCTAAGAATAATGTCAGCATTGGTTTAGAAAATATTTTCAACAGAAAGTATTATCCTTTATACAGCCAATTACTGCGTAGTAATAACAACATGAGTCACTTATTGGCTTCGGGCATCACTTTAAAAGTTGCCTATAGCCATAAGTGGTAGTACCTATCTTTATTTGTGGTTAAAAAAACATGGGTCATTAAAGAATGGCCCAAGTTTTAACGTATAACATTCGTTAGCTTTTAAGGCCCTCTACATAGGGCTTTTTTTACTTTATAGCTATTTATGGATTTGCTTTTGGCAATGCAGAAATTAATTTAGACTCATAATCATCAAGTACCCCATCAATGTTTTCTACCCATTTCGTACCATTGGCAATTTGAGCTGATTTTGTCACCTTGCTATAAATGTGGAGAGGGGCTGTATTCAAGTCTTTCGCATTCACGACATTTGTATCTATTTCTGAGTGAATTTTGATTGACGCAAATCCAGGCTGGAACCATGACCAAAATTTATTAATTTTAATGGTGAGGATTAGATCGGCATTTGCTCGATTGGTTTCATTGTCTGTAATGACTTCATAACCTGATTGTTTAAGTGCATGAGTTGTGCGTTTTTGTAATAACTCAGACACGGTCTCTTTTTCTAAAAGAATATCGCCTAACGCTTTTCCGTAGCCATTTCTTTTACGCGCAACAGCTTTTGCTTTTTCTTCAGTAGTTGCTTTGGCTAAACCATCCTTTAAAGACGGAATATCAGGTGTGGTTGGTTTGTCTTGGAATGTTCTATTATCTTCGACCAGCGCGATAATTGCTTTCTTAGAACTCGGCACTTCTTGAGAGGATGCGGAAGTATTAGGCGTTGGAACTTGAATCAATCCGCGTGATGTCGCACAGCCTGAAAGAGTGGTTATTAAGAGCCCCATAGCAAGTAACATGGAAGAGCGTTTCATTTAAGATCCCCGAGATTGGTGGTTATTGTAAAAAAGTGCATAAAGTTAATAAGATACGTTATAAAAAAGCTTAACTATTTCATTTTTAGCAGTAATTCAAAAGATTGGTTTGTAGAAGGCTGGGGGATTTTGATTGAATTTTACCAAAAAGTAAATAATAACCATTGTCAAATGAGAATAAAGACGTTGGATTGCGTTACAAATTTGATGGTTAATATTGATAATTGTAAAAAATGAAAAAGCGTTTCGAAAGTGAGTAAATTTATATTGATGCTTAAATGTCATCGGATTTAAATATCCGAAGTGTATGTTTCAGCCATCTTTAGATGGGTTGATGCCATGCTCGGTTTTCTTGAAAAATTCCAATTAAAAACAATCAGTGTGGCATATATAAGTTTGAATGCTTTATTTCTCTCCGCTTGTCAAAGTAGTGATTTAATGCAAGCTCAACCAACTCATGCAGTACAACTACTCAAACAACAAAAAGTCCAACAACCGAAACGTGTAGTGTTTTTCTTGGGTGATGGAATGGGCATGACTACACTTACCGCTTCCCGCATTTATGCTGTCGGTGAAGATGGTCAGTTAGCAATTGATCGGCTACCTGAATCCGCATTTGTTCGTACCTTTTCTGAAGATGCGCAAGTCACGGACAGCGCACCTTCGATGGGTGCGTACATGACCGGTGTGAAGATGAAAAACGAGGTGATCTCGATGCAGACAGGGACAATTGCGGTTGAACCTGACTCAGTAGGGAATAACCAGTGCGCTAGTAACCCACAAAACAAAAATAAGCAAAACACACAGACTTTACTTGAGTTAGCCAAAGCAAAGGGCTGGGGGACAGGGGTTGTGACCACAACGCGGATCACGCATGCCACACCAGCATCGACTTATGCGCATATATGCCACCGTGATGCTGAAAATGACATTGCATCACAGTTGGTCCCGAGTTCAAAAGGTGATGATTATCAACGCTATAACCTCAAACTCAAAGATGGAGTCGATGTGGTTTTAGGTGGAGGTAAGCGTCAATTTTTGCCTAAAGATGCAGGTGGAGAACGTACTGATGGGCGCAATCTAATTACCGAGATGCAAAAGGCAGGCTACCGCGTGGTTTTTGATGAAAACCAACTGTCCCAAGTGCAACTGGCGAAAAATGAAAAATTATTGGGTTTATTTAATCACAGCCATTTAAATTACGACTTGGATCGCACCAAGAAAAACTTGGCAGAGCCGAGTCTCAAGCAAATGACGCTGTCTGCTTTAGACATCCTGACGCAAAATAAAAAAGGTTTTTTCCTGATGGTGGAGGGCGGGCGTATAGATCATGCGCTGCATGACACCAATGCCAAACGTGCTTTACAAGACACGATTGCCTTAAATGATGCTTTAGAAGCAACCATTCAAAAGCTTAAACAAAGTGATCCTGAACTTAAAAATACACTGATTGTAATCACAGCCGACCATGATCACACCTTGGTTTTAAATGGTTATGCCAAGCGTACAGGAAAATACGTCGAAGGTAAGGAAACCAGTGTGCTTGGATTGGTAAAAAACTATGATCAAGCGGGCTTTGCTCAAGATATTCATGGTCAACCTTATCCGATTATCGGTTTTGGTACGGGCAAAAAACGCCCCACTCAAAACCGTATGGATGACTTGGTACTGAACTTAAAAGACACTGATGTCTGTCATCCTGTACAAGGGCCAAAGGCACCACAAGGTGAAAAATATAGTTTCACCTATCCTTTGGCTGAAACGGGTTGGTGTACGGGCACTGCTGCGGATGATTTCCAACAAGAAGCTGTGATTCAAACGGGCTATAAAGATAAAGAAACGCATGGCGGTGCAGATGTGTTTTTAGGTGCGATTGGTCAGGGAGCCGATCAGTTCTCAGGTAGCCTTGAAAATATTGAGGTCAATCACCTCATTCGTAAGATCACAGGCTTATAGCAGAGGGATATCACATGAAACATACTTTAAAAACCATCCCATACATGATGCTTCTGCTTACAGCGTCGATTTCTTCAAGTGCTTTGTATGCTGCGGACACCACAGTTACACCGACGAAAAGCGTTATATTCTTTTTAGGCGATGGCATGGGACCAACCACAGTGACGGCAAGTCGTATTTATGCTGTGGGGGAAAATGGCAAACTGGCCATGGACCGCATGAAGCACGCAGCACGGATTAAAACCTATTCTGAGGATGGTCAAACCACAGATAGCGCTCCCTCTATGGGCGCCTATATGACTGGGCAGAAAAATAAAAATGAAGTGATTGCCATGACAACAGGAACGGTTGCGGTCGAACCTGAAGAAGGAAAATTGCCGAATGGCAAAAGCTTAGCGAAAGCCATCAACCGTTGTCCAGAACAGGGCAGTAGTATGGTCGCAGGGATGCCTGCGTTAAGTATTTTAGAACTGGCAAAAAAGCAGGGTAAAGCGGTTGGCGTAGTGACGACGACCGAACTCACCCATGCCACACCTGCGGCAACCTATGCACATATCTGTCACCGTGATGCGCAATACGATATCGCGCTTCAAGCTGTTCCAAAAGGTAAAGCTTATAATCCAAACTTATTGGATGGCATTAATGTCCTTATGGGAGGCGGCTTAAATCATTGGACGCCTTATGATGCAGTCTCTAACCCCAAAGGGCGCTTGGATGGTCGTGATTTATTGGCAGAGTTTAAACAGCAGGGTTATCAAACCGTTTTAAGCCAAAGTGATTTGGCACAGACGGTCAATACTCAGAAAATTTTCGGCGTATTCTCCACACAGTCGCATTTAAATTTTGATTTGGACCGACTCAAGAAGAATATAGAGACTGAACCGAGTCTGGCGGCGATGACCAGTAAAGCGATTGATGCACTGCAAGCACAGAGTCATGGACAAGGCTATTTCTTGATGGTTGAGGGTGGGCGTATTGACCATGCGCTACATGCCAATAATGCCAAACGGGCATTGCAGGAAACCAAGGCATTTAATGATGCAATTCAAACTGCACTGGATAAAGTGGATTTGAGCAATACCTTGATTGTAGTGACGGCAGACCATGACCATGTGATGACCTTTAATGGTTATGCCGCACGAACGGGTCAAACGACGGAAACTAATCCAGGTATTTTGGGGCTGAGCTATGACTATAATATTGCAAAAGAGCAAAATGCTTACAGCAAAGTGCTGGCTGATGGCCAAGTACATAATCCATACCGCGATGTAAATGGGGCAACAGGAACGACGCTTGTTTTTGGAAATGGTACGGGTAAACGTTTAGATATTCGTGACAGTATTAGCAACGAGCAAGCCTTTGCTGACGACTATAAACAAGAAGTCGGGGTACAACTGACGAAAAGCGAAACACATGGCGGCGGAGATGTGATGCTGTTTGCTGAAGGAAAGAATTCAAATCTATTCAAAGGCACACAAGAAAATACATGGGTATTTGAGCAATTGAAAAAGGCGTTTGGATTCTAATGGATAAAAGATTTATACGGCCGTTCAAATTCAAAATGAAATTCTTAGCATTGTCTTTCAGTTTGCTCAGTCCATGGGTATGGTCGGCCGATGAATATCGTATTGATTATCAGATTGAACGGTTGAATGCCAATGGGGTCACGACCATTCAAAAATACAGTGAGAAAATAATTCGAGATGAGCAAAATATTTGGATTGAACGTTTAAACACACAAACGCATGCTGACGAAGCCCAGACACATAGCAACACTCATGTGTCTGCCAAAACAGACACCCATGAGCATGTGAGTTTTGACAGTGCAATTCAGTGGATGCAGCGCAAAGATGTAGTCGGGCAAGCAAACGTAGAAAGTCCGTTTCAGCGTTTTTATATTTTGCCAGATGAAAAAATGCGGGTGCAATTGCAGGATGTCGATCAAGAAATGCTAGGGCTGAAAAACTGTTGGCGCTGTGAATATAGTTTGATTCATCCTGACATTTTAAAGCGAGCACAATTGATTCAACGTGATCCGAAGTTAGCGCATTATCAAATACGCAGTGCTGGGCAAACGTTGAATATTATATGGAGTGAACAGGATCAACTGGTTCAAAAATATGAATTGCTCAAACCGACCTCAGGCTATGCCAAAACCTTTACCGTGCGCAAAATTGGCCAACATGTTGCTACACCTTGGACACAAACAGAAAAATACAGCGAACGTGACTATGCGGACTTTAGTGATTAGCCGATGAGTTTTTGACTTTTAATTTCGACGTTACAATAGAAATACCCGTGATTTTTTTGGGAAAAATAAGCGCTTAGGACTGTGCCGCTTGTACGGTTAAACCACTCCACCGCTTAAACGCACGTCGAAAATTAGTGGCATCGTTAATTTGTAAATACTGAGAAATCTGTTCAGTTTTAAAACCATGTACACGATATAAAATGATGGCAGTATGCAAACGACTTTGATCGAGTTGCGCCTGAAAATGGGTCTGATGCTTTTTCAGTTTACGTTTTAAGGTGGCAGAACTCATTTGAAAATAGTCAGCGGTTTGTTCAAGTTGAATATTATTTTGAATATTCTGCATTAAATATTGGTGCAAACTGAGCAAAAAACTCTGTTGAATATTTTGAGCTGTCATTTCTTTCAGCGCATATTGATAACTGATTGAAGCTAAGGTCGAAGAGGCATTGGGAAGTTTTTCATAAATCAAATCGCGAGGTAGGCTCATCATGTTGATCGGGCGATTAAACTCTAAAGCACTGCCTAAATGTGTCCAATATTGTTCAATATAATCCGGTTCAGAAAAATTAAACTCGAATTTCCACGCTAATTTGGCTTGGTACAGTTGACGGCTAAACGCTTGTATTGCACTCATTGCGCTTTCGATTAAAAAGCGATTTTCAAGCTTGTTTTCATCTAACCAATAAATATGAATATGGCTTTGACTGTACATGAGTCGAGGGCATAACCATGGTGAAACGGACGCGGAAAATGTTAAATAACGGCTAAGTGCCTCATCGAAGGTCGATGCATAAAGCATGGATTTAATGGCGTCATTAAAGGGGGTGGTTAGGCTGCGTTGACCAAATAAAAAACTGATGTCCTGATTGCGAAAACACTGTTCAGCATTTTTTAAAACCTGTTGTAACTGTTGTTGACTAATTAGTTTTTGCCCCGAAAAGATATCTTCTAAGAAAATACTGCTGCCACTGAGCAGGACGTGATGTTCGACTTCATGACTCGCTGCCAAATCAATTAAAATAGACAATTGATGATGCGCAGGAATGTAGCTGTAGTCGCATTCAAAGCTCATACCATGACTCGCTTCGGTGAGTAGTACTGCTTCACTTGGAGCAATTGCTGATTTAAGGCACTCAAGAGTTGTTGGGCAGTTTGGTATTGTCCGACAGCGCAGCAGGTCGTGAGTGCTTTTAGAGGAATGTGCACGGACAGATCACGTTGATAATAAGCACTGACCATAAGCATGCGTTCAAGTTGAGCAGCCATTTTTTCAGCCTGTTGTAGCTTAGTCTCTGGTAACAACATAATAAAACGATCTCCTGCGAAGCGGCAGAGCAGGTCTTGTGGTCGTAAGTTTAAGCTAATCAATTGTGAAACATGCTGTAAAATAGATGTGCCTTCATCAAAGCCATGTGTTTGATTAATCTGATTAAAATTATGCATATCTAGCAGTATGACGGACATGTCGCTGGGTTCATGCAAGTTTTGCTCGATTGCGGCTTTGAGCTGTGTTTTAAAATAATGAGCATCGGCCAAAGGGGTGAGTGCATCGAATAAGCGATGATCCCGATAAATACGTTCTCGTTTTTGCATGTGTTTAGAAATTGCCTGTTCTTCTTGATGCCAAAAATAAATCCCGATGGTAAATAGATACAGTCCAATTGGAAAAGGAATGGACTCAAGCCATGCATCCCACATGATTTCTTTAGGCAGGCGAATAAACTCATCTAAGCTGTCCATCCACATGTGGAAAAAAATAAAACACAGTCCATAAAAGATATAGTTGGTTACACGGCCCAAAGGACGGCTTTTAATAATAAAGAAAATCCAAATACCAATAAAAACAGTTGCTCCCCCTTCACCTAAAATATCGACCCAGTTCCATTCAGCAAATGACTTGCTCTGCCCAAGTAAGATAAACAACCAAAGGGATAAGCTACAGGCAGTCGCTACACATAATAAAGGCCAGCGGTAGTAAGCAAAGTATTTAGGCATAGCATTTTTTGAAATGATTTATTTTCGCCCAAGCTAAACAGATTTAGATGACAGTTTGATGGCAATGGCTAGGGTCAAAATAGATCAGGGTATTTTTGATTTTTGAGAATAAAAATGCTGAAAAACCCTATCTTTGAGGTGAATATGCATCATTCTGTATGCTCAGTATTTTCTCTATACAGATCAAATTAGCTCACTTTTTGCTGAAAAAGGCCAAAAACAAATAAAAAGGGCAGATCGTAAAAGGCACTGTCACATCATGTTCACATTCAATTTCTATTGTGCGTTCAAACCATGCCACTTTGGCTTGAGGGGAAGAACATAATGCAAAATAATCAGAGCCGTTTCATGAAACATAAGCGTGCGGGTTTTCAGCTCAGCACACTGGTCCTGTCAATGCTGAGCATGACGCATCTACATGCCGAAGATAACACGGTGGAATATGTACAGGTCATTGGTCAAGCTGCAAGTATGGATAAAGCACTCAAAGAACAAAAACGTGCCGACCAAATCAGCAGTGTGGTACATGCCGATGGCATTGGACAATTACCCGATGACAATGCCGCAGAAGCGTTGCAACGGATACCAGGTGTATCTACAGAGCGTGACCAAGGCGAAGGACGTTTTGTTTCCGTTCGTGGTTTAGGCGCTGACTTAAATGCAGTAACCATCAATGGTACTTTGGTTCCCGCGCCTGAAAGCGATCGCCGTGGCGTAGCATTGGATGTCTTACCTTCAGAGCTAGTACAGTCATTGGCTGTGGTGAAAACGCTGACACCAGACATGGATGCCAACTCATTAGGTGGTACGGTGCAGGTTGAAAGTTTATCGGCTTTTGACCATGACGGTTTGTTTTATACGGGAACGGTTGAAGGTGGTTATGATGAAAAACGGGAAAAATATAGCCCTAAAGCATCTGGTGCTATCAGTAATCGTTTCAGTGTTGGTGAGGGGCAAGACAACCTTGGGGTGGCACTGGCACTGAGTTATCAAAACCGAAAATTTGGCTCGGACAATGTTGAAACGGGTGGGGCTTGGGATGGTGACGCACTTGAAGAAACCGCAATGCGTCAATATGACATCGAGCGTGAGCGCATTGGTGCGGGTTTAAACTTTGATTACCGTCCGAATGACACAGGCGAATACTATTTAAGAACTTTATATAGTCGCTTTAAAGACACTGAATCACGTCAGGAAGTGGCGGCTGAATTTTCTGATCCACAACTTGCAGGCCAGCGTGGTGATGCAGAAGTGACTCGTTCACTGAAGAGCCGTGAAGAAACACAAGAAATACAGTCTTTTGTCCTCGGTGGTAAGCAAGGTTTTGGCACGTGGACGGTGGAAGGTCAGCTCGGTTATAGCGAAGCATCGGAGGAAAATCCAGGGGGAATTTCGGGGGCAAAATACCAAGGTGATTTTAGTAATGTTGGATTTAATAGTACGCAAAAACCTGTAATTACGGCAGACCAAGATTTTTATGATGCGGCCAACTATGAGTTAGATTCGGTGTCGTGGGAAAAATCTAAAACCACCGATAAAGAATACAACGGTAAATTAGACTTTTTGAAAGACTATATGCTGGGGAATTATGCTGCTGCATTGAAGTTCGGCGGAAAAATCAGTCAACGTGAAAAAACCAACAATACCGATGAATGGAAATATGAAGATCTCAGTACGTCAAGTTCAGATTTCAATTCAAACAGCCATTATGAACTGGGTCAGTTTGGTCCAACCATTAATAAAAACGCTATTAAAGATAAAATCAGTGGATTAAATCCAAATGATTATGTGGTTGCTGACGGTTCAATCATTAATGACTTTAAGTCGAATGAAGACATACAAGCGGCTTATGTCATGAATACCGTTGATTTGGATCAACTGCGTGTGATTGCAGGCTTACGTTATGAAAATACCAACTTTGAAGCACGTGGTTTTGAGTTCAACGATGATGTGATCACTGCGACTAAATATGAAAATGACTATGATCATTGGTTGCCGAGTTTACATTTTCGTTATCAATTGGCCGATAACGCTTACCTCCGTGCCGCTTGGACCAATAGTGTGGTACGTCCAAACTTTGCGCAAAGTGCACCAGGTGTTTATATCGATGGTGATGAAGCTGAGTTTGGTAACCCAATGTTAAAGCCTTTAGAGTCTTCTAACTTTGATTTGGGGGTAGAAAAGTATTTTGGCAAAGCCAGTATGGTGGGTTTCTACGCATTTTATAAAGATATCGATAACTTTATTTATAACACCAATATTGCAGGAACAGGGCAATGGGCTGACTTTGATGAAGCTATAACCTATAAAAATGGTAATGAAGCAAAACTGTACGGGATGGAGTTTGCCTACTCACAAAAGTTTGACCATCTAGGAGCACCATGGAACGGGTTCTTGTTGGGTTTAAATACCACCTTTAGTAAGTCAGAGGCGGATATTGATTCGATGAAAGATGGCGAACTTCTGAGCCGTCGTATTCATTTACCAAACCAGTCGGATGTGGTGGCGAATGCGATGCTTGGCTGGGAAAATGAACGTTTTGGTGTACGACTTTCAGCAAATTATAAATCGAGTTATCTGTATGAACTTGGTGACATTGATACGCCAGAAAAAGACATTTATACCGATGACCAAATCTTCCTTGATTTTAGTAGTCATGTGAATTTATCTAAAAACTTACAATTGAAGTTTGATGTGCAAAACATCACCGATGAAACTTATTACAACTATGCAGGTTCTAAGGCTTATAACGCGCAATATGAAGAATATGGCCCAGCATACAAACTTGCACTGACCTACACCCACTTTTAAGTCGAATTAAATTTAGTTCCCAGGTTTGCTCAGCAGAAGCAGACCTGAGGTTCCTTGCCCAATTTTGAGTGTCTCTATGAAATTTTCATCTTTTAAATTGTCTGCTTTAAGCAGTTGCTTACTGTTACTGACAGCATGTAGTCAACACAGTGTGCTTCAGCCTACGCAGAGTAGCCAGTTGTTAAGCCCAGTTGAAATACCAATAGATCAGCCCATGGCAGCGAAGTTGCAACTACGTGAAGTCGACATGAATGGGGCGAAAACTGAGGACGTGCAATGGTTAAGCTTGAGTGCATGGCCTGAAGTTGCCGCACTGTTGAGCAGTAAAAATAAAGGGCTACAAATTTTAGATGATCAACAAAATGTACTACATCAAATTCAAGGTCAGTTTGGGCGTTTTGATTATCGGATTGGTTCGGAGCGTTTATTGATTGCTGCGTCAAATTTGCAACAACAGCAAATTCAACTGATGAGCATGAACTTAAAAAATAAAGCATGGGACAAACCCAGCTTTATTCCAAAGCGTTCATTTAAGTCTGAAGATGTTTGCCTATATACCGATGCTCAAGGGCTGAGTTTTGCTTTTTTAGTGGGTGAAGAGGGGCTTGGTGAGCAATGGTTGGTGGCTCAGCATGAGAAGGCTTTGGTTCAACCACAGTTGGTACGTCGTCTCAGTTTTCCACCTGCCAGCAGTGTATGCAAAGTGAATGATAGCACCGCAGAGCTGTTCATTAATGAAGAGAATGTTGGGGTTTGGGCATATCCAGCTCATTCTGAAGCTGACATGGTGCGTCAAGCGGTGGATCTCGTGCAACCTTTTGGTTCGATTCAAGGTTCACCCTCTGCAATTGCGATTGTAGATGATCATGTCGCTGTACTCGATGCAGAAAAACCTTTGCTTTATCGTTATCAAAAGCAAGATAAGCAATGGAAAGCACAGCCGCCTTTACAACTAGACACGGTGAAAGAAGCAGAGACTTTGAGTGTTCAAGGTAATTTAACTGATAAATCCTTGCTGATTTTAGATGATAAAACCGTAAAAGTGACAGATGTGGAATGGGAAACTCAGACCCAGACCAAAGCTCAAAATATCATCACCATTCCAGCAGAAGTGCAGACCGAGGGTGTGCCAAGTACAGGTGACGCGGCTGATGATCCTGCGATTTGGCATAACGCTGCACAGCCGAGTCAGTCCCGTATTTTAGCGACAGATAAACAAGGTGGTCTACAGGTTAACGACTTACAGGGCAAAACTGTGCAGTACTTGCCAGTAGGGCGATTGAATAATGTTGATGTACGCCACGGTTTTAAATGGGGCAATCAAACGGTCGATTTGGCTGTGGCATCGAACCGAGATCATAACAGCCTGCATCTCTTTGCGATTCAACCCAAAACGGGCAAGGTTTCTGTGCTCGGCGAGTTAGCAACTACATTGGATGATATTTATGGCATTTGTATGTACCGCGATGCTCAAGGGGAAATCTATGCCATTCCTAACGATAAAAACGGGACTTTCGTTCAATACCATATTACGGCTGCACAGCAAAAATTACGGGCTGAAGAAGTACAACGTTTTTCAGTTCAAACCCAACCTGAAGGCTGTGTCGTAGACGATGCCACAGGGCGTATTTTCTTGGGTGAAGAAGATGTCGCGGTGTGGGTAAAAGATCTCAACCCAAAATCTCAGCTTCCTATGCAGCAGGTGATTGGCGTAGGAGAGGTGATGCATGATGACATTGAGGGAATGGGACTTTATCACGGCAAAAAGCAAAGTTATTTGGTGGTTTCAAGCCAAGGCAATGACAGCTTTGTGGTGCTTGATGCCGCAGCACCTTATAAGGTTCGTGGCGCATTCCGTGTAGGCATCAATACCGAAAAAGGCATTGACGCTGTGTCTGAAACAGATGGACTAGATGTGAGCTCCCTAAATTTTGGTGGCAAATGGAAGCAAGGCATGTTGGTGGTGCAAGATGGACGTAAACGTATGCCTGAAACCAATCAGAACTTTAAATACGTGCCGTGGGAGAAAATCGCTCAAGCCCTGCATTTGGAATAAATAGGGCTTTAGTACATAGGCTGGGGCAAAGAGTCACAGCCCATTTTAAAAATATATATGTACTGCACCATGCAGTAAAAAAATTGGAGTGCGTTATGCAAGCAACGATGGATCAAATGTCAGTTTGGATGTTGATTAGCCATGCTAGTGTGTTGGTGAAAGTAGTGATGTTGATTTTGGTTTTATCCTCAGTAGTAAGTTGGTATTTAATCGTGCGTCACGGTATGTTACTTCGTGGACAAGAGCAGCTTTGGAACCGCTTTTTAAAGAATTTTAGACAGCAAAAAGATCTCAATCTTTTACAGCAAGACTACCAACAGCCTGAACAACAAAAAGGAGTTGTCAGCATTTTTCAACATGGGGTTGATGAATACCATCAATTGATCAAAGATGAGCAACTTACTACAAGTGATGTAATTGATGGGGTAGAACGTCGTTTGCTCAGCAGCATCAGTGAAGAAGAAGAAAAGCTTCAGCAAAATCTTACCTTTCTCGCAACAGTCGGTTCAGTCAGCCCTTATATAGGCTTATTTGGAACGGTCTGGGGCATTATGAATGCGTTTATTGGACTGTCTGCCGTTGAACAGGCAACCCTCAATACAGTTGCACCAGGAATTGCAGAAGCGCTGATTGCAACAGCCATTGGTTTATTTGCCGCTATTCCTGCGGTAGTCGCGTATAACCGCTTTTCGGCACGTGCTGACAAGCTTTCCAGTCGTTATTACGGTTTTGCCAATGAGTTGCAAACGCGTATTTATCGTTTGTTGGGGCACACTGAGCGCGCTTCGCGTTAAGGAGCAACAGCCATGATTAAGCGTCCTCAAAAATTAAAACTCAATGCTGAAATGAATGTGGTTCCTTATATTGATGTCATGTTGGTGCTATTGGTGATTTTTATGGTGACTGCACCAATGTTGACGCAAGGCATTCAAATTGATTTGCCTAAAGTGGATGCCAATGTCATGCCCGCGTCACAACAGCAGCGTATTGTCACTCTATCTATTCAAGCCAATGGTCAGTATTACTGGAATATTGGATCAGAAGTGAATACCGAGAAAGTTACGGATCAGGCCATTGATTTAGCCACTATGCAACAAAAACTGGTTCCGATTATTCAAAAAGATAAAAGCTTACAGTTTTATGTACGTGCCGATCAGGATGCTGATTATCAACTGGTTGCACAGGCCATAGCATCCTTGCAAAAAAGTGGGGTAACGAACTTGGGGCTAGTGACAGAGGAACCACAATCATGATGGCAACCGTTTCCAAAATTAGGTTTCGTGATCAAGGTCTAGCGCTTTCGGTCACGGCTGGATTACATATTGCGCTAATTGCATGGTTATGTACGGTTGAGATGCATGAAACATTGGTGGAACCTAAGCCGAAAACCATTCAATTACAATTTGTGCAAATACCCCCTCCAGCCAAACAACAACCTGAACCTAAAAAGCCTGAGCCGATAGTCGAAGAAAAACCCTTACATGAGCCTGTCAAGAAACAGCTTGAGAAACCTACTGAAGTCCAACCGAAAACCACCAAGAAGTTTGTAGAGTCACAGAGCAACAAAATTGTACCTACAGCGTCTAAACCGACACAGCAAGTCGTGACGGAAAAGCAAACGGCAGTAGCGGAATCTCAGAAAACAGTAGATACGCAGTCTCAAGCGGATATACCAACTCAGACGAAGACCCAGAAATCAGTAGAACCTAAAGCACAAACTCATCCTGAATCATTTGATGTTAAAAATTATCAACCTGTTGCAAAAATAGCACCAGCCTATCCTGAACAAGCTTTGGATCGTAAACTTGAGGGGGATTGCACAGTGATGTATAGCGTAAATGAAAAAGGACGGGTAGAAAATCCTAAAGCACAAGGCGATTGTCATCCGATGTTTGTACGACCTTCGATACAGGCTGCACTCACTTTTAAATATCAGCCTCGTCTCGTCGATGGCAAACCGACCAGTGTGTCGAATGTTAAAAATACCTTCCAATATCGTATTGAAAGTTAATTTTATGTGCTAACTCAAACCAGAGCTGGCAGTCCATTCTTTCATATGTCTGTCTAGTTAAATTTGAACTAAATTCTTTTTAGCCTAAATCTTCTTTCTATCAAGAAACGTTTCAAATAGTGTCAGTCTACAGCACATTTTTCCTTGAAACGTTTTATGGAAACGTTCACAACCTACATATATTTAAGGGTTACTGCTTTTGTTTTTATGTGATTAATATTCTTAATGGCTAAATATAGGTCTTCATCATGTTGTTCTACTTGACTGAAAAACTTCGTGTCGATATCTATCAGAAGTCGGAGTATAGGTACGTTTTACGATTGATAGAACCGGTTTATTCAACTTAATGTCATCTCGTGCCATTTTAGCTTCCAAGCATTTAGTTGCTTCTTAAATAAAGTTCTTAAGATCATGTCGAGGTGATATGAAGTGAACAACACTTTTTGAATCAACTACACCATTCTTGCAAAATTCATTACTGATACGATGTTGACCTACTGGATTACAAAATCGTTGATGACCTTTGATGAGTAGTGAGGAATATTTTTTGGGTTATAAGCGTCATCTAAACTCGGGATTAATTCATCTATTTTCTTTGCTTGTATGAAATTAGGTTTCAATGGCTCTTTTTGAGTAACAGGTCCAATATCTTGATCGAAATAATAAATGTTTAGCATTTGTATGTGCTTGTTCTAGGGTGGTACACACCATGGTTACCAATAGTTTTCCTTTTATTTTGGCCATTCGGCATGAGTGTTTCAATAAAGTAGATTTTAGATTGGGTAACAACAACACCAAAGCCAATGGTTAGAGAGTCACGATAAAAAACTTTTTCCCTGATATCTCTAGAGGGAGACTATCAATAAATGGTTTTATTAGCTTATGTCTTTGCCCCATTGCACTTTTTAACTGATTGAAACAATACATAGAAATATAGCACAATAATTTTAGAGCCTACCGTAATGCCTACTTTTGATGATTTATGCGGATTGAAGTGAACAGAGCGAGGGAGGAGTTCAGTTATAAGCTTATTGTTATTAAAATAAATAAAGTACTCCGAAGATGCCGCTGCATGTGTCGTTACCCTGAACCCGATGAGTTCAAAGCTGGTTGCATGAATTAAGCAACATTAAGGTGTATTTGGCAACAGAAAAAATCCCATAACAAATTAATTTTCATACATATTTTTGTTTAAGGTCTACCAAAAAACAAGTAGCAACTTTAAACAACATTCTTGCAGTATACACTGGGTATACATGGAATTTAAGAGGTATTTTTATAACAAAGGTATACACTGGGTATACATTATATGGAATAAAAAAAGGCCTTTGTGGCCTTTTAAAAGTTGCGCGTTAATTGGAATTACAGGTATTCAAATACCTATTTTTACCTAAAAATTCTATGACATCTCTTTTTATATATCCCACTTTTCTTGGCCCCACTTTAATAAAGGGAATACCATCGCCTTTACATCTTTTAGCTTGAAGCCAAGACAGTGATAGATCACATACCAAAGCTACGACTTCTGGTGAGAATACAGCATCTTCAGGAAGATTCCAAAATTGATGAATTGAGCTCAAACGTTGCTCTTCTGACATGCGAGCAATACGATCCAATCTTTTTTTCATTAATTTTACAGGTCCTATAACAACTTTTGTATTTTAGATATACCTATAGATATATCTTCTGATAGGAAGAACATAGCATATGAAATTTTTTTAAATTTCATTTCGTTTAAAACATCAAAAAATCGGTTTATTTTTTTAAATAATATTGTTCCTGGTTAGCTAACTAACTTTTTACTTTGACTGTATCGATG
>OEQO01000047.1_pt1 | contig 28809 bp, 26 predicted proteins | sample 1539751 | NCBI WGS metagenome assembly OEQO01 (sample SAMEA3891237, study PRJEB23780) | metagenome | biome: terrestrial biome; feature: animal house; material: water of meat washing | place: Italy | collected 2015-05-12 | reverse complement strand
ATAATAGTACTTCTACATTAGTAAGACAAAGATTAACGAATAAATAGATAATCATAAATAAAAGGACAGCATATGCTGTCCTTTTTTGCTTAGGAGAACATATGGCATACACCGTAAAAATAACACCAGCTAATAAAACTGTAAATATAAATGAATCTGTATTATTTGCTTTAGAGCCTTTAGATCCACCTTTAGAAGGCATTTTTACCTATGAATGGTTTGTTGATGGGGTAAGTTCGTCTACAACAGGAACCTTTACTTATGCTGGTTCTAATGTACCAGGAACAAAAGCTATTAAAATTGTATCTACATATAAAGCTACAGCTGAAGGCCAAGAAGAAACTTCAGAAGACACAACTAATCTTACTATTGTAATAGATGAAAGTACCTTACCGTATATACATCCTTTACCACAAAGAAACACGGCCTATATTTGGTGTGGGTGGTGGGTATTGTATGAAATTCAAGATATGACTTTAGCAGGTAAAGATTGGAAGACTGAAGACCCTAATAGCAAATATTATCTCCATAGATACACTTTAGCTAAAATGCTAGCAGACTATCCGGAGGTGGATGTCCAAGAATCCAGAAATGGCTATATCCTACACAGAAGCGCTTTTGATGTAGGTATCTTTTACTAAAATTATGGGACTGTTTACAGTCCCATTTTTGTATGTTATGATATCACCATAATCTAAATGGAGTAGTGAAAATGAAAGACCAAATCCAAGTACCAAATCATATTAAAGTAAAGGCCCATTTCCTTCATACAGAGCAAAAGAAAACATTTAAAGATGTGGCCCAAATCATTGTCACTAGTTATCCGGAGTTAGATTTAAAATTATCTGCTTTGGATGTAAGTATAATGTGGCAAGAAGTGGAATCTGCTAAAGATAATCCTAAAAACCCTTCATATATTTTCCGTAAAAGATTTGTCCCACATAACCAAAACGGCAAACCTCTGAAAACAAAAAAGGCTCCTCAAAAAGAGAAGCCTCGAAAAACAGCTGCTACAGATGAACAGATTAAAGCATTACTTAATAAGTGCTGGTAACTTAACACCTAAGTAACTAGACATTTTAGAGCGTCCTGCCATTTTATCCATATCGGAGGCATCGATAATTCGTGCCTCTTCTTCACCTAAACCAATAGTATATGGATTAACACACAATCCATAACGTAGCAATAAAGCAACCATTGGCTGTAAGCTAGAAGGGTCATTGATTACTTTAAATTCACCTACGTGTTCTTCTTCCTCTAAATCCATGCCTTCACTAAACGGGGCGTAGAATAATGAACTTACTAATTCATTGTCACCGTATTTAGCTTTAACACCTACAACAACATATTCCACTGGACTAGTGACATCACAGTAAAGAGGTAAGCCGTTTTTAAGGATACCGTATGCATTTGATTCTTCATCATCGTTTCCGTCCATCCAACCCGAAGCAGCTAATAAAGCAGCACAACGAGAAGATGCAACAACATACGACCCTGAATACGAAGTATTCCGTTGAATATCTGAATTCATTTCACAGATATAACGGTATAGTTTACGAGATTGCTCAGGGGCATTATCAATTCCGGTTAAATCCAAAACGGCTTTATCTGTAACACCTGTAACTCGGAATCTACTACTAACAGTAATTAAGCTTTGTAGAATATCTTTGTTGATTTCGTCTGCCATTTGAGTGGCTAATACATCTTCTACCATATTAACAGCATCAAAGCCTGTAGATTCCATATCTTGAGCTAATTCTACGGTCAACTCAGTTTTAAGTTTACGAGACTTAATTTCAGAATTCCATTTGTCTACACGGAAACGGGCTTCACTGATACCGGGGTCCCGGCTTTCAAACTTAGAAGTAGCCGCTGCCTCAGAAACCAATCTAATTGCTGAATTGGCGATAGCTTCCGACAGAATATCAAATTCCTTAGTCTCTGATATGTTAGCAAAAGGAGTGTCCTTAATTACTTTATAGACCACGTTTTGGTATTTGAACATATTACCTTTAACGAAAGTATCTTTATTAGCTACGGTGAATTCCTGGAGCCCTGCCCTATCATTTTTAGACACCGCACCAGCATAAGTAGCACCGGTAACAAAAGATAATTCATTGTCTGGGGTTAGATATTTTACTCCGAATAATGTAGCTAAAGGCATTGTAGTTCTTTGAGTAGCTACCAGCTCAGAATAAATTAATTTTGTTGTGGCCCTGGTTAAAGATAATAAAGTGGGACGGCTGTTCATGTTACTATTACTGATAGTTGATTCTTGCAATAGACTATCAATAGTTAATTTTTTATAGCTCATGTTGATTCCTTTGTGGTCATATTGATATATTTATAATGTACTTCTAAATAATTTTATGATAATATTCTTCTAGGAGGTACATATGTACGAAATATTCAGAGACAAAAATGGTGGGCTAAACCGTAACTGGAAAATCCTCCATAAGAAAAACCCAGACATAATCAACTCAATCGATATGCCATACAATGATAAAACAAAGATAAGCCTTGTACTATTGGGGTTAACTGAGTTAACAAAGTGTTATTGCGGTAAAGAATTGGCTGTAGAAAAAATTAAAGGCGGTGCTGTTTACTGTAGTACAAAATGTGCATCAAATGACCCTAAAGTAACAAAGCTACGAGTATCAAATACTGATATTGCTAAAAAGAATGAAAAAATAAGTGGGTCTAATAAAGGCCATGATAACAAAGCACAATGGGCTGCAAGAAAAGCCAAGTATGGTGAATCTGGGATGTCAGAAGAAGCTCTAGAAAAATCTAGAGAGCAAATGAAGAGTAACGCAGAAAAAGCTAAACAAACATGTCTAGAGAAATATGGAGTTGAAAATTCATTCAGTATCCCTGAAGTAATAGAAAAAATCAGAGATAAACAAATTGAAAATAATAGTTCAAGGAACCATTTGCCTGATTGGTTATATGATAAAGAACAATTTATTTCTCAATTTATTTCTATCGACCAAACTGCAGAATCTTCTGGTGCATGTAAAGACTTAATATATCGTCTTTCTTATGAATACGGATTGCGAGAAAAATATACTTCTATTGGTGAAACTCAATTAATTGAGTTTATTGAGTTACTCGGATTCACTCCATCTAAAACCCGTAAAGTAATTGCTCCTTTAGAATTAGACGTATATATTGAAGAGAAAAATCTTGCAATAGAATTCAATGGAATTTATTGGCATTCTAGTGGGTCTAAAGAAACGGATTCAATCAAATCAAAACATTTAGACAAAACCGAACTGTGTGAAGCTAAAGGAATCCAATTACTCCATATTTTCGAAAATGAATGGGTAGATCCAGTTAAACAAGAAATCTGGAAATCTGTTATCAGAACTAAACTAGGTAAATCTGAAAGAATCTATGCAAGAAAATGTATAATAAAAGATGTCCCATATAAAGAAGCTAAAGACTTTATCAATAGGACGCATCTACAAGGACATACAACACATTCTAGAGCAAAAGGATTGTACTATAATGGAAACTTAGTACAGATAGTTACTTTTGCCCCAGGACGTTACAGAGATGGCCAGGAATTAATAAGAATGTGTTCTGAATTGAATACTGTTATTATAGGTGGAGCCTCTAAACTATTAAAAGATGAAAAATTCTTTTCGTATGCAAACCGACGCTGGTCTACAGGAAATGTCTATTCATCTATAGGAATGACTCAGATTGGAATAAGTCCACCGTCAGATTATTATATAGAAAATGGTAGATTATTCCATAGAAGTGTTTTTATGAAATTTAAATTAAGAGCTAGACTTAAAAAGTATGACCCTAATTTAACTGCAATAGAGAATTGTTATAATAACAATATCCGTCGAATTTGGGACTGTGGTAATATAGTATTTGAAACGGTATAGATGCAAAAATGGGAACTCAAACGAGTTCCCATTTTTATTATAGGCCTTTCACGAAGATACGGCGGAAGTAAGCGTTCTTACCAAGAGAGTTGGTAATGTCTGGCATACCAGAACGGATACGCGAACCTGGAGCTTGTTCAGAACTCAGAGCAAATGGGTTAATACCAATACCATAACGTGTCTTGAAGCCCAATACTGGTTGGAAATTCTTTGGGTCTGCGCCACGTAATGGAGTCAGAGCAACGTAAGGAGCGTAGTAAATACCGGCATCCATTTCGTTAACACCTTTATAACCAACAGTAAAGTAATCTTGACGCGCATACTGGTCAATATACACCTTGTATGTACCGCCTAAAACACCAGCAAATACAGACTTAGTAGTATCAGCATTCATACCAGTCGCAAGACCTTGAGCTGCCGGACTTACGTTCTTATCAACAGCTGCTAGAGCGTTAACAACGTTACGTGAAGCGATGATGAAGTTACCAGCACCACGACCAGTTTGACGGGCAATCTCGGTTGCTTCTTTGTCAATTTGGAACAGCAGAGCTTTAAATGATTCACCGGCCCAACGAGCGCCACGGATATCAATTGGGTCTTGGAAGTCAAACACACCAGCTTTAGAGCCGACAGTTTGGGTCATACCGGTCTTACCGATTTGTGCAGAGTAGTTAATCCAATCTACAACTTCACGGTTAATTTCAAGCATGATTTCAGTAGCAAGAATACCACTTAATTCAGCGTCAGCGTCCATACCATGAACAGCACGTAAATCTTGTGCTAATTCGATAGAATACTGTGCTTTCAATTGACGAGACTTAGCTTCAATTACTTGCTTGTCGATACGGAAGCCCATTTCATTCCATGGGTTATCCTGAGAACCGTTAAAGTTTTCTTGTAATTCAGCGATAGAAGTAGCCATACCTTCTGCAATTTCAGCCAGAGTACCAGCTTCAACCAGTGCCAGCATAGCAACATCTAATTTAGCGGCATCTGTAGCAGCGGCATCAATAGTAACACCAGTTACAGCTTGAAGATATGCAGTACCGGTTTCGATAAATGTATACTTAACGATATCGCCTTGAGTTAATACTTTACCAGCGGTAGCAGCAGGGAATGTAGCAGCAGCGCCTTTACCACTGAACATTGCATCTGGAGCATACATTGGGTGGAATGCTTCTTTAGCACCAGCAGCCAATGGGTCATTGCCATAAACAGCGCGCAATGCGAAAATCTGACCTGTAGGCTTATCCATTGGTTGAACACCACAGATATCAAATGCAATCAGATTAGGAATCGCACGACGTACCATACCCATAACAGCAGGGCCAATCTGGGTAACAGCACCAGAAGTTTGACCTGAAGCGATGTTAGTAGCATTATAACCGTGGTCACCACCAATTTCTGCTTCTGTTAAGAAACTACCGAAAGCTTCAGCGATTTTTTCATCACGGAAAGCAGGCTCAGTATGGATAGCTTGTTCTTGTTGTTCCATGATACGAGCAATAAGAGCTTGTTTCTTAGCGCCGACAATAGCAGGAAGTTCTTCATGCTCTAACAGTGGAGTCCATTTTTGTAACAATTCTTGAGAAGTTTTTACTGACATTATTAAGTACCTTTATAAAGAAAATCGAATTTACGTAATTATTTATATCGTCGTATTATTTGGCAATACGACGAGCTGATTTGACATATGAATCCATTGCGCTTGGCTTACCAGAATCTTCTACTACAGGAGGAATGTAGTTAAGAGAGCTTTCATTCAATGTATCTGCATCTTCTGTTGGTGTTAGCTTAGTGCCTTCAACCATAGTAACGATAGCAGTCAATTTTGCACCAAATTGGTCATCAAATTTCATGCCTTCAGTTAATGAAGCTACTTTTTCCTTTTGGCTTTCTGTTAAATCCTTAGTGGATTCTTTGATTAATACTTCGCGATTCAATTTAGATAACTCTTCCTTGAGAGCCACATTACTTTCGAATAGAGAAGAAACTTCATCACGAGATTCTGCTAATTCTGCTTCCATTTCAGAAACAACGTCAACCGATTCTTCAGGTACTACAATATTATGTTCCACGAACAATTCTTTCATACCTAAAACCATTGATTCAAACAATTGTGCTTTAACACTATTATCAACAGCTAATTTATTTTCATTTAGCCACTCTTCTGCTAAATGGTCGAAGAACATATTTGCTTTAGCTGATAAACTTTCTTCAGCTAATCGATTTGCTTCTTCTTGTGCTTCTGCTAATTTAATTTCAGCAGACTCAGTAATTGTTTTGATGTGTGATTCTGCTAAAGACAATGCATGGGTCTTTACAGCTTCAGCATAAACTATTTTGAAATTTTCTTTTGTTTCTGCAGAAAAATTGGCAGATTCAAAAATCTCATCTAACTGGACATCGACCTCTAAAGTCGAAGCTTCTTTAAGTAATTGTTCTAACATGTTGATTCCTGCTCTTGATTATAGATTTATTTATACTGCTTCCTAGCGACACTTAGAAGCAAACTTTTTTAATGCCTCGGAAAAACTTTTAAGGTTTTCATCCGGAGATTTATCGAGGTTTTTAGATTCATCGATTTGAGTAGACTCTTTAATAAGGATTGGAGTAACAAATGCTTCTGGAGCTGAAGGGCCCCAAACCGCATCTACACCTACAGTAAGTCTAAATCCTTCTTGAACAATATTATAGCCACGTCCAGAATCTTTAACTTTACCTAATCCTCTGCTACTTACACCAGGAATCCATCCTGCTCGAACGTTTGCAGCTAGTTTATCACCAGGACCGTTATCACCTTCAATAATCCTAGCTCGACCAACTACGTTATTTCCTTCCCACCATAAATCTTCGATTAATATAGCGGCTAGATTGGGGTCAACATTAGCCCTAGGTGGATGGTTTAATTCTCCCAGTGCTTGTTTGGTTTTTACCTGGGTCCTTATATAGTCATCAACGGCCTTTTCTAAAATAGCTTTAGGGTACATTCTTTTGTTGTTATTAACAACATCAGCTTGCATGAAAATGCCTTGGATATAAAGACCCGGTGACAAACCTTCTGTAGATGATTCAACTACAAGAGAATGTACTTCACCGGGTAAACCCCAATCTTCTGTTAGTAAAATTTCTTCCATATTACCTCAGAAAATTAATCTAAACCCATAGTCTTGCGTTTACGTAAAGCAATTTTTCGCTTACGTAAAGCTCGTGTCTGGACAGAAGGGTTAGCTCGTTTAGTTTTAGATGCTTTGCGTGCAATAGCTCGTCTTTTAGCTTTAGAAAGACCTGTAGTCTGGAATGCATTACGTTGACGGGTCTTAATATCTTTTTTACGAGTAACTTCACCTTTACTTGTAACGTGCTTAACGATAAATTCGTTTAATGGCATATCAGCTACAATAGAACCCATAGCAATAGCTAAACCTGGGTCAGATTCAGCTAATCTTTCACACAACCCCATTTGTTCTTCTTTAGATAAAACAGATAAGGTTTTTAATGTGGCTTCGGCTTCTGGTAGTAAAGATTCGTAGCTATTTGCTTGTTCGTTTGAAATAGCTTCAACAATAATCATTACTTGTCCTCTTTTTTAGCTTTTTTATCGTCTTTCTTGTCGTCTTCAGATTCATCATCTTCTGATTCATCATCTACATCATCGTCAATAGGCTCTTCACCTTCAATATAAAGTTTTGTAACTTCTAATTTACGAGATTCAACAAGTTCTTTTGTTCGTTCAGCCATAATTGCATTAAATGCACGACCTGCTTTAACTAAGTCATTAGACTTAATTGCCTGGATAATGGTTTCCATTAAAATTCCTCTTCAGGGGGTTTATAAATAGACATCTTATTTTCTAATTCAATTTGTTTGATTTCTTCTAAAATATCTTCATCGGACATTTTAAGATAATCCTTCATAGCAGTCCGTCTAGAGATATATGTACCAATGATAGACTCGGCTCTTGAGAATAAATCTACACGGGCTCCGGTGATTTCGGCATCTCTTACTTCAGTGAAATACGAATCCTTATTAAAAACCATTACAATATTATTTCTTTCTTCAGCCCAATCATTTTCAGTGATAATTTTCTTTAATATCAAATTACTCTTTAAAATATCTAAGAAAATTTCTTCAAATTTGTTTTGAAGCTCTCTGATGAACTTACCGAATTGCAATTCATCTCTAGAAATAACAGAACCTGAATCAAATTGAATTCCTTGGCCATCTGAAGGAATCCTAGATAACGGAATTCTTAAAGCGGCATATAGAGCTGAACGGAACCATTTGACATCGTCCATCTCATTCATTCCTGAAGCACCTGGAAGAGTATCTACTTCTGTTACAGCTTTACCGTCTCTACGTTGCAACCAATAATCTTCAGTCATAGACATATTATGTTGCTGGTTTTTAATCTTACCTGTTGTAGCATCATAAACAACCCTATTTTTAAAGGTATTCATGATATGTTGCATGTGTTCATTTGATTTACGGGCATTCATATTGCCAGTATCAATGTAGAAAACTCTTCGGTCTGGAGCCCTAGTAATTCGATAAATGACCATTGCGTCTTCTAACAATTTTAACTGGTTGGCAGGCTTAACTGCTCTATGCAAATACCCGATAATATTTTGGCCACTACAATCTACTAATCCACTATGTGCATATACCATAGCAGATTTTGGAATACGGACCCGAGTTCCTGGAGAATAGACCAATGTCCCTATTTGGTAATTTTCGCGTCCTGTGTCATACAAGAAGTATTCGTCATATCCTTTGACTACTTTGACGCCTTTTTCCATCACCGTCTTTATTTCTCGTACAAATTCTACACTCTTCGGGTCTAATCTACGAACTTCCAATATCCCGTCTTTAGGTCTACTAGGGTTTACAATTTTATGAAAGAATATACGAGAATCGACATACCACCGTTTAAAATGATCTGTACCTTTACGCAGAAAATTCCTCTAACATCTTTTTCTTGATATTTTCAGAAAAATTAGTTTTATCTAAATCTAAAGAAATTACATCTTTGTCCCGCTCAAACACAATAGCGTCAGAAACAATCTCTTGTACCGCATTATCCACTTCATAATTGTTTAATAGATTTCTATACGTATTAATTAATTCAGCGGTGTTTTTTGCTTTGGCTTCATACCCACCAAACATTTGTTGGAAGAAGCCTGAGCCACCTTCCATACTTTCAATTTCGGTTGCACCATCATCCATTTTAGGAGACGTTACAGATTCGATATTGTCCTGTAAGGTTTCTTTATATTTTTGTTGGTCCCTTAAATGCCAAGGCAAAAACATGTTTAAAATATCAAAATTCATTTATACTCCCATTTTACTTTTATTTATACAGCAGAAATAGGGGCCACCGAAGCGGCCCATTTCTTATTAAACCCACCAGTCAATAGAGAATGTACACTCGAATGTTTGGACCTCGTTTGAAGAATCCCAATCTAGTGTAACTTCACCTACGTTAGTAGGCCATACTCCACTCAAATCAATTTCTTTAGAAATAGTCTTGCCGTCCCTATCAAATTGACGGATAATGGCAGGCTTTTTATATTGAGCTGGAGTACCACCGGTAATTTCATTGCCCATACCAGCGGCAATAGATTGCCAATCTGCTAAATCTTGGCGTACGTTATGCTTGCTGTCGTTATACACCGTAACAGTCCAATCATCATAAGTGCGATCGCCTGCAATATTAATTTTACGGTTCATATAACCGACAGGAACTTTTTCTACAATAGCAGCCGGCATAGCAGCCGCTTTACATTTGAATTTGAATGTCTGTCCCATGAAAGGGATTTCTACCTCAAAGAGGTTCGGACGAGCAAAGTCGCCCGATTCAAATGCTTTGGTAATGTCATCTAAAAACATTTATACCTCTCATTCTTAGTTTACTGGACCGATAATTTCATCGAAATCTGCACCGGTTTCAGTAGAAACAAAGTTCAGTGTGATAAAATTTATCGCCTTCGCTGGTTTAATGTAGAATGAAGCTACAAATCCGTTACTATCAATAACCTGTGGAGTGTTGTTAGTAGTATCACAAACCACACGGAATCCATAAGTACCACCTAAGGCTTTAATGCGGTCTAGATATTGTGTAGTTTCCATACGGAATGAGCTACGAGTAAAATCATCGTTGTTTTCGAATAATTTATACTTAGACATGCCACCGATATTGATCTTAAGCATGTTGAATAGACGACGTACGTTAACACGGTCAAACGGAGTTTGAACCTTGGTAGCAGTCTTATCACCAAATAAAATAAATCCGTCGCCGCCGGAGAAACCTACCACAGGGTTAATTGCCTCTTGGTATAAACGGTCACGATGGCTTTGTTTAGGCTCGATAGCAAGTTTAATACAGTTAAGTAACTGGCCACGGTTATAACCGGCAAAGCTATTCCATGGATAAGCTATTGTGTCGTTACGGGCGATTAACCCTGCAATATCACCAGCTAAAGGAACCCAACGATTAACGTCATTGTACTTGTCGTACTGGTATTTATAGTTGCCGTCGATGAACGCGTATGTTGAGCTAATATTCATATTAGCGGTATCATATGTGCTCTTGCCGGTACGCCAGTCGATAATATTGTCAATTGCCCTAGTTAAAGGAATATTGACCATGGTAGAACGAGGCGGAGAAATTAATACCAGACAATCTTTACGTTCATCAGCAATAGACACTACGTGTTTTTGTACAGTAGACGAAATCTCTGCTGTTTCACCAGAAGAACATCCTGCTATGAGTGTATTGATGATTAATGACTCGCGGTCTGAGAACATATCCCAAGCCATCATTAAGTCGCCTGCCGTTATGCTATCGTTAGCTGATAAGCCGCCTGATAACTTGACTACACCACTAAAACCTTTAGGGAAGTTCACCGCTGTAGCATAGATGTAACGACTAGAACCTTTAGAGAAATAATCATCCATATAAATGTTATTACGGTATACGTCTTTATCACCTTGTCGAGTAGATACAATGAAGTTTTCTACTACTACACCAGCACGGCGAATAATAAACACATATTGGTCATCAGTTTCAGGACCGTAATTCATTACAGCACGGGCATTAGAAGAAACCAATTCACCTGAAGGATATACTGTGATTTGTGTGTTAGCTTCATACGCTGCTTTAGAAACGATTTCTACTTCAATCTGAGAACCTAATTCACCTGGGTATAAAGCCACTACACCCGGCATATTATATGCTTTAATTTTGTTGATAAAAGCCTCAGCAGAAATATATTCACGGGCCATATCTGTGTTAGGGATCATAATAGCCGAATCAGTTTCAATTTTGCCTAATGAAATAGTAGCAGACACACCAGAAGAAGCAGAAGTCACTTCAGCTGTCCATGAACTACCTAAATCAGGGAATTGATTGATTGATTTAGCATATGCAATGATTTTCTTAGTAGGAATAAACACACTTAAGATTTTACCATCAGCATCCACTTTAGTGACTAGACCGTTTTCTTCTACGATATTTTGCAAGTATTTGACTCGAATCTTATCACCGACAGCATAGTTAGAGCCGGCAGCAGAAATAGTAGAAACGATGTTATTTACTATAGGAGAAGCATTCTTTGCATTTGTTGCATTAATTGCACGAACAACGCGTAAATCATTACCATATTGCAAGAAGTTCATAGCAGACATAAAATAATCTGCAGTTTCATCATCAGGAGAACCGAAAATTTCTACTAACTCAACTTCATCTGTAATTTGGATAATATCTAACGCAGGACCCCACCGAAATTTACCGGCAATACCGGCACGTCCAGTAGAGTTATTAACCACAGTGCTTTGTACTGTGGATTCGCGGGCTTCATAACCCGGAGATAACAATGCCATGTTTAACCCTCTTTGATTTATTTACTAATTATTTATAATGCTTAAACGAATGCCATGCCTTGATTATATACTTGGTCTTCGCCCGTATTTAAAATTACAACAGGCATATGGTCATCAGACATCTCATCTATTTCACGTCTAAATAATTCATCCACTAGCCTGGTTTCAGTGTCTCTTAACTCTAAAAATTTATCTTGGGTTGTTAGCCAGGCAAAAATAACTAGCCCCATCACAAGGTCGTCATTATAGCCATCTTCAGCTGCCCAACTATTTTTCTTCTCACTAAATGTTCTTAATTCTGATATAGTTTGCTTATGGTTAATCTTAAGTTTGTCCTTTTCAATTAAATCTTTTAATGTAGAACAGCCTATAGCTTTCGAACGCTTAGTTTGTTTAAGACCTGGGTCCTGATAACTATCAAAAATAACATTTTCATAATCCAAGTCAAAATACAATGTTTTAGCTATTGTTAACCCTGTAGAGTTCAATTCGATATAAATTGCAGGGTTAAAATACTTAGCCAAATAATGGACCAAAATATCCGGAAGAACTAAATGTGAAATAGTATTAGAATGTAATACTGCTACCTGTTCCCACTGCTCATCTGTGATGTCAATAATATTAAGGGCGTGGTAATCTTGGCCTCGTCCTTCAGCAGAATCTAGTGTAGCAATATATTTTCTATCTTCTTGTGGCTCTTTGTATATGTAAAACCTGTTATCGTCAGGTAGACAATCGACCCCTTCTAATATGGATAACTTAGTTCCGGAAATAAGTGTGCCTGACGACCCCTCGAAGGCTCCTAAGTGCTCTTGTCTAAACTGTTCTAGGCTAGAGCCTGAAATAGTCTGTGAGGACCATTCCCAACCATCGTCAAATATATCCTCAGAGTTATACATTCGTTCCTTAACTGAAGTCCATGCAGCTTCATAAGGAATAAATCCTGATTTACCTGATATAGCAGCAGACCAAATATCATAGAAATGATTCATACCATTTGGTGTGGTCGTGATTAAGATTTTAGAGCGACGACCTGAAGAAATTACAGGTTGAATAGCTAACCAGGATTCAATGAAGTTAGGAATAAAAGCACAATTGTGGGATTCTACAGTATTAGTAGTATAGTGATAACCACCTTCTACGTTGGTCAAATCATACAATTCTGCTTGTTCTAAAAATTCATGAGATATTACTTCAAGACCGGTAGAGGTAATCATCCCTACAGAATCTTTAGCCTTAATGAACTCACCATCGTCTCGTTTTATTAAATGACCGTCCGACGAATCTAAATAAGAGCCATCGCTGAATTTAGTACGCCAGATTAATCCGAAGGTAGTCTTGATGCCATTAAACGATTTAAATCCATTATCAGTAAGGACTTCAAATCCATCTAATAAAGAAAATTCTACTCCTTTTGAAGTGCCAGTAAGTTGCCTTACCTCTTCCATAGTACATTCAAAAATTTCACCTGTTTCTTTATTCCTTAGCGTAACTTTGGTATCACCTGAGACACATTCGTCAATATAAATTAATGAGAATGAGTTACCACGAACAGCATCAGGACTAGATGCATATGCACCAATAGAACTGCCGTTATCTAGTGAAATAGAGCCTTTGTTCCATTCCATAATACCTGGCTGTAAAAAGTCCGGTAGTAATTCAATAGCCTGTTTTGCTCTATCTAATACTTCAGCAGACATTGACCCTTTATGGGCTAAAATACCTACAGCTTTAGACTTATTAAAACAGACGAAATGGGCTAGGTAAATAGCGATCAAGGTAGTATTATGAGATAAAATCCCATTAGTGTAATATCTATGATTCCCTTCTACAGACAAATCATACATATTTTCACTTATTCCGGTTGCCTTTACAGATTTGACTTGTTCTAACCCATTTTTTGTTTGGATTAAATCACCTACCGACAAATCCTTTGTATATACTTCTTCCATTGTTTCTGTAAATACAATATGATTATCCGCACATTCTAATAAGAATGAATCTGTCTCTAATTTGTATACTTCATATTCAACTGTTTTATTACTAGAAGTAATGTCTACCCAGCCAGTATCTGTTTCTACTTCCCATTCATCTACATCAAAAGACTCTATGAATTTTTTATATGTGTTATCTGATTTCATTATAATCACTCATTAATTGTTCTAAAGAGATAGAACATTTAGCCTTTTTAGACATATTTTTCTTGGCACATATGATCTCTAAATTTACTATAGAGCCTATTATTTTCGCCGGGACATTATTCCTATAACCTTCTATTATAGAAAATTTATGGTCTAAGTGAAATTTTTTTGCCCTCTTGTTTATCTCGGGTACGTCTGGGGAATTCCTATTGGTTTCTTCCCAAACCTCTTTATAGTATTCCTCTATTTTAGTTTTAGTCTCATCACTTAGATTAGAAGCCCATCTGTATAAGTATTCCTTTGTATTATTTTCATACAAAGTTTTTTGCCAAGAAATCTGTCTTTGTTTAAAGACTTCCAACCCTATTTCTCTACCATATTTGCTTATACATATTTTTCTAGAAAAGGTGCTTTGGCGTATAGATATAAGTTCTTTAGCTTCTTTCTCTGTAAATCCTAAATTTGTATATGTTTCCAATTTTGTAGTAGCAAACGGATTATTAGGATTTTTCATAGAAGTCTTTATTGCTCTATCAAGAGAATCTTTATTGTAATTGATAGAGCCTTTACTAAATGGGCTGTATTTACCACCATGAGAGGCCCATGGATTGTTTTTAGCCAACCGTTCACGGTTATTATCACTATATTCTGTTGAAACTATTTTAGCCCCTTGGTAGATTTTCTTATATTCTTCTGCTGGGATACCATGTGTGCGAGATAGGTGACTGTTTAAAGTCTTAAACTTCTTATTACACACCTTACATTCAACTTTTGTATATTTCTCTGTCTTTAGATTGTGGAAATCTTCTATAGACATTTCCACAATCTCACCGGTCTTCTTGTTACGAATTTTAATCTTCGTATCACCGGAAACACATTTACCTAATTGCCTAGAAAGTTTATGTACAGACATACGATTATCAGAAATAATGCCAATCATATCTCTCTGGTAATCACGCAATTGTACCTGGATAATACCGTAGTCAATATGTGAAATAGCGCAATAATTATCAGCGAAATATAAAATATCATCTCGACATTTCTTCCACTCATTGACCATTTCTTGGGTCCAAGCAGTTTTTATATTGCCTCGTTTTAAGTTAGGCAATCCTAAATAACGTGAACGTCTATTCCCTTTATCTTTAAATGTTCTAAAATTTGTAGGGTCTTCAGATTGAATATTGACTTTTTTAATACCGTTAATTTTTAAGTAATCTGAAAATTTCTCCGGGTAAAACTTATTATCCCATTGGGATTTAAAAAACTTTATCCCGTTTTCTACTTTACTCTCCAATTCTGACTTGTATCTAATATTGACTTTATCATTATCATTCAATAGATGGTCAGGTCTAACAAATGTATTTTTAGGCTCTTTATTATTGGTGTTCAATTACTTTTTCCCTTTCTTTTGCTTCATAGGCATCACCAATTTCATCCATCATATCGCTAGGAGAGCCTACAAATACAGTAGCATTAGCTATATTCATTTGACTTTGGGGCTGATTTGATGTATGGGTCTTTTCATCCGTAATATCCTTCATGTCTTTATGGAGCTTCAACAGCTCTTTGTTTGTATTAGTCATTTGACCAATTAAAGTGCTGAATACTTCCATATGACGCGGTGAATCAGAGTTCTTAGCCGTTTCTAAGAAAATCTTGGCTGCGTCCATAAGCATTTGTGATTGATAATGCATATTCCTACGAACAACAGTGTAATCGTTTTCTAAGTCAGGTTTTCTATTAGATGGGTTTGATTCGACTTCAACCAGTTGTAGTGGCTCGTAAACCACTACTTCTTCACCGGTTATACCAGGCAAATCACCAATATCTAAAAGTGATGCCATATTTAATTCCATAATTTCCTCATTTATATTCTTGTTCGTATTCGCCTTCCCAATCATCAGGGTTTGCATCTTCAGGCAAAGCGTGGGTATTCACTTGCTCTGTGTATATAGTATGATCGTATGAATCTTGTAATTCATGTTGAACAGCATTAAAATCTAAATAAACATTTTTGATTATTCCCTTGATATCTGCTGAAGGGGGATATAGCCACCCATTAACTTCAAACATAATAGACCATTCTAATCTACGCCTAGAAGTCATTTCTCCTTCTAATTGTTCATCCAATGCCACAGACTGCAAAACAATTCTAATGTCTCGGTCAAAAGTAATATCATTACCGTGTAGTTCTGTAATAGTGGTATTAAAATGTGGCTGGAAATAAGGAATAATCTGTTCTACTATTTGGAACATATCATCTTGGGTACGAGTGTATATACCTAATTCAAAAATCATCCTAATAGGAGTAGGATTATACTGGGAAACATTTGTCGTTCCTTTAGTCTTAACAGAAGACCTATTTAAAATGTTTGTCTTATATGTAGCGTTATACATCATATCTACCAATTGAAGATTAATCCTAGGCAGAATTGTATCAATTTTAGCTATATTTTCAGTAGAATTCACAGAGTTAATTTTATTAAGCTTCATCATAAAATGTTCTTTAGATGCATAGCTTATTGGGACTTTGATAAGTCTTTCTCCGTCTGAACGTTTTCTTTTTACTTGAATACGGGAGAACAAGTCTCCCATAAGCAAAATGTATTGTCGCAGCGAAGAATTATAAAAATTCTCAAACATACTTATCCTTATTTATTAGAAATCGTCGAACGGTGAAGAGTTGTTTACCTGACTATCATTTAAAGCCCCTCTGTCGCCGTCTGCATTAACAACATCGAATGCTAATATAAACTCATCTGATTGAGTATTTATTTCATCTGTCTCAGTGTATTGTGGGATATTAATATCTGCAATACCATCTAGATTATTAACAGGCTCAAGTTCAAGACCAAAGAATTCTGGGATGTCAATGCCTTCATTTTTCTGTAATTCTGGCTTAATCTCTTCACCGCTATAGATGAATTTAGATGCCGTTATTTTTCTAATAACGTTTTGGCCTACTTGGTAGAAAGGGGTATAAGGCTCTACCCATGTAATTTCAAATAAACTATTATCCATCTGGAAATAAATCAAATCGCCTTCTTTAGGTTCAGTACCATTAGTTTGATGTTTAAACAGATTAGGATTTATGGACAAGGTGATTTCATCATTAACTTGCATGCCAAATTTACTAAAGAAGGTATTACCACCGGAATATCCTTCAAAGGAATCTAAATATGCTGCAAATGGCCATGCTTTAGTAAACTTATTCTGCAGATCTTCGCCAAATAACATATCAGGCTTAACATATTCACGAGGAATAAAATAACATCTTACTCCTCGCATCTGAATGCTTTCTGCAACCAGAACATCAGCTAATGTTTGTGTATTAGCGTAATTGTTGAAGTTGACATAAGGATTCATTATAGAATGTTCGTTAGTTTTATTATAGCCTGTATTGTCTTCTAATTTGGCAAATAAGGAACTATTGTATGTAGTCATTATTACCTCTTAACCAATAAGAATGCCAAACGGAGGGTCTAATAATTCTAATTCTCTACGAAGGGTTTCTTTTTCGTATCTTGCTTCTTCTAATAGTCTATTACCATCTACAGTAACACCACCCGGTAAAGCCATGCCTTGGTGTCTGGCTAAAATTTGACCATTAATTTCTTTTACTAAGGCTGTAGCGTAATCTTTAACCCAACGGTCATTATATGCGCCTTGCTTCGATACAGGGTCCTGTCCAATAAACTCTCTTGAAACCGCATTGTCCATATTATTGTATCTAGCAGAAACATCCCACGGATTAGAACCTGATGCAGCTTTCTTAGGGCCTATTGTTCCATACCCATAATTATTTACCATTTGGTCTACATCTACATACGCTGTAACATAACATTCAATAACAATTAAGTCATGTACTCTGAAATTGCCCATGATTTTAAGCATTTCTGTTGCAGAATTATACCAATAGTCTGGAATAGGACTCATCATATTCTGCATCATTCCCCAATATTGGGTTAACTGGGTAAAATAGGAAAGGTCTGCACCGAAACCATTAGGGCCGTAAAATTTATTACAAGATGAACCACCATTAATACCGGCCATACCTAATAAAAAATCATTAAACCATGGATAAGTAGCATTGCCATCCATAGAAGTAATAGAGCCAATATTTGTGCGAACAATACGGGTAACAGCATAGACATTTTGACCGGATAAATCAAATACTCCCTGTTTAACTAGTTCTTCGGCGTTTTCATCATCACCTATATAAAACATTTTATATGTCTTGTGCGTGCCATCATAATGGTATTCGCCAAATAAATCTAAAGCCCTTTGGATGCATTCATATACTTGTTCTTCTGTTACTTCAATGTTAATTACAGGAGCACCTAATCTACGAAGAATAACATCTTTAAGTTGTTTTGGATTATAAGAATTCATATTTACCTCAAAGGGCTCCTAAGAGCCCGATAAAAAGTTAAAAGTTAAGGAGTAATTAAACCTAAAGTAGTTAATTCAGATTCCAATGTAACCCAAGCACCATTTTTACGAACATAAGCTTTACCGTCTTTAGGGGCTTCACTAATTAATTCGGTGACGGTAGACAATTTAACTTCATGGGCTTTAACTACATTTAGAAGACCACGTTCTTCTACTGTAGCACCATTAGGGTTTGTACCAAATGTAATATTGGTTAAATTTATTAATTGGCCTTTAATGCCTTCACTATTATTACCTAATTCTACTTGGATATCTTGGACAGTATTCTGAAGGGTTAATGTGGTAGAATTAAGTCTATCAACATCATCGATAATACTGTTTGCTGGGGCTGGTTGGCCTTCTGGGACAATACCGATTACCTGGTTAATCCAAGCTACTTGGCCACGTAGGCCACTTGAAGAATCTGCACCTAGAATAGCATTAATTGAACCGATAGATTCAGTATTTGTTTTAATCCGGCCTTTAATAGAAGAAGGAATTGAATCGGTGCCAATAGACATTTCTACCGATACCAATCTAGATTCATGATTCGTTGATTTGGTTTCTAACGCATAAATTCTATTGCTGTTTGCCGTAACAACGTTATTTAGATTAGATACGCCAACAGTTAATCCTATAGATTCTGAAATAGAAAAAATCCGGTTATTGACAGAAGTCATAGAAGAATCTAAACCACGAAGGCGCAAATAAATTGATTCTACTGTAGCTAACCCTTTAGGACCTAATTCCCTACGAATAGATTCTACTTCGTTAGTTAATGAACCTACATCAGAGTCAATAAATTTTTGTTCTAACGTAGTTAATCTTTCGCCTTGCTGATTAACCACGAATGCAGTAGACATGATACGACGCTTCATGCCGGTAGAATCATTACCGTCTTTAGATTGACCGTTAATATCTTGGCCAGGATATTGACCCATTTCGGTTTTAATCCATAGCAGGTCATTACGCACAGTGCGATATACTGAATCTTCTAAAGGGTCATATTCACCCATATTAGATTGTAATTCACCTACAGCTAAACTAATATCATTCACCTGGGATTTTGTTTCTGTAGCATCTGCTTTAATATCAACAATGTCTAATCTATTTTTAGTTACTTGGGCAATAATATCTTCATTATCTACAATATTTAAAGCTTGGTTAATTGTATTAACATTATCTACAAGTTCGTTGACCTTCAATTCAACTTTAGTTTCGTTATCTTTAAGAGTAATAATGTTTTTCTGTATGGCAACTCCGGAACGGTTAATAGTCCCGTCATTACCGTTTACTGTTGTAGCCGCAGTAAATTCTTCACCGTTTTTAGGCCAATTAATTCTAATTTGACCTGTATCCGGCAACCCATCTACATACGGTAATTGGGATAAATGTAGCTTTTCCATATTTTTCCTTATTTCACTTTAATTACGTAATACATGGAAATATTCCATGGTCTGTTTTCTTTCCCTATTAGACTCTTAGAATTCATCGTACTTGTTGGGGTTCTGATTGATTCTGGGTCTACTTCATTTCCATCGTTAGTGAAATATTTGTAATTGTCCCAATCATTGTTTTTGGCACCTTGGAATCCACGAGTAGCAGACATACCATTACGTGCGTCTGTTGTTCTACCTGGATATTCACCCCAACCGGAATCATGTTTATGGTACCTTACCTGTTGGGCTTGTACACCACCTAATGCTGAACCTGAACAACCTACACCTAATCCTTCTTTACCTTTATTGTCTGTAGCCATAGCATTTTGGATATGTGAACTTGTTCCTACACCACGAACGAACATACCTCTCATGTCCGGGATATTAAATGTTCCACCAGAGCCACCATAAGTATATCCAATTTTACTAAACAATTCAGAATAAATTGAAGTACTAAGTGAACGCCCATCACAAACAAGATAATCTTCTGTAGGAACAGAAACACCTGGCCAAATATAAATTACACCTACAGGGACAGAATCCTTAATCATATCTATTGTAGCAACTTGTTTACCGTTTACAGTAGCACTAGAAGCAGAGATATTTCCAAATGAAGTATTACCTGCAATAGACTGACCACCTCTAGTATGAACTACATCCGCGTTAGCAGATAATGCCGTAGAGCCATCGCCTGTTCCCACAGTATTAGTCAATTTGACTAAACCTAGACGGGCAGTTGTCCCTGTTCTAGAAATTAAAGTAGAAGGCGTAATATATTTTGTTGTATCTGTTCCTGCTACTACTTCCACTTGAGTTGCTATTTGGGCAAGTCCACGTTTATCTGTGGTAGCTATTAATTGGGCTAATCCATATGGTGAAACTGCATAGCCTTCTCTTAAAGAGCCTGCTATGGTCTGTGCACCCGTGGCTAATGTAACTACACCCTGGACTGTCTCAGTTGCCTGGCCCCATGCAGGTAAAATAGAAGTTGCTGCTGCTATGGCCATGCGGGTTTTTAATGGGGTCATTGCTGTGGTGTCATCTACACCGGCTTTAGCTGCTGCTTCTGTACTGAGCTTAATTGTTCCTTGAACTGATTCTGTAGCGGCAATAACAAGTTTAGAAGCAACATAAACTGCTAATGTACTAGGGACAACAATAGTATTACTGTTTGTTCCTGTATTAACTTCATCCTGAGTAGCTAATCTTGCAATACCTGCTTCTGTTGTAGTAGCAGGTGGTTTTAAAATGGCATTTTTTAATGTTGCAGGTGTAACTACAGTAGAGTTAGATATACCGGCATCTACTTCAGGCTGAGTTGCAATCCTTATGACGCCAGGGGCTTCAGTAGTCGCTAGTGTATTTCCATTAACAGCTACACCATTAAGTGAAGCTAGTGCATCCTGGATATTTTTAACTGTACTAGGGAATGCAGTCCCAGTAGGGTCAAATGAAACATATCTCGATTCGTCTGAAATATGTGAAAATGTATTACTCATTAACCAATCCTCTTAAAATAATGTAATGTGGTCGCTGTAGGCTGCCCATCAAAAGTAATATCTTTAGAACCCATACGAGTCCATGCGCCATAACCCGGTTTAGCAGGTGAAACTATAGTCTGAGTTACATTTATCCCGTATTGGATGTCTTGGGTAAGAGTGTGGGTTTGGTTATCCTTAAATTTGATATTCAATGTAGAAGGATCACCCGAATCTATAGATGCTGTATCAAATATTCCAATTTCAACCATAACTGTCCGGATAGCCGCTAATAATTTGACTGCTAGTTCTGTACCGGAATCACCGTTAACTGCTTTTACCGGCACACCAAAAATACTCAATGTTACTGGGTCTACAGATGTAATACTGCCTGATATAGTCCATTTATCTGATTGGGCCTGTCCTGCAGGAGAAATACCCGTATCATTGGTTATAATTGTACCTATATCATTTACTGCCATATTTCGGACATCTTCAATAGCCGATTGAGCATTAGCAAAAGAAACACCTTTATCTAAACTGGTAATAGTACAAGACCCATAGGCCTGATTACCTAAAACATCGGTATTATCAGGCACTACTTTGAATTGGATGTCCACAGCTTCACGACTACGTATAGAAGCCTTATTGTTTGTAATAGTCATTAAAAATCCTCTTATGCAACTCTCATCCAACGATATACTGTTCTGCTTGGTTGTATATTTGACATTGGAATAACAGATTGATGTTCTAAGTTTGTAGTTGCTTGTTCTTCACGGTATTTAGTGTAAACTGGGCCTTGGTCATCAGGGTCATATTGACAGCCACCCACAATAACAGGACCATTAGGGTCTACAACCAGAACCTTCTTATCAGTTTTTGTTACAGGGAGATTATCATTATTGATGCTTGTACTTGTTTGGCCTGTTGTACCACCTGCTGTATGACTTGGATTGCCATTGATGTCTAAGTCATTATTATTATATGCAAAGTGAGGATCACTAATATCATCATTCCAGCCTACTAATACTTCTCCTTTAGCCCATAAAATCCATTGACCGAATCCCATATAAGTAGAAGGGTTGTTAGGATTCACTGCGTTTTCATAAATGGTTCCTACAGGATGGAAGAAATCAAATAAAGAAGATGCGCTTGAAATTTTACCTATAAAATCATCCACTTTTTCTACGTTAGGCCAACCAGGGTTATTGTAATCTGTAATAGCTACTGCACCTGTAACAGGAATATCAGCGCCCTGTGAAATATACAAATTATCTGTTTCATTAATAATTTCATCTAATTCTAAGGTAGTTCCGATATTATTGTTATACCAAACGATGGTAATAATATCTTCATGCTCAAAATCCCTTGCGAAATGGATACCAATTATTTTAAGTGTGTCTGGGTCTATTTCTAATCTGTAATCTTTATTAGACATAACCCAATTACCACCTTGCAATTGGCAATCTTGGGCATTATCTGAAGTTACACCTTCACAATAGTAAATATCTTGTCCGCCTGTTCCAGCTTCTTGCTGCATAATACCGTTAATACTAAGTTCAAATGCATTAGGATTAACAGGACTAAAAGATTCGATACCAAATTGTTCTATTGTAATATATTTTACAGTAGAAGGGTCTTGAACCAATCTAGCACCTTCAACAGAATCTAAAGAAGTTTTCTTAGGGTCTAATACTGTAATTTGTCTACGATTATATGAGCTACGCCATTGACCGACCCCATCCATATACGATACAACAATTACAGAGTCGCCTGCTGTACAAGGATTCTTAAGTCGAATGTTCCTATTATCTAAAGGAACTATTTGTCCTGGTGTTCCTGGTGAACCATAATCACTATTTGAATTAAACCCACCGTAATATAGTAAGTTACCACGGTGATAGACTTCTAGGTTAGCTGGATTATAATCATATCCACCAAAAACATCCATGAAATCTGTTTGGCCTTCAGTAGCAATAAATTCTTTACGTGCTACTGTAGCCATATCACTATTAGTGATTCTATCTACTCGTTTATTCTCTACATATTCCCAACGACCCGGAAAACAATAAACTAATTCAAGGTCACCAAATTCAGAATTAATTGTTCTAGGCTGACTTGAACCTTTGATAGTATCTGTATTTGCACATACTAGTAAAATAGGATTACGTTGCCATGACCCAAATACGTCTCTTAGGCGTATTACCTGGTTGTATTTTGCTACAGAGCCTTTAGGTAAATAAACCGTTACTCTAGCAACTTGGGTATCAACTGCAATAGATTGTCCAAATACCGGGTAAATATCTGTTGCCTGTGTAGAAGAATAAGTTTTCCAAGCTCCAGCGGCGTGTGGGAATGTTCCATCACCCAATTGAAAATATAATTCATCTGTATTGTTATTGATTTTAAGGCCTGCCTGACGTAGGTAATCACCTGTTCCGTCATCGACCATATTACCAATGTTTAAACTTTGTTTCATCGTGGGGCTCCAATCTTAACTGCAGCTATACTCTTAACTGCTACTCTCATGCCAACAATAGTAGATTTAATAGTCATCATTACATCACCTTGAGCATTAATTGTGAATTCGTATTCTACAATTTCATCTTCTTCTGATGTGTTACCTAATCTCATAACAGCGTATTCTGTGCTATATACTTTATTTAAAGTTGGATTAATCAATAAATATATTTCAGAAGAACGCATCCTTGTTGTGTCATTTGTCTGAGCAGTGGTGATAAGTTTAATAGAATTAAATTCCAGTTCATTACACAATCTAACAGAAATAGGAGTACTTCTTGCAGGAATTTGCCAAGTCCCTTCTATAGGATTTAGTGAATGAGAAAACATATTTTCTAGTCGATAATCCCAAATACTTTCACCGTTTTGGTTTACTTCGATACACCATAAAGTCAATCTAGAGTAAGGTTGGGTAACAATTAAATTACCTGATACCCCACGAATAGAATCTATTGCTTGGACAGATAAAGGATTATTCACAGAGAAAGAACCATTACTGTTTACTAATACAATACATTCTCCTTGTTTACCTTTTTCTAAAGTTACCTGAACAGCACCATCTGTGGTATCGATATCCCTCATAGAACCTAAAGGAACAGGGGTCAAATATTCTGATGGTCTTGTTGCTTTTTGGTAATAGCCTGTTGCATGAATTTTTTGAGAGCCTTCACCTTCATCAGCGGCAAATAATCTTTCATCTGCAAAAGCATTATAAATTGCACTGAAGTTTTCATTAATCTTTTTACCACCGTCATATAGAATATCCCCGGTGCTAGCATTACCAATTTCACCTAGGTCAATATTCTGTTTAGGTTTTTGAATTTCCATAAACACCTCCAATTGAACATAAGTCTATTTATAAGAAACCAAAAAAGGACAGCAATGCTGTCCTTTTTTTTTTGTTTTGTTATTGGTTATGCTTTAAAGCAAACTATAGAACAATATGCACCATTAACGACTCTTAATTTTTTAGCTCCCAACAGCTTTAATTCTTTCTTGAATTCATCTACATCTTCATGTCTGATACCATTAACTGAATGGGTTTGGACTGGGTCAAAAATCTTGTTTACTCTGTATCCACGATTCTCTAAAGTATCAACTAAGTTATTCATTTTAATTCCTCATACCGCTTGTTTTTGATGAGACTATAATACTTCAATTTCTCCGGTATGTAAACCTTAATTAAAAAAAAAAGAGGCCGAAGCCTCTTAATTTAGAATCCGAAAATCAGGTTGATTTCTTCTGTTTGGTCCATAGAACGAATAACAGGTTGTCTGTTTTCCATATAAATCATTTCACCTGAATGACGCTCTAAATCTAATGGATTATAGTACGGCTTTAATGCCTTTACATTAGGGGAACTTTGTAGAGGTTTTTTCTCTAACGGATTCATAACAACAGAAAGCTGCCTAAATCCTTTATTCCCAGGTAAAGCCGCTTGAGGAAAGTAAATAGAATCAAAATACGCCTTGAATCTAATTGTATTTGCTTTTACTCTAAATATCAGCCCATAGTCATTTTGCTGCATCGATAAATTGTTCTGGTATCCCCATCTAGAAGGGTCCTGTTCAATTTCATCGGGCCATGGAACTACAATATACTCGTTTGTACATCTGTTAATAGAGACATCCGCAGGGATTTCATAAAGATATTCCCATAAATAGCCATCACCCATATCAACCAATCCAACAGTATCACCGCGGCCTTTAGGAGGTCTGAAGCTATTTACAGAACTAGTCCATTTGCCTCCCAATTTAATACATTCTTCTTTAGAAGTCAAATCATATATTGAACAGGCACCAGCTTCAGGAATATCTACCACTTTATAGACAATCCAACCTGCACCTACTTCAGTAGCATTATAAGGAGCACTATTTGTAACTACAATTTCACCTATTTGGAAGTTTTTAGGATTAGGATAACGAATATCACCCCAATCCTTACGTGGAATAATGCAATCTAACATACTAGATTGCACTTTAACTACACCCATCATATTAGTCCACATATCTACTTCGCCTTGGGCATTATCTGTAGGATAAGGCGGAGCGAACCCAGGTTCAGATTCATTTGAAGCCCATGGGGTACTTTTACCAAATGAAAGATAGATTGTATTTTTATCCGGCATATCGCCCACACTACTGTAAAAGTTTAACATCTTTTCTGTTCTGAATTTTGAAGTCACAACAGAACGATAAATTACGCTACTAGCATTCATATTAAGCCCTTGTACGTTTTTCTAGTTCAGGAATATTAGCCTGAGTCGGAATATCATTTCTCGGTAAATCTAAATCATCAACTAATCTTTTATTTACTAAATTTCTAAAATTAGAAAGACCTACAGCAGTTTGGTCAAAAGTAGGACTTAATTCCTTTCGTCTCTCTGATGGAGTTTGGCCTTGGAAAATAGAATTATTATTTTCTGAATTGTAATCAACGGGTAATGGAAATTCTTGACCTGCTCTAGGATTAGGTTCATAAACTGATTCACCTGTTATAGGGTCTTTATATACATCACCTGTAACAATATCTAATTTAGCCATTCTATCAGGATAAACGGTGGGTAAGCCTGCATCCATACGATAATTCTTGAGAATATTAATTATGGTTTGGACATGTTTAAGACTTAATCCGGAATTGATAAACATTGTTAATAATGTTATACCAATGAATCCAAATCCGACAGGATGGACAAATCTTATTACGTCATCACTATATCTGGCGGTAGGAAGAGATGATTTGATTCGCATTACATAATAACAACGGGACCTATTTATATACTCGATGTTATTAGATAGCAAATCTTTTCCTCTTACACCTTGTACAACCATACCATCAAATTCGGGATATCGTTCTGCTTTAACTTCTTGGCCTACCACAACTCGTCCTAATAAGTTATGGATTGTAAGCCTCCATTGTAAAGCGCCATCATTATAGTGCCTTTCAATATACGTTACGTTACATCGTGAAGTAGCGGTATAAATTGTTTTGCCTACAATATCCTCATTAATTGAATCTGATTCTATAATAATATCGTATTCTGTAGAGTTTTTAGATTCAATATCCACCTCAACATCTTCGTTATAGAGGACTTTGAATAAGAATTTATAACTCTGTTCAGTTCCTTTTACTGAGTAGAAATCTGCTTTTCTAGATTCAAAGAATCTTGCAACTTTATCTCTTTTTTCTTTATCAAGGTAAATATTACGCTTATAGATTTCAGACCACAAGTATTCCCATGAATCTTCTTCTCTAGGGTATTTGTTTTTAATTAAATTAAGTAAATTGTTATAATGAGTACCTGACCCATCAGATAAAAACTGTAAGTATAATTCACAGAATTTTTCGAAATTACTTTCTTCAAGCAAATAACTTTCCGGAACAATTTTAGATAACATAGGGCGTAAATCAGGGTCCCTTATATCATCTGTTACTTCTGGCGTCCATGGTACTTCATGTTCTTGATGTTCTAAATATGCTACTAAAAATGTCTGCAAAGGTTTCCAAATAATTTTAGCCAGGTCTCTGACTCTATAATTGAATTCATAAAAGCCTATAATTTCACCTGAGCCTGCTTTAGTGAATAAGACCCCAGAGGCATAGCTAGTGAATCCATTAAATTCTATATTAGGAAACTTAACTGTACATGTTCCTGTGTCCCAGATTTCTTTCAGGATACGTTCAGGTGATTGCGGAGATGAAGTGTCAATATGATATTCATGCACTACATCAGAATAAACTACAACAACTCTGTTATTAGGGTCAATCCAACATCTTGTCTTAGATTTACGAGACCAGTTAAAGAATGGCTCACCATAATATCTCATGCGTCCAGGCTCAAAATCCTTAAACCCTGTATTATCAATCTTATTAGTCCTGTAAGACATCATATGATAGTGCTTATCATGCAAGAATTGCCAATCGTATGCGTATCTAACTGCTCCGGTGAGCCCAAATTGTTCTTGTGTTTCTGGGTCAGGAATAATTTCAGAATCAGTAGCTTTATAGTTACTAGAACTCATAAACACATCTATACCATCAGTAGACAATGAACTGAATCTAGGCTCGATACGTCTACGTTCTTCCTCTGTGTTACCAAACATCCTAGTAAAGGTCCCATCATCTTCTAAGATATAAATCCCTTTAGAATCAGAATCGGTAATATTTTCTAAAATAGTAGGGTCTAATCCGGGGGCCTTTAGTTCGCCTATAACCAGTGCAAACACTTTACCACCCAATGCAACCAAATTATTGGTGACGGCTAATGGATTTCCGGTAATTGTTAATACGGTAGGGTCAAATAACTTTTCACCAAATGTAGGTGAAGCAGGATTAGTGTCAATTGGAGCTTGCTGAGTCTTGACGAACCTTACCTTATCTCGTGCAACAACATAGATATGGTCATCTGTAGCAGTAATAGCTTCTGCCTTCCTAGAAATCTCAGGTGGCAATCTAGAATAAGTCCCAAAAATCTCTACATTGAATCCTATTTTTAATTGGTCACCTAATTTAGTAAATGTAATATCTTCTGAACTAAATCTTACTTCATCTGAAGACCATCTAATATCATTTGAAGGGCGACCGTAAAATACCCTATCATACCCTAAAAGGTATGTAGTAGTTTTAGTCTGGTAATAGACGTTTCTAGATACCGGATTTCCTACTCTATCATTGAGTAAGTTAATTGCTTTCCAGTTTTGTCCTTTATCATTAGAAACCTTAACAACAGATTGGAATCTTTCAAAAAGATACAAGACACCATCAGACTCCATCAGACAAACCCGTTCTTTGTCTTTACAAATCTTTTCTATGGACCCTTGGATTTCATGATACTCGTCCTCCTTAAGAATGTAGTTACTCACGGCGGACTTAAGGGTATAGTTACTATTGAATTGGAATGATTCCGACATCAGGGATGCTTCTACGCCATCCTGGCTAAAATCTATATATGGCTTATTAAGTAAAAATTTTTCTGTGATAAATGATTTAGTTAATTAAAGGTCATTCATAAGACTAAATG
>OEQO01000046.1_pt1 | contig 29009 bp, 27 predicted proteins | sample 1539751 | NCBI WGS metagenome assembly OEQO01 (sample SAMEA3891237, study PRJEB23780) | metagenome | biome: terrestrial biome; feature: animal house; material: water of meat washing | place: Italy | collected 2015-05-12 | reverse complement strand
CGCCATGCCACCAACACGGCGCCCATCAGCAACCTTATCTTCATCTCGCCGTTTGCCTCGCTGGTGCTGCTCAACCTGCTGGTTGGCGAGGCGATCCACCCAGCCACCCCCATCGGGCTGGGATTGATCGTGGCGGCCCTGCTGATCCAGCAGCTGAGATATGGCAAGCGCTATCGCAAGGCTGCCGCCACCACTCCGGAGAAAGTGCTCTGATAAAAAGTGGTCTGATAATGCAGAAGGGCGTATCCATCGATACGCCCTTCTTTCAATCCATCCACTCCTGCGGCTGGTGTTTCGGCAATCGCACCTCAACCAGCAGGCCGCCGAGATCCGAGCTCCCCAGCCGGATAGTGCCGTGGTGCTGGGCAACTATCTTGGCCACAATCGCCAGACCAAGACCGCTACCACCGACAGTGCGTGCCACATTGCCCTGGGTGAAGGGCTTGAGTACCCGGGCATAATCCTGCTCGGGAATACCGGGGCCATCATCTGACAGGCGCAAGCGCACCCAGTGACCATCGTCCTTCAATTCGGCATGCAGCCTGCTCGCCCCATAACGCAGCGAGTTGCTTGAGAGGTTGTTCAACACCCGTCGCATGCTGACCGGATTGCAAGCCACCCGCACCGCATCCTGCGGCAACGCCAGTTCTACCTCCAGCCCCTGCTCCGAGTAGATCAGCAAGGTATCGTGCACCAGCTGGGTCAGGTCGATCGGCTCCAAATCCTGCCCCTCATCCGGTCGGATGTAGTCGATGAACTGATCGATGATGGCATTGGACTCATCGATGTCGGCGTTGATGCTCTCCTTGAGGTACTCGTCACCGGAGGACATCATCTCGGTCGCCAGCCGGATGCGGGTCAGCGGGGTGCGCAGATCGTGGGAAACCCCCGCCATCATCAGGTTACGCTCTTCGATCAGGCTCTTGATGGAGTGCGACATGTGGTTGAAGGTGCGGGTCAGCCGCCGCACTTCCCGTGACCCCAACTCCCCCAGCGCCTCGGGGAAATGCCCCTTGGCCACGGCCACCGCGCCAGCCTCGAGATCCTCGAGCGGGCGCACCAGCTGCCGGGCAAAGCGCCAGGCCGCAAACAGGGTGATCACCAGCAGCACGCTCAGATAGATGATGAGGGGTTCGATATCGTCATCTTCGATCTCGGTCAGCGGGATCCGCACCCAGATTTTGCTGGCCTGCGGCGGCTGGATCCAGATGATGTAGTGATCCTGGATCTCGACCCGCACCTTGGCCGGGCCACCCAGCTCGCGGCTGATGTTCTCCTCCAGATAGGGGTACGGCTTGGCATCGTTGAAGCCATGCTGCACCGCCTCGCTCTGGGTATAGATATCGGTGCCGGTCGTCACATAGACCAGCGCCTCGGCATCTTCACTCAGCGCCAGTTGTTCCGTGTTGACCGGAAAGATCAGCTTGACCTGATTGGCCAGCAAGTGACTGATCTGCTTGACGGTTGGCGCCAGCAGATAGTTGTAGAAGGTGACGTAGGAGACTGCTTGATAGACCACCAGAACGGCGGCCAGAAACCAGAGCATGCGCGAGAACATGCTGCCGACCTTTTTCATGCACCGTCACCATCTGGCACGAACACATACCCCAGACCCCAGACGGTCTGCAGGTAGCGGGGCTGGGCCGGATCCTGCTCCAGCAGGCGGCGCAAGCGGGAAACCTGCACGTCGATGCTGCGCTCGGTGGCGGTGTATTCGCGGCCACGGGCCAGATTCATCAGCTTGTCGCGGGAGAGCGGCTCGCGCGGATGGCTGACCAGCACCTTGAGCACCGCAAATTCACCGCTGGTGAGCGCCATCGGCTCACCATCCCGGCTCAGCTCGCGGGTAGCCAGATTGAGCTGGAAGGCCCCGAAGTTGACCACCTTCTCTGCAGCCGAGGGGGCCCCCGGCAGCTCGACGGTATGGCGGCGCAGCACGGCACGGATCCGCGCCAGCAGTTCGCGGGGGTTGAACGGCTTGGGCAGATAGTCATCGGCCCCCATCTCGAGCCCGACGATGCGATCCACTTCATCCCCCTTGGCGGTGAGCATCAGCACCGGGATCTGGTTGCCCGCTTCCCGCAGACGGCGGCAGATGGAGAGCCCATCCTCCCCCGGCAACATCAGGTCGAGCACCATCAGGCTGAAGTTTTCACGAGTCAGCAAGCGATCGGCCTGTTCGCCATTGGCCACGCCGCGCACCACGAATCCCTGCTCGGTGAGATAGCGTTCCAACAGGGAACGTAATTTCAGGTCATCGTCCACGACCAGGACCTTGTATTGCTGCTGACTCATTGCTTTGCCTCTTATTCTTTAGCTGCCCCCAATACTAGGGGGGGATATCACGGGAGCAAAGCATAAATATGTTACCGGTTATTACCCATCCCGAGAGCGTGACGGCCATCAAGTCACCGACCTCGCCACCACCCTCTTGAGGGATCCCGCCAGACCAGTACGATTTATCTCGACAGAAAAGGGACAAAAGCTAATATTCCCGAGCAGTTAGCGATGATTACCCCTCTTTGACCAGGTCCGCATCACCATGAAGACAAAGCTGATCACCCGCGAAGGCTACAACAAGCTGAAAGAAGAGCTCGATTTCCTCTGGCGTCAGGAGCGCCCCGAGGTCACCAAGAAGGTGGCATGGGCTGCCAGCCTGGGGGATCGCAGCGAAAATGCCGACTACCAGTACAACAAGAAGCGGCTGCGGGAGATCGACCGGCGGGTACGCTACCTGCGTAAATGCCTCGAAGAGCTGGGGATCGTCGACTATGCCCCCGCACAGGAGGGCAAGGTGTTCTTCGGCGCCTGGGTCGAGGTGGAAAACGAAGAGGGCGAGACCAAGCGTTTTCGCATCGTCGGCTATGACGAGATCTTCGAGCGCAAGGATTACATCTCCATCGACTCCCCCATGGCCCGCGCCCTGCTCAAGAAAGAGGTCGGTGATGAGGCCATCGTCCGTACGCCAGTTGGTGACGTCTGCTGGTATATCAACGAGATCAGCTACCCCAAATAGCCGGACTGCTTGCCACAGGCACATCCTGAGTCACAGGTGCAATGGCAAGATAAACGCCCTCCCCTGCGACTTTATCAGTCTGACTGGTGCAGACCCCGGCGCAGGGTGGCATCCCGCAACACGACCCCATATAGTGCTCACACTTGGCGCCTGATGGCGCGGACTCGACCACAGAGGCCCTCAACAACATCATGATGCAAACCATAGAGAGACAGATTGCCGGTGAGCTCAATGCTCGCCCGGAGCAGGTGCAGGCCGCAGTGCGCCTGCTGGATGAAGGCTCGACCGTGCCCTTTATCGCCCGTTACCGTAAAGAGGTGACCGGCGGTCTGGACGACAGCCAGCTGCGTACTCTGGAGAGCCGCCTCGGCTATCTGCGTGAGCTGGAAGATCGCCGTCAGGTGATCATTCGCTCCATCGAGGAGCAGGGCAAGCTGACCCCCGAGCTGGCCCGCGAACTGCACGGCGCCGACAGCAAGACCCGGCTGGAAGATCTCTACCTCCCCTACAAGCCCAAACGCCGCACCAAGGGGCAGATGGCGATCGAAGCCGGGCTGGAGCCGCTGGCCAACCTGCTGCTCAGCGACCCGATGCAGGATCCCGAGCAAGCGGCGGCCGCCTTCCTCAATGCCGAACTGGGCATTGCCGACAGCAAGGCCGCCCTCGACGGCGCCCGCTATATCCTGATGGAGCGCTTCGCCGAGCAGGCCGACCTGCTGGAGAAGCTGCGCGACTACCTGTGGCAGAACGCCACCCTGCGCGCCCGCGTGGTGGCAGGCAAGGAGCAGGAAGGGGCCAAGTTCAAGGATTACTTCGAACACGACGAACCACTGCACAAGGCCCCCTCCCACCGGGTGCTGGCCATGCTGCGCGGCCGCAACGAGGGGATCCTCAATCTGGCGCTGGTCACCGGTGACGATGAGAGTGCCAGCCCCTGCGAAGGGATCATTGCCCACCACCTCAAGCTCAATCTGCAGAACCGCCCGGCCGACAAATGGCTGCAAGGGGTGGTGAGCTGGACCTGGAAGATCAAGTTGTCGCTTCAGATGGAGACCGAGCTGATCGGCCGCATCCGCGAGTCGGCAGAGGAGGAGGCGATCAAGGTGTTCGCCATGAACCTCAAGGATCTGCTGATGGCGGCCCCGGCGGGCATGCGCTGCACCATGGGGCTGGATCCGGGCATCCGCACCGGGGTCAAGGTTGCCGTGGTGGATGCCACCGGCAAGCTGGTCGATCACGCCACCATCTATCCGTTCGAACCAAAACGCCAGATTGATCAGAGCCTCAAGACCCTGAGCGAGCTGTGCCAGAAACACAAGGTCGAGCTCATCAGCATCGGCAACGGCACCGCCTCGCGGGAGACCGACCGGCTGGTGAGCGATCTGTTCGAGCGCTACCCCGCCGCCAAGGCGCAGAAGATAGTGGTGAGCGAAGCAGGAGCCTCGGTCTACTCCGCCTCCGAACTCGCCTCCCAGGAGTTCCCGGATCTCGACGTCTCGATCCGTGGCGCCGTCTCCATCGCCCGCCGCCTGCAAGACCCGCTGGCCGAGCTGGTCAAGATCGACCCCAAGAGCATCGGGGTGGGCCAGTATCAGCACGACGTCGGCCAGAGCCAGCTGGCCCGCCGACTGGATGCCGTGGTCGAGGATTGCGTAAACGCGGTCGGTGTCGATGTGAACACCGCCTCGGTCGCCCTGCTCAACCGGGTTTCCGGCCTCTCCCAGACGCTGGCCCAGAACATCGTCGCCTACCGGGATGAAAACGGCGCCTTCAAGAGCCGTCAGCAGTTGCTGAAAGTGAGCCGACTCGGCCCCAAAGCCTTCGAACAGTGCGCCGGCTTCCTGCGCATTCGCGGCGGCAGCAATCCCCTCGACAGCTCGGCGGTGCACCCGGAGTCCTATCCGGTGGTGGAGCGGATCCTCGCCAAGCTGGAGCAGACCGTGGAGAGCCTGCTCGGCAACAGCAGCCTGCTGCGCAGCCTGAAACCGGCCGACTACACCGATGAGCAATTCGGCGTACCCACCGTCACCGACATCATCGGCGAGCTGGACAAGCCGGGCCGCGACCCGCGCCCCGAGTTCAAAACCGCGACCTTCAAGGAAGGGGTGGAGCAGATCAGCGACCTGGTGCCCGAGATGGTGCTGGAAGGGGTGGTCACCAACGTCACCAACTTCGGCGCCTTCGTCGATATCGGTGTTCATCAGGACGGACTGGTGCACATCTCCTCCCTGACCGACCGTTTCGTCAAGGATCCCCGCGAGGTGGTCAAGGCGGGCGACATTGTGCGGGTCAAGGTGCTGGAAGTGGACGCCCCGCGCAAGCGGATCAGCCTGACCATGCGCCTCGACGAGAAAGCGGGGCAAGCTGCCCGCAAACCGGCTGAAGCGCGCAACAGTAGCACTGGCAACGCCAAGCCAAGAAATGAGCCGCGCCAAAGCACCCCGATGGGTGGCGCCATGGGCAACGCCTTCGCGGCGGCGCTCTCCAAAGCGAAAAAGTAACGAAGCCTTCCAGAAGCCCTCTGAATGCAAAAAGCCCCGCAAGGGGCTTTTTTACACGCGAAGTACAGGATTACTGGGCCAGGGCGGCAAGAATGCTCTCGGGCTCTCCATGCTGGGCCAGCACCTCCCGCAACCGGTTGAATGCCTTGCAGGCCTCTTGCGGATACTTGCCGTAAGAGACGACGCCGGTGTGGCTCCAGCCAGCCGCCAGCATGACTTTCTTCTTGAAATGGGTTCCTTCGGTTCCCCCTCCTCCGAGCTGCATCAGAAACTGCTCCATCTGCAGGTGGGGGGGCGGTACACGGGAGAAGGTGGTGAAATCTTCCGCTTTGACTTCATCGAAATGCATGACAGCTCCTGTGAAATTGGAATGGGCCTGATCTTCAGGTTAGTTGCAAAACAGGCAAAGCAGCTGAAAGTTTGGCGAGGGTGATTCAGATATGCAGACTGAGGGACTGGGTCGAGGCCGGGCTGACAGCCTGTTGATAGTGGCCCGCGATGACGCTGTTGCGCTTGTCCATATAGGCGCTCAGCACACCGCCCGATTTCGCGCTCTGCTCGGCCATCAGCTCTTTGCGCGCCTTGGCTTCACTCGCGGCGGCGCTGCGCGCGACGGCCAGATCCTGCGCGGAAGGCTCGGCAGGCGCCAGCGCTGCAGCGCGGATCTGCTGCATCTTGGCGATGGTAGCCGCAGGGTCACCGGGTACGACACTGGTATCGATCTGGACTTCGCCACCCGTCGCATAACGCTTGCCATCCGGCCCTTGCGTAAACTGATAGGTGGGCGAGCTGGCGTACTCTCCACCCGCAGACTGGTGCGCCTGCTCGTGAGTGCGCACCTCCTTGTCACGCTCGACAAGATCCTGAACCTGCTGCTCTTGCCGCTGTTGCTGCTCCTGCTGTTTGGGATCTTGCTGTTTGCGCTGACCATCCTCACCGGTTGCCTCGACAAAGCGATTGTCTGGCAGTGTCGTCGGGGCTAATTGCCCGGTTTCACGGCTGTTCTGGGAGGTCTGATTGCTGGAGGCCTGACCGGCTTTGGATTTCTCTTTCTGGGAGCCGACTTCGGATTCGGCACTTGAGGCTTGACCCTGTCGGGCCTGCGGGATCAGTTCTGCCCGGCGATTATCCGTCCTGGCCGCTTCCACCTGGGGTTGCAGCTGTGTCGGAATAAGGGGGGGCAGACTGACATTGATGTTCATCTCACACCCGGATGTCGATCAGGGTTCCCATCATATCGCTGGCGGTCTGCACTACCTTGGCGGAAGCGCCAGCCTGCTGCTCGGCCACCTTGAGATTGACAAGCTCATCGGTCACTTGCACCTGATCCCCGCTGGGGGTGTTGAGGCGGGCGATCTGATTGGATGCCTTGTCGGCAATCTGCTCGGCTCGCTGAAATCCCTGTACCCCGCTGTTGAAAGCAGAATCAATACGCATGATGTTACTCCTCTGGTCACAGCTTAATTATCCGCCAGACCAGAGGATTAATGAAGCTTGCAGGCTGTTTTTTAGCCAACAAAATCTCGAACGATTTCAATGAATTCGTCAGGGTGGGAGATAAAAGGTGCGTGTGAGGCCTTATTGAGGGTCACGCTGCGGCTGGCAGGGTAGAGATCATCCAGCAGCGGAATGGCCACCTTGGGCACCAATGAATCCAGTCGGCCATAGATCCGCAACCAGGGCAGATCCAGCTCCCGCAGCGGTTCGCGCAGGTCAATGTCGGCCAACAGCGTCAGTCCGGCCTCGAGTGCGGCAAACTGGGGCGCCGGGCGCTCGGCCAGCCAGTGGCGCAACTGGCGGATATCGTCCCGGGCATGTTCGCTGCCCATCGCCTGGATCGCCAGAAAACGCTCTATGGTCTGGCGAAAATCCCCCGCCAGCATCTGGTTGAAACCGATCAACACCTTGGGGGCGATCCCGGGCCACTCGTCGCGGGCCATGAAACAGGGGGAGCTGGCCACGGTGATCAGGGAGTGCAGCCGATCGGGATGAGTCAGCGCCAACTGGCTTGCCACCAGACCGCCGAGCGACCAGCCAAGCAGATGGCACTTCTGCGGCAAGATGGCGGCCACCTGCTCGGCAAGCCAGGGCAGGCTGTAATCCACCTCGTCTGCCAGCAGGCTGTTGCCAAAACCGGGCAAATCCACCAGATGAACCCGATAGTGGGACGCCAACTGTTGGGCAATGCCATGCCAGACCGCACCGTTCATCCCCCAACCGTGCAACAGCACCAGATCGGGCCCCTGGCCAAACTGCTCTACCGATATGCTCATCTAGACTCAAGATCCCTGTTCATGCTCTTGGGGTCAGCATGTTAAAGCGACTGCTCGCTAAAGCAAGCCCGCTGCTCGGCAGCCACGGCGACTGGCAAGGGAGCTGCCTGCTCTGCCATCAGCCTTGCGACAACGAGCCCCTGCTCTGCAGCTGGTGTCGGCAGGCGCTGCACCAGTCACAGCCGAGATGCCGCCTCTGCGCCGCACCGCTGGCTGACTATATAGAAGAGAGCATACCGGTCTGCGGCCGCTGCCAGCGCAGACCTCCCCCCTGGGAGCGGTTGCAGGTGATCGGCGACTACCAGGCCCCCTACCCCATGCTGATCCCCAGGCTCAAATATTCCGGCCAGATCCTGCTGGCGCCGCTACTGGCACGCCTCTTGGCCGATCATCTGGATGGCCGCGAGCCGCCGGAGGCGATCATTCCGGTTCCCCTGCACTGGTGGCGGCAGTGGCGGCGCGGGTTCAATCAGGCGGAGGAGATCGCGCAAGCCCTTGGCGAGTTCACCGGCATTCCCTGCGACAACACCCTGTTGCAGCGCATCAAGGCGACTCCGCAGCAAACAACCCTGAGCGCCGGGCAGCGGCGGCGCAATCTGCGCGGGGCATTCCGGATCCGCCCCCACCACTATCGCCATGTCGCCCTGCTCGATGACGTCGTGACCACAGGCGCCACCGCTGGGCAGCTCAGCCGTTTGCTCCATGAGAGCGGCATCACAAAGGTAGAAGTGTGGGCAATCTGTCGTACCCTGCGGCACAGCAAGTAGCCATCGGCATGCTACCCAAGCATTAATAACCGCGTTATCATGAATACCCTAGTCGTACACTCAGGTTTATGAGGATAGTGATGATCAGCATTTCCGACGCCGCCCAGGCCCATTTCCGTAAACTGCTGGAAAAACAGCCTGATGGCACCAATATCCGGGTGTTTGTGGTCAATCCGGGAACCCAGAATGCCGAGTGTGGCGTATCGTATTGCCCGCCCGATGCCGTGGACCCGGAAGATCAACACCTGCCCTTCAGCGGCTTCGACTGCATGGTCGATCCCCTGAGCGCCCCCTTCCTGGTGGATGCCACCATCGACTTCGTGACCGATCAGATGGGCTCCCAGCTCACCCTGAAAGCACCGAACGCCAAGATGCGTAAAGTGGCCGACGACGCGCCGCTGATCGAGCGCATCGAGTACGTGTTGATGTCCGAAGTGAACCCCATGCTGGCCGGTCACGGTGGCAAGGTCACCCTGGTCGAGCTGACTGAAGACAAACTGGCCATCCTGCAGTTTGGCGGTGGTTGCAACGGTTGCTCCATGGTCGATTACACCCTGAAAGAGGGGATCGAGAAGCAGCTGCTGGAGAAGTTCCCGGGCGAGCTCAACGGCGTGAAAGACGCCACCGAGCACCAGCGCGGCGACCACTCCTACTACTGATTTGCAGCCCTTGCAGCAAAGAAAAGGCCCCGCCATCTGGCGGGGCCTTTTGCATGGGCAATCGGCAGATTACTCGTCCTTCTTGTCTCGCGACAGCAGGGCGATGGCCGCCTCTTTCGGGTTCTTACCCTCGTAGAGCACCTTGAAGATCTGCTCGCAGATGGGCATCTCGACGCCGCAGCGGGCCGCCAGCAGATGCACCTCTTTGGTGTTGCGATACCCCTCCACCACCTGACCGATCTCGGTCATGGCGGTGTTCACATCCTTGCCAGCCCCGAGGGCCAGCCCGAAGCGACGGTTGCGCGACTGGTTGTCGGTACAGGTGAGCACCAGATCCCCGAGCCCCGCCATCCCCATAAAGGTTTTGGCATCGGCACCCAGCGCCGCACCCAGACGCTGCATCTCCACCAGACCCCGGGTGATGAGCGCGGTTCTGGCATTGGCGCCAAACCCGAGCCCGTCGGAGAGACCGGCACCGATGGCGATGACGTTCTTCACCGCCCCACCCAGCTGCAGACCGACGAAGTCCGGATTGGTATAGACCCGGAACGAGCGGCCACAGTGCAGCAGATGGGAGAGATCGTCGGCGAACTCGTCGTGAGTCGAGGCGACCGAGATGGCGGTCGGCAGACCGGCAGCCAGCTCCTTGGCGAAGGTGGGGCCGGAGATCACCGCCAGCGGTATCTCGTCACCCAGCACGTCGCGGGCCACATCCTGCAGCAGACGGCCACTGTCCGGCTCCAGACCCTTGGTGGCCCAGGCGATACGGGTATCGGGGCGCAGGAAGGGTTTGATCCGGGTCAGCACATCGCCAAATACATGGCTCGGCACGACCAGCAGCAGCACGGGGGCAGCCTGTACCGCACGTTGCAGATCCGCAGTCAGCTGCAGATCGGCAGGAAAAGGGACATCAGGCAAAAATGCCTTGTTGCAGCGGTCTTGTTCCAGCTCGGCGACATGAGCGGGGTCGTGACCCCACAGCAGGGTCGGATGACCGTTGCGCGCCAGAGAAATGGCAAGGGCGGAGCCATAAGACCCCGCCCCCAAGACCGAGATAGCGATCTGGTCAGCCATTATCAGGCTTCCGCAGTCGCCTGCTGGGCCTGTGCTTGCGCCATGTGCTGGGCAAACAGGGCATCGAAGTTGACCGGTGCCAGGTTCAGCTGCGGGAAGGAACCCTTGCTCACCAGGTTGGACACCGCTTCGCGGGCATACGGGAACAGGATGTTCGGGCAGAAGGCAGCCAGGCAGTGAGCCAGTTGCGGCTCCGGCAGGTTACCGATGGTGAAGATACCGGCTTGCTGTACTTCGCACAGGAAGGCAGTTTCGGTTTCCAGTTTGCAGGTCACGGTCAGGGTCAGCACAACCTCGTACACGTTGTCAGCCAGGATGTTGGTCTTGGTATCCATATCCAGCTTGACGTCCGGCTGCCACTCTTTCTGGAAGATGTGCGGGGTGTTCGGCGCTTCGAAAGAGACATCCTTGGTGTAAACACGCTGGATGTGGAATTCCGGTTGTACTTCCTGGTTGTTGATCTCGTCAGCCATTTCGTTTGATTCCTTGTTATATGGATAAGTGGGCTCAGGCCCTGCTTAAATCAGCGTTTCTTGGTTACCGGCAGATTTTCTGCACGCCATTGGGCCATGCCACCGCCGAGCACATAAACCTGCTTGAAGCCAGCTTTGCTCAGCTGACGGCCCGCGCCGCCCGCAGTCATTCCCGACTCGCACACCACTATGATGGGGGCATCTTTATGCTTTTCAACCGGGCCCAGATTATTGCTCTGGATCTGGGTCAGCGGCAGGTGCTGGGCACCGGCCAGATGGCCCTTGGCGAACTCTTCCTGACTGCGAATATCCACCACGGTGGCATTCTCGCGGTTGATCAGCAGGGTCGCGGTGTGATTGTTGACGGTTTTTACCGGAGACAAACGGGCACGCACAGTGGTGTAAACCAGGGTGCCAGCCAGACCCAACCAGGCTGCGGTCAGCAGCGGGTTACGGGCCGCAAAATCCAAATACTCTTGCATCTTCTACTATCCAGGGACCAAGACAAGGGCCCGAGTATACATGGGGGTATTGATAAGATCAGCCATCTTGGCGGCAAAGCGCGAGCAGGCTCCCATCATCATTGGGCAGCGAGCATGGCAGGAAAGGCGTGGCTTGCGGGGCCACGGGAGCGCCCCTTGGCTATCAGGTGACTATTTCGGCAGATGTAGTAATATTACGCTAGTTTCATTTCCCGCATTTTTTCCAATCCGAGAGGACATAGTCTTATGTCAACAGCTAAGAAACCTTTGGTTCTGGTCATCATGGACGGTTGGGGCTACAGCACCAAGCAAGAGCACAACGCCGTCGCTGCCGCCAAGACTCCCAACCTCGATCGTCTGGCCCGTGACTACACCAGCACCCTGATCTCCGGCTCCGGTCTGGACGTCGGTCTGCCGGATGGCCAGATGGGCAACTCCGAAGTGGGCCACGTCAACATCGGTGCCGGTCGCATCGTCTATCAGGAGCTGACCCGCATCTCCAAAGACATCCAGGATGGCGAATTCTTCCAGAACGTCGAGCTGGCCAAGGCTGTTGACGCTGCCGTGACCAACGGCAAAGCCGTTCACATCATGGGCCTGATGTCCCCGGGTGGCGTACACAGCCACGAAGAGCACATCATGGGCATGATCGAAATGGCCGCCAAGCGTGGCGCCGAGAAGATCTACCTGCACGCCTTCCTGGATGGCCGTGACGTTCCGCCGCGCTCCGCCCAGTCCTCCATCGAGCTGTTCGATGCCCTGTTCGCCAAGCTGGGCAAGGGTCGTTTCGCCTCCATGATCGGCCGTTACTTCGCCATGGACCGTGACAACCGCTGGGATCGCGTGCAGCAAGCCTATGACCTGATGACCCAGGGCAAGGGCGAGTTCACCGCCGAGAGCGCCACCGAAGCACTGGCTGCCGCCTATGCCCGCGACGAGAACGACGAGTTCGTCAAAGCGACCCGCATCGGCGAAGCTGCACCGATGGAAGATGGCGATGCGCTGATTTTCATGAACTTCCGTGCCGACCGTGCCCGTGAAATCACCCGCGCCTTCGTTGACACCGACTTCACCGGCTTCGCCCGTGCAGTCGAGCCGAAGCTGAACTTCGTGATGCTGACCGAATACGCGGCCGACATCAAAACTGCCTGTGCCTACCCGCCGACCGCTCTGGTCAACACCCTGGGTGAGTGGCTGGCCAAGCAGGGCAAGACCCAGCTGCGCATCTCCGAAACCGAGAAGTATGCTCACGTCACCTTCTTCTTCAACGGTGGCGAAGAGTCCTGCTTCACCGGCGAAGATCGCGAGATCGTGGCCAGCCCGAAAGTGGCGACCTATGACCTGCAGCCGGAAATGAGCTCCGAAGAGCTGACCGACAAGCTGGTTGCGGCCATCAAGAGCGGCAAGTACGACGTCATCATCTGTAACTACCCGAATGGCGACATGGTTGGTCACACCGGTGTGTTCGATGCCGCCGTCAAAGCCTGTGAAGCCGTTGACCACTGCGTGGGTCGCGTCACCGAGGCGCTGGCCGAAGTGGGTGGCGAGTGCCTGATCACTGCCGACCACGGCAACGCCGAGAAGATGCTGGACGAAGAGACTGGTCAGGCCCACACCGCCCACACCAATCTGCCGGTTCCGCTCATCTATTTCGGTCGCAAAGCCGAGGTTGCTGAAGGTGGCAAACTGTCCGATCTGGCCCCCACCATGCTGACCCTGATGGGTCTGCCGGTGCCGCCGGAAATGACTGGCAAGCCCCTGATGATTCTGAAATAATCCTTCCCCATGCGGGGATGCGAAGTTATTTCACAGAAAACCAGTCGCGTCGGCCTGTTGGCCGGCGCGCTGTTTTTTTGCCTGTCGTTTGGCGCCACCCCGGCCGTTGCCGCCAATCAGCAGCTGGGCACCATGCAGTCCCAGATCAAAGAGCAACAGAAGACCATCAAGCTCAGCAAGCAGGAGCTTGCCAAGCTCAATACCCAGCTCAAGGCTGACGAGCAGGCCATCTCGGCCGCCGCCGCCAAACTCAACCAGACCAGGCAGCAGTTGAAGCAGAACCAGCAGAAGCTGGCGACCCTGCAAAAAGACAAGCTGGCGCTGGAAGTTCAAGCCAAACATCAGAAGCAGTTGCTGGCCAAGCAGGCGGAAAGCGCCTTTCAGGCGGGCAACCACGACTACCTCAAACTGCTGCTCAATCAGCAGGATCCGGCCAAACTGAGCCGCTCACTCGACTACTACGACTACCTCAACAAGGCCCGCATCGAGGCCATCGACGCCCTGCGCGCCACCCGTGACAAGCTGGCGAAAAACCAGCAGGCAACCAAAGAGACCGAAACCAGACTGCAGACCCTGCTTGCCGAACAGCAGGAGCATCACCAGACCCTGCTGGCCAGCCAGCAGAGCCGGGCCAAGGTGCGCAACCAGTTGCAGCAGTCGGTACAGGATGACGAGCAGAAGCTCACCAAGCTGGTCAAGGCGGAGAAAGCGCTGAAAGCCCGGCTGGAAGAGCTGCGTCGCAAGCGGGAAGAGCAGGAGCGCCGTGAACGGGCCGAGCGGGAGCGGCTGGCCAAGCTGAAAGCGGAGCAGGAGCGTCAGCGCAAGCTGGCCGAACAGCGCCGCGCCGAGCAGCAACGACTCGCCGCCCAGCAGAACAAAACCGTCAAACCGGCGGAACCGGTTGAAGAGGTAGCCAGCACCAAACCGGAGCGTGGCTCGGGCATTGGCACTGCCGGTCACTACAGCGGCCTCAAGACCAATGGCAGCCTGCGCTGGCCGGTACAGGGGCCGATCCTCATCTCCTACGGTTCGCCGCGCACCGCCCAGCTCAAGTGGAAAGGCACCCTGATCGGCGCCAGCGAAGGGACCCAGGTCAAGGCGGTCGCACCGGGGCAAGTGGTCTATGCCGACTGGCTCGACGGTTTCGGCATGCTGCTGGTAATCGACCACGGTAAGGGCTACATGAGCCTCTACGGTCACAATCAGTCGCTGCTGCGTCAGGTTGGCCAGAATGTGGAACAGGGTGAACCGGTGGCACTGGTCGGTGACAGTGGCGGTCAGGACAGACCGGGCCTCTACTTCGAAATTCGCTATCAGGGCGAGGCGATCAACCCGACCAAATGGCTGGCCAAGGGTTGAGTTAACCCGGCCGACAAGCGCGTCACACGCTCACTAGCAAAAGCCTGCATCACGCAGGCTTTTGTCGTTTCAGGAGCAACACACCCCACTGTCGGTCCCATTTGATGAAAAATTACCTAATTTTCGATCGGCTCAGGGAAAGACAACCAGACCGATCTGCTCCAGCAAGGTCTGCTGCTGATCCTCGTTGATCTGCACCCCCTGCAGGTCGACCCGACGCAGATCCAGCCCCGGCAGATCGCACTGGCGCAGATCGCAGCCCTGCAGCTTGAAGCTGGTCCAGTCGATCTGGCCAAACTCGGAGCCGCTGAGATCGGAACCCGCCAGCGAGGCACCAAACAGGTTGGCCCCCTGCCAACGGTTGCCGGTCAGCTCGCACTTCTCCAGCAGGCAGCCCTCGAAGCTGGCGTAGCTGAAGTTGTTGCCGGTCAGATGGGCCTCGCAGAAGTAGCTTTTGGCGGTGATCTGGTTGGCGAAGCTGGCGTGGCCGAAGTTGATGCCGACCGCCTGACAGTCGCGCATCTCCAGTCCCAGACACTGGCTGCGGCTGCAATCGGCCATGGTGAGATCGCAGCGCAGGAAGCTCGCCTCGCGCAGATCGCAACCCTGCAACAGGCAGCCCCGCTCACTCTCCCGATCGTAGAAGCTGCAGTCGATGAAGCGGCTATCGCCCAGATCCAGCCAGGAGAAGTTGCAGCCGATAAAGCGGCACTCCGAGAACTGCTCCCCCTCCACATCCTGTTGCTCGAACCGGACATCCACGAACTGCTTGCCTCTGATCATCGGAAAACTCCTGCAAAAACGGCTTCATATGCTGACTTTATCCGCCAAAAACGGTAATGTTACATGTAACATCCACGCTGGACACCCCTATGAGCCCCACCCGCAAGCGCCGCCCCACCCTGCAAGATATCGCCGACCAGACCGGCGTGACCAAGATGACTGTCAGCCGCTATCTGCGCGACCCGCAGACCGTGGCGGAGGGGACCCGCGAGCGGATCGCGGCTGTGGTGGAAGAGCTGGGTTATATCCCCAACCGGGCGCCGGATATTCTCTCCAACGCGACCAGCAAGGCGATCGGCATCCTGATCCCCTCCCTCTCCAACCAGGTCTTCTCGGCGGTGATCCACGGCATCGAGTCGGTGACCCGACCGGCCGGTTACCAGACCCTGCTGGCCCACTACGGCTACAGTCCGGAGCGGGAGGAGGAGCAGGTCGCGTCCCTGCTCTCCTACCATGTGGATGGCCTCATCCTCTCCGACAGCCAGCACACCGAGCGCACCCGCAAGATGATCGCCACCGCCGGCATTCCGGTGGTGGAGACCATGGATCTGTCTGATACCCCTATCGACATGGTGGTCGGCATGGATCATAGAGCCGCCGCCCGGGCCATGGTAACAGAGATGCTGCGCCGGGGCCGACGCAAGGTGGTCTATCTGGGGGCGCGGCTCGACGTGCGCACCCAGCTGCGGATGGAGGGTTACTATCAGGCGATGACCGACTTCGGCCTCACCGGCCAGCATCTGCTGACCGAACAATCCTCCAGCTTCACTCTGGGGGGCGAGCTGCTGGATCAGGCGCTGGTGCGCTATCCCGACCTCGACGGCCTGTTCTGCACCAACGATGACCTGGCGGTCGGTGCCCTGCTGCAGTGTCAGGCCAAGTGGATCCCGGTACCCCAGCAGATCGCCATCGCCGGTTGCAACGCCCTCGACATCGGCCACGCCATGACCCCCAAGCTGGCCAGTATCGCCACCCCGCGGGAAGCGATCGGTCGGGAGGCGGCCACCATGCTGCTGGCGCGTCTCAGCGGCCAATCCCAACCCGACACCCGCAAGGATATCGGCTTCTCCCTCTATGTCGGGGAGAGTCTGGGGTAATCCCTTCCCTCACCCACATAAGTCACGCCGATAACAAACAGGCCACCCGAGGGTGGCCTGTTTGGTTTTCTGCACAACTGACGCTTAGCGTTTAACCAGCTCAACCGCTTCGCGGGAGAGGCGGGTCACCTCTTCCCAGTTGCCGCTCTTGACCGCATCGGCCGGCAGCATCCAGGAGCCGCCGACGGTGGCCACGCACTTGAGCGCCAGATAGTCGGCCACGTTTTTCGGGCCGATACCGCCGGTCGGGCAGAACTTCACCTGGGGCAGCGGGGCGGCAATGGCGGAGAGCGCCTTGGTGCCGCCGTTCGCTTCGGCCGGGAAGAACTTCAGGTGGTCGTAGCCCGCTTCCAGCGCCTGCATCACCTCGGACGGGGTCGCCACGCCCGGGATCAGCGGCGCCGTGCTCTTGGCCGCGTGGGCCAGCAGGGCCGGCGTCATCCCCGGGGAGATGACGAAGCGGGCACCGGCGGCGACGGCTGCATCAAACTGCGCGCAGTTGAGCACGGTACCGGCACCGACCATGGCATCCGGCATCGCCTTGGCGATGAGGGCGATGGCATCGAGCGCCACCGGGGTGCGCAGGGTGATTTCGAAGACAGAGATGCCGCCGTCGAGCAGCGCCTTGGCCATCGGCAGGGCCTGATCCAGCTCGTTGATAACCATCACGGGTACCAGCGGGGAGGCGGCAAACACCTCGGCCGGGGTCACTTTCCAGTTCTGCATAGCTCTTCCTTAGTCAAAGATGGTGGCGCCACACTCGGCGCTCGATACCGCGCGACGCATCACGCTGAACAGTTCACGGCCCCACCCCTCTTGTTCCAGAGTGAGGTCAATCTCGGCCTGGGTACGGCCACTCAAATCGGTCAGGCAGTCGAGGCGGCCACTCACCGCATCCACCCGCAGCAGATCGCCATCGGCAAGCAAGCCGATGGCCCCGCCGTGCAGCGCTTCCGGGGTGACGTGGATGGCGGCCGGGATCTTGCCGGAGGCACCGGAGAGACGGCCATCGGTGACCAGCGCCACCTTGTAACCCGCCTTCTGCAGGTTGCCGAGCACCGGCATCAGCTTGTGCAGCTCCGGCATGCCGTTGGCGGCCGGGCCATTGTGGCGCACCACGATCACGGCGTCCTGATTGAGATCGCCCGCCTTGTAGGCCGCTTCCACCGCATGCTGGGAGGAGAAGACCCGCGCCGGGGCTTCAATCACCCGATATTCGGGGGCGACGGCAGAGACCTTGACCACGGCGCGGCCCAGATTGCCCGCCAGCAGCTTGGTGCCGCCGGTCGCATTAAATACGCTACCCGTAGGAGAGAGCACGCTCGCATCGCTGCTTTCACCGACCGGCTGCCATACCAGCTGGCCATCGACCAGTGCCGGACGGCTGAGGTAATCCTGCATCTCGCCAAAGACCGGAGTGGCATCCATGTGGATCAGCCCCTCTTGCGCCAGACGGCGCATCAGGCCGGGCACGCCGCCTGCCTGTTCGAAGGCGTTGACGTCGGCCGGGCCGTTCGGGTACATGCGAACCAGCAGCGGCACCACGTCGGAGAGATCGCTGATGTCATCCCAGGTCAGTACCAGACCGGCGGCGCGGGCCAGCGCCACCATGTGGATGCTGTGGTTGGTGCTGCCGCCGGAGGCGAGCAGGGCCACCAGACCGTTGACCAGCGAGCGCTCATCCAGCACCTCGCTCAACGGGCGATAGGCCGGGGAACCCGGGATCATGGCGCTGATGCGGCGGGCCGCTTCGGCGGTCAGGGCGCGGCGCAGCTCGCTATGCGGGTGCACAAAGGCGGAGCCCGGCAGCATCAGGCCCATGGCCTCGAACACCAGCTGGTTGGTGTTGGCGGTGCCGTAGAAGGTGCAGGTGCCCGCCGCGTGGTAGGCGCCGCACTCCATCTCCAGCAGGGCATCGCGGCCCACTTCACCGGCGGCGTACTTCTGACGCACCTTCACCTTCTCGTCGTTGCTGATGCCGCTCGCCATCGGGCCAGCAGGAACAAATGCAGTCGGCAGGTGAGCGTGGGAGAGCGCCCCCATGATCTGGCCCGGGGCGATCTTGTCGCAGATGCCGAGCAGCAGGGTGGCATCGAAAGTGTTGTGAGAGAGTGACAGCGCGGTCGCCTGGGCGATCAGGTCGCGGGAGAACAGGGACATGTCCATCCCCGGCTGACCCTGGGTCACGCCGTCGCACATGGCGGGCACGCCGCCAGCAACCTGGGCACTGTGGCCCAGCTCGGCCAGCACGGCCTTGATCTGATCCGGATAGCCCTGATAGGGCTGATGGGCGCTCAACATATCGTTGTAGGCGGTGACGATGCCGACGTTGGCGCGGGTCATGTCGAGGATGCGACCCTTCTCGTCACTGCTGCAGGCCGCCACGGCGTGAGCCAGGTTGCCACAGGCCAGCGCGGCGCGGGTCTTGCCCTGCTCTGCCTGACGCTGGATGCGGGCCAGAAATGCCTGACGACGGGCGACACTGCGCTCGCGGATGCGGGCGGTGACGTCGGAAATTACCTGATGAATCATTGGGCTTGCTCCAATGCTGTGACGGCGCGGTCAACCACCTGTTCGAAGGTGCCGTCTATATCAATGTGGAATACACCGGCTTCGCCATCCGGGCGCTCCAGGGTATCGAACTGACTTTGTACCATGCTTTCACGCATGAAGTGGCCCTTGCGGGCACGCATCCGCTCGAGGATCAGCGGCTGGCTGCCATCGAGGAAGATGAAGCTGACCGACTCGTTGCCTTCGCGGATCTGGTCGCGGTACTTCTTTTTGAGGGCGGAACAGACAATGATGCCGGTCTCGTTCTTCTGCTCGAGACTGTAGGCGGCGTCGCGGATCCGCTCCAGCCAGGGGGCACGATCCTCATCGTTGAGGGGGTTGCCGCCAGCCATCTTCTGGATGTTGGCCTTGGGGTGCAGGTCATCACCATCGATGAACTTGGCGCCCAGCGCTTCGGCCACTTTCAGACCCACGCTGGATTTGCCGCTACCACACACACCCATCACGATAATGCACTTACCCGCCATAATTTGACCTCTGTCCCACTTTTCAAAAAACCAGCTGTTGATGGGTTCTAATCTAACACGTTACCGGTAACATGTTACCGGTAACGATTGAAAATGTGAAGTCTGCCACAGACTGAGCAAACCCATAGTCACCTGGGCATATGATGTTGAGCCCTTGCCATAAATCTAAATAAATCATAAAGATATGGTTTGCCGACGGATCGGCAAGGTGTCACTCTGAACTTGGAAAAAGGAACGCATAACAATGTCTGACCTCTCCCTGATCATGACAGCCGCCGGCTCGATTGTGCTGCTGCTCTTCCTGGTGATGAAGGCCCGGCTCCACGCCGTGGTAGCCCTGATCCTGGTCTCCATGGTGGCGGGTCTCGCCGCTGGCATGAACCCGGCCGATATCGCCGCCACCATCCAGAAAGGGATGGGTGGCACCCTCGGTTTCGTCGCGGTAGTGGTGGCGCTGGGCGCCATGTTCGGCAAGGTGATGGAAGTGACCGGTGCCCTCGACCGGGTAGCCCACACCCTGCTCGGCAAGTTCGGCGTCAAGCGCGCCAACTGGGCCATGGCCCTGACCGGCTTTGTCTGCGCCCTGCCGCTCTTCTTTGACGTGGCCGTGGTGCTGCTGATCGGCGTCGCCTTCGCCATCGTCCGTCGTGGCGGCGGCAGCGTGGTGAAGATCGGTATCGCCCTGCTGGCGGGTATCGCCACTTGCCAGGCCTTCCTTATTCCGGCGCCGGGCCCGATCCTGGTGGCATCCCAGCTGGGTGCCGACTTCGGCTACATGATCCTGTTCGGCCTGATCGCCGCCGTACCGGCGCTGATCCTGGCTGGCCCGCTGTTCGGTGACTTCATCAGCAAGATCGTCGATGTACCGCTGCCTGCCGATGCCCAGAACAGCGTCCACGATGACAGCAAATCCCTGCCCTCCTTCGGGCTGGCCATGGGCCTCATCGGTCTGCCGCTGCTGCTGATCGGCCTCAAGACCATCGTCGGTCGCTTCGTCGAGGCGGGCTCCACCCTGCACAACTGGCTGGAGTTCATCGGTCACCCCTTCACCGCCATCATGGTCGCCTGTCTGGCCGCCTTCTATCTGCTGGGTATTCGCCGCGGCATGTCCCGTGACGAGGTGATGAGCGTCTGCAACAGCGCCATCCAGCCGGCGGGCGTCATCATTCTGGTGACCGGTGCCGGTGGCGTGTTCAAGCAGGTGCTGGTTGATTCCGGTGTGGGCGCCGCCCTTGGCAACATGCTGGCCGACTCCGGTCTGCCCATCGTCGCGCTGGCCTTCATTCTGGCCGCTGCGGTACGGGTGATTCAGGGCTCTGCCACCGTCGCCATGCTGACCGCCTGCGGTCTGGTGCTGCCGATGCTGGAACCGCTCGGCCTGAACGGTGCCCAGCTGGCGGCCGTCACCATCGCCATCGGCGGCGGTGCCATCGTGCTCTCCCACGTCAACGACTCCGGTTTCTGGCTGGCCAACCGCTACCTCGGTCTCTCCGAGAAGCAGACCCTGCAGACCTGGACCGTGATGGAAACCATCATCGGCACCACTGGCGGCGTGATGGCGATGATCATCTACAGCTTCCTCTGACAAGGGCGAAATGCTGACAAAAAGGCCTCACTCGTGAGGCCTTTTTCATCTTTCTGATGATTCTTTCTTTGGCTGAGAGGGCGAGATTGCTAGAATCGCCTATTCATCGCTCCGAGTGGAACGCTTAACCCCGTGATTTCAGGTTTATCTATGCATTCATCGGCCCATTATCGACAACTGCTGGCGCGCCTGCCCCAGATCGCCGTCGCAGCGGATCAGTTTGAAGTGCTCTACAGCGCCCAGGATTTCAAACGCCGCATTCTTGCGCTTATCGCCAGTGCCACCCGGCGCATCTATCTGGTCGCGCTCTATCTGCAGGATGACGAAGCAGGCCGGGAGATCCTCTCCGCCCTCTACGCCGCCAAGCAGCGCAATCCGGCCCTCGACATCAAGCTGTTCGTCGACTTCCACCGTGCCCAGCGCGGCCTGATCGGCAAGGGCAAGCAGGGCGGCAACCACCTGATGTATCAGGCCATGGCTGCCGAACACGAGCACCAGATCGAAATCTACGGCGTGCCGGTCAAGGGGCGCGAGCTGCTCGGCGTGCTCCACCTCAAGGGCTTCATCTTTGATGATGTGGTGCTCTACTCCGGCGCCAGCCTCAACGACATCTACCTGCACCAGCAGGATCGCTACCGCTTCGATCGCTATCACCAGATCACCAGCCCGGAGCTGGCCCGCAGCATGGTCAACTATGTGGATGACCTGTTCGTGAAGAGCGACGCGGTGCAGCGACTGGATCACAGCGATATCCCCAGCGCCAAACAGCTGAAGGGGCCGATCCGCCGCTTCAAGCAGAACCTGCGCCAGAGCCAGTACCGCTTCAGCACCATGCCGGTCAACACCCAGGAGGTGGCCGTCACCCCCATGGTGGGTCTGGGCAAGCGCAACAATCAGCTCAACCTGATGATCCGCAATCTGGTGCGCGCCACCGAGCGGGAGATCTTCATCTGCACCCCTTACTTCAACCCGCCCAAGGAGTTGAGCAAGGATATCGAGGATCTGCTGCAGCGCGGTTGCAAAGTCACCATCGTAGTGGGCGACAAGACCGCCAACGACTTCTTCATTCCGCCGGAAGAGAAGTTCTCCACCATCGGTGGCCTGCCCTATCTCTACGAGACCAACCTGCGCAAGTTTGCCGAGCGCAACCAGCGTCACATCGACGACGGTCGCCTCAACCTGATGCTCTGGTGTTGCGAGCGCAACTCCTACCATCTCAAGGGGATCTTCGTGGATGACGAGTGGGCCCTGCTCACCGGCAACAACCTCAACCCCCGCGCCTGGGCGCTGGATCTGGAGAACGGCCTGCTGGTACACGATCGTCGCCACCTGCTGCGTCCCCAGTTCAACGCGGAGCGGGAGAACATCCTGACCAACACCAAGCGGATCAGCCACTTCGATCAGGTGGAGCAGATCCAGGACTACCCGGAACAGGTGCGCAAGCTGCTGGGACGGATCCACCGGGTCAAGGCCCATCTGCTGCTCAAACGCATCATCTGACCTTGGGCGCCATGCGCCCGCACCTTGCCTGTTGGCAGCCGCACAAAGGCCTCCCGTTTTCGGCAGGCCTTTGTTATATCCGCCGTTTCCCCCGCCTTGGCGGCCCTGCCAGCAGCAACTCGGCTTGCATCGGCCCCTCAACAACCCCTATCATCTGGACATATTTACAGTGTTTTCGGGCATCTAATTGATGAAATTGGATAAAATTCCTCTCGATAGCCTCAAGGGTGTCGGCAGCAAGATGCTGGAGAAGCTCGAGCGGCTGGGGCTGGCCACGGTACAGGATCTGCTGTTCCACCTCCCCCTGCGCTACGAGGACCGCACCCAGGTGTGGCCCATCGGCGATCTGCCGCCCGGGCTGCACGGCGCCGTCGAGGGCGAAATCCAGGACACTCAGCTGGTGATGGGGCGCCGCCGCATGATGGTCTGTCGCATCAGCGATGGCACCGGCACCCTCACCCTGCGCTTCTTCAACTTCACCGCCGCCCAGAAAAACAGTCTGGCGGCGGGCCGTCTGATCCGCTGCTTTGGCGAGGTGCGCCCCGGCAAATACGGGCTGGAGATGGCCCACCCCGAGTACAAGCTGCTCGGCGAGGAGCAGGCCGGCCAGACCGAAGAGGCGCTCACCCCCGTCTACCCGACCACCGAAGGGCTGCGCCAGCTCACCCTGCGCAACCTCACCGATCAGGCGCTGGCCCAGCTCGACCTCTATGGCGTCGAGGAGCTGCTGCCCGCCGGCCTCTATCCCCACCAGATTGAACTGGCCGCCGCCCTGAAACTGCTGCACCGCCCGCCCCCCTCGGTGGCGTTGCCGCTGCTGGAAAGCGGCCAGCATCCGGCCCAGCAGCGACTGGTACTGGAGGAGCTGCTGGCTCACAACCTCTCGGTACTCAAGGTGCGCGCTCAGGCGCAAACCCAGCTGGCCCGCGCCCTCAAACCGGCGCCCGAGCTGGTCGAACAGCTGCTCGGCGCCCTGCCGTTCAAGCCCACCGGCGCCCAGAGCCGGGTGGTGGCCGAGATAAGCAAGGATCTGCAACAGAGCCACCCCATGATGCGGCTGGTGCAGGGGGATGTGGGCTCCGGCAAGACCCTGGTCGCGGCGCTGGCCGCCCTGCAGGCCATCGGCAACGGCTGTCAGGTGGGGCTGATGGCACCGACCGAGCTGCTGGCGGAACAGCACGCCATCAACTTCGCCAAGTGGCTGGAGCCGCTCGGCATCGGAGTCGGCTGGCTGGCGGGCAAACAGAAAGGCAAGGCGCGGGAAGAGTCGCTGGCCGCGATCAAAGATGGCAGCGTCAAGATGGTGGTGGGCACCCACGCCATCTTTCAGGAGCAGGTGGTGTTCCAGCGCCTCGCCTTGGTCATCATCGATGAACAGCACAGATTCGGGGTGCATCAGCGCCTCGCCCTGCGCGAGAAAGGGGAGCGGGAAGGGGTACATCCCCATCAGCTCATCATGACCGCCACCCCCATCCCCCGCACCCTGGCGATGACCGCCTATGCCGACCTCGACACCTCGGTCATCGACGAACTGCCGCCGGGCCGAACCCCCATCACCACAGTCGCGCTGCCCGACAGCCGTCGCGGCGATGTGATCGAGCGGGTCAAACTCGCCTGCACCGAGGGCAAGCAGGCCTACTGGGTCTGCACCCTGATCGAGGAGTCGGAGGTGCTGGAGTGTCAGGCCGCCGAGGATACCGCCGCCGAGCTGCAGAACCTGCTGCCCGGCCTGCATATCGGGCTGGTGCACGGCCGGATGCGCCCGGTCGAGAAACAGCGGGTGATGGAGGAGTTCAAGGCAGGCATACTGCAACTGCTGGTCGCCACCACCGTCATCGAGGTGGGGGTGGATGTGCCCAACGCCAGCCTGATGATCATCGAGAACCCGGAACGGCTCGGGCTGGCGCAGTTGCACCAGCTGCGCGGTCGGGTTGGCCGGGGGGCGGTGGCCTCTCACTGCGTGCTGCTCTATCATGCCCCCTTGTCCAAGACGGCCCAGAGCCGACTCGGGGTGCTGCGGGAGACCAACGACGGCTTCCTCATCGCCCAGCGCGATCTGGAACTGCGCGGCCCGGGGGAACTGCTCGGCACCCGCCAGACCGGTCTGGCCGATCTCAAGATCGCCGATCTGGTGCGGGATCAGCCGCTTATTCCACAGGTGCAGAAGATGGCGCGCTTCCTTATGGATAGGCATCCGAGTCATGTCGAACCCTTGATACGGCGCTGGCTCGGTCTGCGAGACCACTACTCAAACGCCTGACAACACACCCCAAAACAGGAGGAAAGCATCCATGAATTCCTGGCTACGCGGCCTGCTCTACACCTTCGCCTTCCTGCTGCTGTTTGTCTGGGTTGCCCTCGGCCTGTTCGACGCCGAGCGCGCCAAAGGCCCCATCGCCAGCTGGATCAGCCAGCAGACCGGCGTGCCGGTCACCATAGGGCGGCTGGTATTCAACCCGCTTCACCCCTACACCCTGCTGGCGGAGCAGGTGCGCTACGGCGATGCGGTCTCCCTCGACAAGATCTATCTGGAGATCGAGAGCATCGACTGGCTGAGCCGCGACGTGCGCATCGCCCATCTCGATCTCATTCGCCCCGCCATCAAGCTGCCGCTGCCCAACCAGTTGCCGAACCTGCCGGTGCACTCCCTCACCATCAGTGACAGCACCATAGACCGGCTCAGTCTGGAAAGCCCCGAGCTGACCCTGCGCGGCCTCAATGCCACCCTGAGCGACTGGGAGCTGATCGACCCGAAACGGCAGCCACAGGCCAACCTGAGCCTCAATATCGGCCAGCTGGAGACCCCGCAGTTCACCTTCGCCCGTCTCAACCTGCAAGGACGGCTGGAAGGAGAAGTGCTGCGCACCGACAAGCTGGTGACCAACCTGTTCGACGGTCTGCTGGAGACCGGCATGGTGCTGGACTGGCCCGCCCGCACCCTGCAACTGCACGACCTCAAGGCGCGCGGCCTGCGGGTGGAGCTGGGGGATCTGACACAGCAAGGCTTCCCGCAGCGCTTCCCGTTGCAAAGCGTGTCGCTGGATCGCGGTCAGCTGGACGGCGTCAGCCTCAACGACATCAATCAGGAGCTCTCCTTCAACAACTTCAGCGGCCAGCTCACCGCCTTCAACTGGCAGGCGGGCAGCCAGCCCACCGGCTATCTGAGCGGCACCCTGGGCGACATGGGCCGTGGCCTGTTCCAGCTGGAGGAGATCAAGGGCAAGCTCGCCTTCTCGCCCCAGCAGATCGACGGCGAACTGCAGGGCAAGGCCTATGAAGGGGAGTTCAATGTCGAGCTCTCCCTCGATAGCCAGCAGCAGAAGCTGACCCTGAAAGACGTGGCGCTGAGCGGCATGGATATCAGCCTGCCGCAGGGGTGGTGGCAGGATTGGCAGAGCTGGCGCCCGCAGCAGGTCGATATCCGCAAGCTGGCGTTCGACAAGCTCAAGGTGCTCTCCTTCGACGATACCCTGCCCCTGTCGCTGACCGGCTGGCAGCTCTATCTGAGCGATCTCGCCCTGCGCGATAACCAGCCCGGCCCGCTGCTCGGCCGTGCCCGCATCGAGAGCAAGTGGTTCGAGCTGGTGTGGGATGGCCTCAGCGCCCGCAACGGCGAGCTGGATGGGGAGCTGACCCCCAGCTCCTGGCAACTGGGCAAACTCACCAGCTCGCTGCCGGATGAGGGCACCCTCAGCCTGAGTGGCCAGTGGGGCCGCGAACCGGGCCAGAGCAGCCGCCTGCAACTGCAGGCGACCAAGCTGGATCTGCAGCAGTGGGGCAAGATATTCCACTCTCCGGTCTCCTTCGCCGGCAAGGCGGACGTGAGCGCCGACCTGCAAGCCGAACACGGCAAGGCGGCGGGCGAGTGGCGCCAGACCCTGCAGGGCAGCTTTGCCCTCGATGCCGACGAGCCGTTCTGGGACAAGGTGAAGATAGATCCGCTGCTGGATGAGTGGTTCAAGGGGGCGACCCCGCCCACCCTGACGCCGGATCAGCTGTGGCAGGCGATGCAGGAGGGTGACACCCCCTTCTACCGCATCAAGCTGCAGGGCAAGATCGACAAGGGGCAACTGCAGATCGAGCAGGCTGGCGCCTCCACCATCACCCATCTGCTGGCGCTGCAAGGGGGGATCGATCTGGTCAACGAACAGTGGCAGCTCGATCTGGGGGTGCTCAACGGCAACCGCTGCGCCGAGCTGCTCGGCCAGTGGCGCGGGCCGCTGACGGAACCCACGCTGGCATGGAGCTTCCCGCAGAAGCAGGACGCCTGCGGCTGGGAAGTGGGAGTACGCTATCCGCCGCAAGGCAACAGCGCCCCGCTCTGGCGACCGGCACCGGCGCCGAAAGCCCAAAACCAGGCCCAAGTGCAGACCCAAGCCGGGCAGACAAGCGACAGCCAGCAAGGGTAAAAACAGACAAGGCCTCATGATGAGGCCTTGTTGTTTGATGGGGAAACGACGCGGTTACTGGCCCGGACGGCGGGGCGGCTGCACCACGTAGTGACCGCAGAACTCCGCCGCCAGCTTGCCGCCGCTGAACAACTGGATATTGAGGCTGAAGGTGGCAGGTTCGCCCCGTTTGAGCGGCTGCAACACGGCGGGCATCCCCTCGCGGGCCACCCGCGCCTCCGGCTCCTCATCGACCGGGCCATGATATTTGATGGTGCTCTCGGCCAGCACCGGCTCGCCCACCAGCCCCTCTTCCTTGAGTTGCAGCCAGATCAGCCCCCAGCCCGCCAGCACGCACTGGCTGTAGACACTGCCGGCAAACATGCTGCCATGCACGTTGAAGTTGGCCGCCAGATTGGCCTTGAGGTGGAAGGTCTGGCCGTCGTAGTGGCTGATGTGCATCCCCATCTTCTCGCTGATGGGCACCCCGCGCGACCAGCGGGTGGTGAGATCCTGACACCACTCCGGCCGGTACTGGATAGTCTGCAACGGGCTCAGGGATTTGATCATCTGGCGATGGGGAATGCGACCAAAGGAGACGGGGCCGCCCCCCACTTCGAGAAAGCCGCACTTGCGATAGAACTCCACCGCCTCCTGACGGGCGTTCATCACCAGCCGTTTCACCTTCTCGCTGCGGGCCAGCTGCTCGAGATCCTCCACCATTTTGGCGCCCAGCCCCTGGCCGCGATATTCGGGACGCAGCGCCATAAAGCGGATCTGCGCCTCATCACCACCGATAAAGAGGCGACCCACCGCGATGGGGGTACCATCGGGTGCCAGCATCAGCCGGTGGATGGCGACGGTGTCGTATTCGTCCCGCTCGGAACCGACGGGCAGATTGAAGGGCTTACGCAGAAGTTCCCAGCGCAACTGGTAGTAGGCATCCAGCTCGGCGACTGTCTGAGGGGTGACTACCCGGTACATAGTTTCATCCTTGAGTTACACTGGTCGGAAACCATCTTGCCGTGCAAATTCATGGACTTCAATCTGCAAGCGTACCAAGCCGATCACTTGTTGCACCTCAGCGTCAAACCCCAGCGCCGCCTCACGGTACAGGAAAATGACCAGCACCGCTGGCTGGAGATAGACGGCGTGGTGCAATCCGCCATGTCGCTCGCCGACCCCGCCACCCTCTGTCTGCCCCATCAGCGGGTCATCGCCTGCCTGCTGCCGGAGCAGGCCGGGCAGATCCTCGAACTGGGGCTGGGTGGCGGCGATCTCACTCGCCATCTCTGCCAACGCTGGCCCGATGCCCGCCACGAGTGCGTCGACCTCGACGAAGAGGTGCTGACCGTTTATCAGCAGTTTTTCCAGCATCAGGAGCACGATGAGCACGTGGCTCCCGCACTCCATCAGGCCGATGCCCTCGCCTTTCTCGAGCAGAGCGAGCAGCAGTACGACCTCATCCTGCTCGATCTCTTCAGTCAGGATGGCAACCCGCTGCTGCTGTTTCAGGAGCGGCTCTACCGGGCGCTGGCTCCCCGCCTCAGCGGCACCCTGGTGATCAACCTGCTGCCGCGCACCGAGCTGGAGCTAACCCACGCCCTGACACTGATAGAACAGTGGATTGGCCCGGCCACCCCCTATCCGGTCGCGGGGCTCATCAACGTGATCGTCCACGTCATACCGCGGGATCAGGCATCCTCAGACCTGTAGCCAGAAGGTGACCGGGCCGTCGTTGACCAGCGCCACCTTCATGTCGGCGGCAAAACGCCCGGTTGCGGTCGGGATGCCGCTGGCGGCGGCCTTGGCCACGAAGTAGTCATAGAGCCGCTCGGCCTCGCTCGGGTGAGCACCGCAGGAGAAGCTGGGACGCATCCCTCGCTTGGTATCCGCCGCCAGCGTGAATTGGGAGACCACCAGCAGACTGCCGCCGATCTGGCTGACATTGAGGTTCATCTTGCCGTTCTCGTCACTGAACACCCGATAGCCGCTCACCTTGTGCAGCAGCTTGTCGGCCTTGGCCTCATCATCCCCCTGCTCCACCCCGAGCAGCACCAGCAATCCCTGACCGATGGCGCCGGTCACCTCCCCCTCGACAGTCACGCTGGCCTCGCTGACCCGCTGAATCAATGCAATCACATCCCTCTCCTCTCAAAACAGAACGACCGCCCCCTCACAGGGGCGGTCGTCGATGCTACCAATAAACCGGTGGCCAAGGCGATGGCTTAGCCAAGC
>OEQO01000039.1_pt1 | contig 31110 bp, 30 predicted proteins | sample 1539751 | NCBI WGS metagenome assembly OEQO01 (sample SAMEA3891237, study PRJEB23780) | metagenome | biome: terrestrial biome; feature: animal house; material: water of meat washing | place: Italy | collected 2015-05-12 | reverse complement strand
CGCAACTGGCACCAGCAGCAAGACTGCCAGCAGGATCTGCATGTAGAGGTTGAGCCAGGGGCCGAACGGCAGTTGCCAGCGGCGGATCAGCAGCCCGTAGAGGGCATAGCTGACAGAGCCCAGCAGCATCATGCCATCACCGGGGTTGATGCCGTTCTGCAGCAGCGCCAGCGGTTGGCCCTTGCTCAGCAGCCAGAACACCCCGAACAGCGAGATGCTCATGCCCGCCAGCGCCTGTTTGCCGGGACGCTGAGCGAAGAAGATGGCGCCGAGCAGCAGGGTCAGCATCGGGATCAGCGAGCCGATCACCCCCATGTTGGTGGCCGAGGTACTGTGGGCGGCGTAATAGGCCAGACACTGGAACAGCACCATGCCCAGTGCCGCCAGCACCAGCAGCTTGCCAAACCAGGGGCGGATCTCGCTGCGGCGGCGCCACAACTGGGGCAGGCAGAAGGGAGTCAGTGCCAGCGCGGCAATGACCCAGCGATAGAAGGAGATGGCCGCCGGGTCGAGTACGCTGGCCGCTGCCTTGGAGACCACGGTATTGGTGGCCCAGATCAGCACCGCCATCAGCGGAAAGAGCAGGGGGGAAAAGATTCGCATCAGAGGCTCCTTATTGTCAGGCTGGCAAGTCTACCCTTGTCTTTCTATTGGCAAGTAGCGTAAAAAAGACAGATGATCCCGCAGAAAGGACAACCTGTCATGGTGGCTCACCACTACCATTCCACCGATAGCGAGCTGCCAGCCCCCAATCCGCTCTATTTTCGTTATCAGCAGTTGCGAGCCGACAGCATCACCTCGCTTCACTCCCATCCCTGGGGGCAGCTCAGCATGATCAGCCTGGGGGTGATGGAGATGGAGCTGGGGGCGCAGCGGTTGGTGGCGCCCGCCGACTACCTGATCTGGGTGCCGGCGGATCTCGACCACACCGCCTACAACGAACAGGCCCTCGACTACACCTCGATCTACGTCAGCCACGAGTGGTCGGCCAGATTGCCGCCAGAGCCGAGATTGCTGCTGATGACCCCGCTGATCCGCGCCCTGCTGAGCGATTTTTGCGAACGGCGGGTAGGCCATATGATGGATGAGTGGGATCAACGGCAGGCCGAACTACTGGTGGCGCGACTGGCGCGTACCCGCTGTCAGGAGAGCTACCTGCCGATGAGTCAGGACAAGCTGCTGGCTCCCATGCTGGCGGCGTTACACAGCGATCCTGCCGATCCCCGTACTCTGGCCCAGTGGGCCGGACAACTGCACACCACAGAGCGCACCCTGGCGCGGCGCTGCCTGCGGGAGCTGGGGATGAGCTTCGGTCAGTGGCGGGCGCGGTTGCGGCTGCTCAAGGCGCTGGCCTGGCTCAAGGGCGACATGCCCATTCAGGAGATCAGCTGGCGGCTCGGTTACGGCTCCACCTCGGCCTTTATCGCCATGTTCAACCGGGAGCTGGGCTGTTCCCCCCAGCGTTACCGCCAGCAGCTCGGGAGTAAAAGGGGGCTGTAATTCAAAATGATGAGGGCGCCTGCAGGCGCCCTGTTGATCCAACTATTGAGGAGTTTTCTGCCATGTCACAACACATAGGTGCATTGACCCTGCTGGTCGCCGATTACGATCAGGCCATCCGTTTTTTTACCGAGGGACTTGGCTTCGCGCTCTTGGAAGATACCCGGCTCGATGAACCGGGCAAACCGGGCAAGCGCTGGGTGCGGGTTGCCCCCAAAGGTGCCCCCGGTTCCGCGTTGCTGCTGGCACAAGCGGCCAATGCGCAGCAGCAGGCCGCCATCGGCCAGCAGGGCGGTGGCCGGGTATTTCTGTTCCTCGAGACCACTGATTTCTGGGGGGATTACCAGCGCATGCAGGCGTACGGTGTTCATTTTTGTGAACAGCCCCGCGACGAGCCTTACGGCACCGTTGTGGTGTTCGAGGACATCAGTGGCAACCGCTGGGACTTGCTGCAACGCGCTGCTGCCAACTGAATCTGAAAACGTTTATCATCCCGCCTGTCATAAAGTCATAAAAGTGTCACAGAAAGTTCTAATAATTGGCGCACCCATCTTCACAGAGGAGAGAGAAGGGAATGGCTAAGCGAATTCTGGTGGTCGAGGACGAAGCACCGATCCGCGAAATGCTCTGCTTCGTGTTGGAGCAGAAGGGATATGAGACGATTGAAGCGGAAGATTACGCCGATGGACTGGCGAAGGTGCGCGAACCCTACCCCGAACTCATCGTGCTCGACTGGATGATGCCGGGCGGCAGTGGCATCCAGTTTATCAAGCAGCTCAAGCAGGATGAGGTGACGCGCCAGATCCCGGTGGTGATGCTCACCGCCCGCGGTGAAGAGGAGGACAAGGTGCGTGGTCTGGAGGCCGGTGCCGACGACTATATCACCAAGCCGTTCTCGCCCAAGGAGCTGACCGCTCGCCTCCATGCGGTGATGCGCCGCGTGTCGCCCACCTCGGTGGACGAGGTGATCGAGGTGCAGGGGCTGAAACTCGATCCTGTCTCCCACCGGGTCAGTGCCGAAGAGAAGGCGCTCGACATGGGGCCGACCGAATTCAAGCTGCTTCACTTCTTCATGACTCACCCCGAGCGGGTCTACAGCCGTGAACAGCTGCTCAATAATGTCTGGGGTACCAATGTGTACGTCGAGGACAGAACCGTGGATGTGCATATTCGTCGCCTGCGCAAGGCGATTGAAGAGACAGGGCACGACAGATTGATCCAGACGGTGCGTGGAGCCGGATACCGCTTCTCAACCCGTCTCTAGAGGCAGTTATGTTGCAACCTTACGCCTGGCGGCGACAGTTGTGGCGAATGGCGTTTTTTTACGCCCCCTTCGCATTGGTTGGCTGGTTGATTGATCATCTTGCCCTCTGCCTGTTGGTGGCGGCCGTGTTGCATCTGGGCTGGCACTATCGCTTCCAGAAGCGGCTCTCTGACTGGCTGTGGCACGATCGCAGCCTGGTGCCCCCCAGCGGCAATGGCAGCTGGGAGTACATCTTCAACGGTATCTACAAGTTGCAGCAGCGTCACCGTGCCCGTCGCCGCGAGCTGGCGGGGCTGATCCGCCGCTTTCGGGAGGGGGCCGAGGCGCTGCCCGATGCCGCCGTGGTGTTTCGCACCGACGGCAGTATCCTCTGGTGCAACCGGTTGGCGGAGCAGCTGCTCGGTTTTCGCTGGCCGGAGGATGCCGGTCAGCATATCGGCAACCTCATTCGCAATCCGGCCTTTAACGCCTATCTGGGCAAGGGGGCGTATGACGAGCCCCTCGAGATGCACTCCCCGGTCAACGAGGAGAAGTTTCTCGAGTTTCGCATCATGCCCTACGCCTCGGATCAGGCGATGCTGGTGGTGCGGGATGTCACCCGCCTGCGCAGTCTCGAGAAGACCCGCAAGCACTTCGTCTCCAACGTCTCCCACGAGCTGCGCACCCCGCTGACCGTGCTCAAGGGCTATCTGGAGATGACCGAAGAGCCGCCCCCGCCCGCCATGTGGGCCAAGGCGCATCGGGTGATGATGGAGCAGACCATCCGGATGGATAATCTGGTCAATCAGCTGCTCACCCTCTCCCGTATCGAGGCGGCCCCGACCGTGGATCTCTCCCATCTGGTGGACATGCCTGCCATGCTGGGGCTGCTGGAGCAGGAGGCGCGGGCACTCTCGGGCGAGCGGGCCCACCAGATCGAATTTATGGTGCAGCCCAATCTTCTGGTGCGCGGGGATCAGGAGCAGCTGCGCAGTGCCGTCTCCAACCTGGTCTACAACGCCATCCACTACACCCCGGCGGGGCGAAAAATTACCGTGGAGTGGCGCAAGCAGGGGGCGATGGCGCTGTTTGCCGTGAGCGACGAGGGGGAGGGGATTGCCCCCGAGCATCTGGCGCGGCTGACCGAGCGGTTCTATCGGGTCGACAAGGCACGCTCGCGCCATACCGGCGGCTCAGGCTTGGGCCTTGCCATCGTCAAGCATGCCCTCAGTCATCACGACTGCCAGCTCGATATCGAGAGCCGGGTCGGCCTTGGCAGCCGCTTCAGCTTTCTCATTCCAGCCCGCATGGTGGTGATTAAATAGTCTTTTATGGCAATGGGTTAGCTGCAAAAAGAGGGCCTCTGAACGGGCCCTCTTTTCATTTGTTCAAATCTGTCGCCATGTCATTAAAGTGTCACATTAAATCCATAAATTTGTCACTGCCAGGTCAGATACTGGCGCCGTCTTAAGAACGGACCTTCTGTAACTTTGGAGAGATTGGATGAAACTCAACAAACTGGCTGGTGTAATCGGATTCACCGCAGCAACCCTGTTTTCTGTCAGCGCCCTGGCTGCCGGTGTGGATAAAGACCTGCCGGATTACACACCGACCAGCGGCATTTCGGGCAACCTGTCCTCTGTCGGCTCGGACACCCTGGCCAACATGATGACCCTGTGGGCCGAAGAATTTAAGCGCATGTACCCCAACGTCAACGTGCAGATCCAGGCCGCCGGTTCTTCTACCGCGCCGACTGCCCTGACCGAAGGTGTTGCCCAGTTTGGCCCGATGAGCCGCGCCATGAAGGCCGGTGAAGAGGAAGCATTCGAGAAGCGTTACGGCTACAAGCCGACTGCCATTCGCGTCGCGGTCGATGCGCTGGCGGTGTTCGTCAACAAGGACAACCCCATCAAGGGGCTGACCATGCCGCAGATCGACGCCATCTTCTCCAGCACCCTCAAGTGCGGCGAAGCCAAGGCGGCCACCAAGTGGTCTGATCTGGGTCTGGACGGCAACTGGTCCGCTAAGGATCTGCAACTGTTCGGTCGCAACTCCGTATCCGGTACCTACGGTTACTTCAAGGAGCACGCCCTGTGTAACGGCGACTTCAAGAGCGGCGTGAACGAGCAGCCGGGTTCTGCCTCCGTGGTGCAGTCTGTCTCTGCCTCCCTGAACGGCATCGGCTACTCCGGTATCGGTTATGTCACCTCCGGCGTGCGTGCGGTACCGCTCTCCAAAGATGGCAAGACCTTCATCGAAGCGACCTCCGATAACGCCATCACCGGCAAGTATCCGCTGTCACGCTTCCTGTACGTTTACGTGAACAAGCATCCGAACAAGCCGCTCTCCCCGATGGAGCAAGAGTTCGTCAAGATGATGCTCTCCAAAGCGGGTCAAAGCATCGTTGCCAAAGATGGCTACGTGCCGGTGCCAGCCAAGGTAGTACAGGCTGACCTGAAAAAGCTGGGTATCATATAACTGCCTGCAGTCAGTATGCCCTGATAAAACGAGCCCAAGCGGGCTCGTTTTGTTTTTGGCGGCTGTCAGTTTTGTTAATAGCGCAGGATGGATATTTTTCCGCCAGCCGGGCGCTGGCTCCCTTGCGTCGCAGGGCGGCATTTCCGAGAATAGGGCAACGTTATGGCAAAGGATCCCTTCATGATTGCGTCCCTCACCAAGTTTGGCATGGTAGCCCTCTGTAGTTCCCTGCTGGTCGCCTGCGCCCAGTCGCCGACCGGCCGCAGCCAGATGCTGCTCTACTCTCCCCAGCAGATGAACCAGCTGGGCGCCGACTCCTTCGAGCAGATGAAGAAGCAGGAGAAGGTGAGCAAGGATGCCAAACTCAACGCCTATGTCTCCTGTGTCGCCAAGGCGGTGACCGCCCAGGTGCCGGCCAGCTATGGCATCACCAACTGGGAAGTGGTGGTGTTTGACTCCAAACAGGTCAACGCCTTCGCCCTGCCCGGCGGCAAGATCGGGGTCTACAGCGGCCTGCTCAAGGTGGCCAAGAATCAGGATCAGCTGGCGACCGTCATCGGTCACGAGTTGACTCACGTACTGGCCCAGCACTCCAACGAACGACTCTCGCGCAGCCAGCTGGCGGGGATCGGTCTGGCGGCTGCGGACATTGCCATGGGCACCAGCGAGTATCGCGGCGCCACCATGGCCGCCCTTGGCCTCGGGGTCGAGGTGGGGGTGATGTTGCCCTATGGCCGAACTCAGGAGAGCGAAGCGGATCGGCTGGGGCTTGAGCTGATGGCGCGCGCCGGGTTCAATCCGGCCGAGGCGATCCCCCTGTGGCAAAACATGAGTGCCGCCGCCGGTGGCAACACCCCACCGCAACTGCTCTCCACCCACCCGAGCAACGAGAACCGGATCGCCGAGTTGCAGGCGCAACAGGCGCAAGTGCTGCCGCTCTATGAGCAGGCCCGCGCCAACGGTCTGGTGCCCCAATGCAAGGCATAAGCCTGCGCATGGCGCGCAGCGACGATGCCGCCGCCATGACGGTGATGCAGCGAGCCAGCTGGCTCGCTGCCTATGGCCAGGTGCTCGGCGCCGACATGCTGGAGCAGCTCGATGTCACCGCCCATCTGCAGATCTGGCAGAGCCGTCTGGCCGAGCCGGGCCCAAGGCCCATGCTGCTTTGTCTCGATGAGGTGGTGATTGGCCTGCTCTACTGGCAACCACAGCAGGAAGCGGGGCAGAGCAGCGCCCTGATCCGCGCGTTTTATCTCCATCCTGATCACTGGCGACAAGGCTATGGCAAACGGCTGTGGCAGGCGGTGGCGATGCAGATGCGCCGCGCCGGTTGCCATAGCGTCAAATTGTGGCTGCTCGATGGCAACCACATCGGCGAGGGGTTCTACCTGCGCCGCGGCTTCGTCTTTGATGGCGAGGAGCGCACCCTGATAAGCCTCGGGCAGCCCTGCCTGCAGCGACAAATGAGCCGTTTGCTCTGATCACTCTCCCGTTTTTCGCCTCCGGTCACTTTATTTTTTTTGCGAATTAATACAATGTCCCCCTTGGAACAGAGTTGGATAAACACGGGCTGACAAGGGAGTGCTGGCATGTATTACGGCTTTGATATCGGTGGCACCAAGATCGCCTTCGCGGTCTATGACGGTGCATTGAACCTCTGCCATGAGGAGCGCATGAGCACCCCGGGCAACGATTACGAGGGGTTGCAGCAGCTGATCCGCTCCCGGGTCGAGCAGGCGGATGCCCGCTTCGGCGCACGGGGCTCGGTCGGCATCGGTTTCCCCGGCGTCATCAACAGCCACGATCACAGCATAGTGGCGGCCAACCTGCCCTCCATCAATGGTCGCCATCTGGGCGCCGATCTGGCCGAGCTGCTGGAGCGGCCGGTCAAGGTGGATAACGACGCCAACTGCTTCCTCTGGTCCGAAGTGCATCAAGGGGCAGCCGACGGCGCCGGCAGTGCGCTCGGCGTCACCATCGGCACCGGCATCGGCGGCGCTGTTTATCTGGCGGGCAAGCTTATTCAGGGGCGCAACTGGCTGGCTGGCGAGATTGGTCACTACCCCTTGCCCGCGACCATGCTGATGAAGTACCCCGAGTTGCCCCGTCCCCGTTGCGGCTGCGGCCGTCTGGTCTGTTTTGAAACCTATGCCTCCGGCACCGGTCTGGAGCGTCTCTATCACCATTTCCATGGCCAGCGCGCCACGGGTCACCAGATTGTGGGACGCTTCGAGGCCCATGAACCCCATGCGGTCGAGACGGTCGACTGCTGGCTGGAGATCATGGCCGCCGGGCTTGCCACCGCCATTTCGGTGATTGATCCCGAGGTGGTGGTGTTGGGGGGCGGCCTGAGTGAATTGCCCGCCCTCTATGAACAGTTGCCGCTGCGTCTGCCCGGTCACTTGCTGCCCGGGGTCGCCCTGCCCGAGATCCGCCAGGCCCGCTTCGGCGGTGCCGGTGGTGTGCGCGGCGCAGCCTTGCTCAATCTATGAGATCAGATGTGGGGTCTGATCTCCCCGATAAAGGAGTCCTCATGACCCGTCTTGAAATCTGTATCGACAACCTGGAATCCCTCTTCACCGCCCAGCAATCCGGGGCGGATCGCATCGAGCTCTGCTCTGCGCTGGGTCTGGGTGGCCTGACCCCCTCCTACGGTTTTATGCAGCTGGCAGCCCGCCACGCCAGCGTGCCGGTTTATGCCATGATCCGCCCGCGCGCCGGAGATTTTTGCTTCAACGACGGCGAGTTCGAGATGATGCTGCTGGATATCGCCGCGGCGCGCGCTGCGGGCCTGCAAGGGGTGGTGGTCGGTTTGCTGGATGAGGAGGGGCGGGTGCCTGCCGCCAAGCTCAAACAGCTGGTGGATGCTGCCGGCCCGTTGGGGGTCACCTTCCATCGCGCCATCGACCTCTCCTCCGACTGGCGCCTCGATCTGGAGACCATAGTCGCTGCCGGTTGCGAGCGCATTCTGAGCTCGGGCCATGCGCCGACCGCGTTGGCGGGGCTGGAAACCCTGCAGGAGATGCAGCAGGCGCTGGCGGGGCGTGCCAGCCTGATGCCGGGGGCCGGGGTCAATGCCGACAACGTGCGTACCATCATCGAGTTCACCGGGGTGAGCGAAGTGCATATGTCCGGCATGGGCTGGCGCGGTGGCATGGTGCCGCACGGAGTGAATATGGGCACTTCGGATGATGGTCGGGTCAATATCACCGATGGCGCCAAGGTGGCTGCGGTCAGAGCCTTGCTGGATCGCGGTTAAGCAGATCGCCGCCGTTGGGCGGCGTTCATCCGCATCTTGTGTGAAGTTCCTCCCACTGACGGGGAAATCAGGGGCGCCCCCGGCAGCACCCCGGCCAAAAGTCTGATATTATCCCGCCTCTTTACTACATGGATCTGGAGCAACATCTCAATGTCCCAATACGACTCTATCGAACAGAAGGCCAGCTATGGCATCGGCCGCAACATGGGTGATCAGCTGGCGCAGCAAGCCTTCGCCGGTCTGGATATCCCGGCCCTGCAACAAGGTCTGGCAGATGCCCTGAATGGTCTGGAGTTCGCGGTCAGCCGTGACGATATCAATGATGCCTTCCAGGTGATCACTGCGCGTATGCAAGAAGAGCAGGAAGCCGCCGCCAAGGCCGCCGCTGCTGACGGCGAAGCCTTCCTGGCTGACAACGCCAAGCGCGCTGAAGTGAAGGTGACCGACTCCGGTCTGCAGTACGAAGTGCTGGTAGAAGGCAACGGTGCCGTTCCGGTAGCCGGTCAGTCCGTGCGTGTGCACTACCACGGTACCTTCACCCACGGTGGCGTATTCGACAGCTCCGTCGCTCGCGGCCAGCCGGCTGAATTCCCGGTGACCGGCGTGATCGCTGGCTGGGTTGAAGCGCTGCAGCTGATGCCGGTTGGTTCCAAGTGGAAGCTCTACATCCCCCACGATCTGGCCTACGGTGCCCGTGGCGCGGGCTCCATCCCGCCTTACTCTGCACTGGTATTTGAAGTCGAGCTGCTGGACATCCTGTGATCCTGCTGGCTTGATGCAAACGGCGACCCTCGGGTCGCCGTTTGTTTTTGGGTTATGTGATAGACAGCATTTGTCGCGACCAGCGGGCTGGAGAGCAGAAAAGGGCGGCACTTTTGCGCTTTTTACTGGTTTTTTCAGAAACGGGAACAGGCATACTGCGACTCATTAGAGAGGATAAGGAGAACCCGATGAGCAAGAAGATGAAGAAAGTAGCGGGGCTTGCTCTGTTGCTGTTGAGCATTCCGGCCAGTGCCGATGCCATGCGCTGCAAGAATGCGCTTATTACCGAGGGCGACACCACCGCCGAGATGCTGCTCAAGTGCGGTGAGCCCATGCTGCGCGAAGAGCTCAACCGCAACGAGGAGAACCAGTTTGGCAACCTGGTGCAGGTCAAATATGGCGAACGCTGGACCTACAACTTCGGCAAGAACGAGTTCATGCGCTTTGTGACGGTGCGCAACGGCATCATTACCGATATCGAAAACGGCCCGCGCGGCGAGTAGCCGGCGGGCAAAGCATGGATGCACAACAGACAGTAGGGCAAGACCCTTTGACTCACATGTCCGGCAAGGGGTCGCGGTGACCAAGTTGTCTGACCGCCAGATTGATCTGGCGAGCCAGTCTTAGCCGCTGGCGGCAGGTCAGGCCATGGAGGCTGATCCTGCCTGCGTTGAATTCAAATGTCCCCAGCGACTCGATGGCAAAATAGCCTCGATGAAAGCTCTTGATGTAGCGAGCGATCTGCCGTGGGGATAACTGCTTGAATACCTTCATCACACGGTTCCCTGATTGCCTGGACAGGGCACACTATGGTGTCGGTCGATGACACTGATATGACGGTTTATAAAGATTTGCATGAATCCTTATTTTGCCAGTGAGCTCGGCAAATTGACGGCATCATCGAAAAAGTTGTGCCATGGCAAACCACCGCACCGATATACTGCGGGCTTGAATGGAACAAATAAAAGGGCCTGTGCGTGGAATGGGTTGATGTGGTGGACGAGGATAACCGGGTGATTGGCGTGGCCGAGCGAGCCAAGGTGCGGCGGGAGAATCTCTGCCATCGCGCCAGCTATATTCTGGTGCTCGACGACGCGGATCGGATCCTGGTGCAGCGACGCACCCTCAGCAAGGATTTCTGCCCCGGCATGCTGGATGCCTGCGCCGGTGGCGTGGTCACCACCGGTGAGGAGATGGAGCCCTCCGCCTGCCGCGAGCTGGCCGAGGAGCTGGGCATTGCCGATGTCCCCCTGCAGGGCTTTGGCAGTTTTTATGCCGAAGGGGAGGGCTATCGGGTCTGGGGCGGTCTCTTCAGTTGCCGCTATCAGGGGCCGCTGCAGTTGCAGGCCGAAGAGGTGAGCGCGGTGCACTGGATGAGCCTGGCCGAGATTGCCGAGCGCGCCAGCGAATTTACCCCCGACTCCCTGCTCGCCATCGCCACCTGGCAGGCGAGACGCTGACCAACTTCATATATTCTCTTCTCCAGAGACAAGACGGGCAGCCTGATGGCTGCCCGTCTGCCTTTGTGCATTTAGTTGGTCTGCTACACCAGCTTGAGGCGCCGGTTGGTGCGCCCGCAAGCGCTCGGCTTGGCGAGCCAGTGACCTTGCCAGTCGGTGACCAGCCGCAGCAGCGGATACTCCAGATCGAGCCGGGTCACCACCAGCTGGCCGGTCTCGTCGCCACTCACGGGATTGCCGCTGGCGGGATCGATGATTTCGACGATGCAGCTCTCGTTGACGATAAAGCCCTGACCGGGCTGACTCTCGTAGGCCACCACCCCCACATCCTGCCACACCAGACAGTTGAGGGCCGCAATGCCGTGAATGGCGCGCAGCGGCGCGGTTTCGGGATGGGTGGCTTCGCACAGCAGGGCGCGGCGCAGCGAGTCGCTCGGGATCTCCGCCGCTTCGGCCGCTTCCAGCAGGTCGAGCAGGGTCACCAGCGGGCCGACGTAGCCGGTAGGTTGATAGCGCAGCAGTGCCTCCAGCTGGCGCTGGGTATCGTGGGGGCCGCAGGGTACCACGGGAGCCCCCAGTTGGCGGGCGCCGTTATCGAAGATAAAGGCGGTGGGGCCAGCATGATAGTCGTGGCCGTTGAGCATCACTTCCCCCGCCTTGAAACCGGCGGCAAACAGCGCCCGGGCGGCGCCCCACCAGTCAGCCCCCGCATATTCGGGGATGGCCAGCTGGCCCGGACAGGAGAAGACCCGCAGCGCCTGACTGGCCGGACGGCCGGTGAGACCGGCAAAGGGGGGATGAGCCTGCTGGGCGGCAAAGAGTTCTTTGCTGTCGAGCAGTGGCAGGGTGGCCAGCTCTGCCAGATCCTCGAGGCGGCACTGGCGATAGGCGCTGGAGTAACCGGCGCAATATTGACTGACATGGGTAAGCTGATGATTGAGCTGGTCCAGTTGCTGCTGTTCGCGCAGGGCGGGGGGACGAATTTCCAGACCATCGTAGTAGTGTTGCATGGGGCCTCCTGGCGCCGTGAAACCTGCTCAAGAGTAGTCTGCCCGAGCGGAAAATGCCCGTCCGCCATCGGTGATCCGGCTCACGGTTCCGGTTGGGATGGCTCATCACATCGGGTTAAACTGGCGACTTTCCACCACGACTCAGGATGAGAAGCCATGATTGCTGTCGGACAACCCCTGCCTGCGGGCGAATTTACCTTTATCACCGCCGAGGGCAAGCAGCTGCGGGATAGCCAGACGCTGTTCGCCGGTAAAAAAGTGGTGCTGTTTGCGGTGCCCGGCGCCTTTACCCCTACCTGCTCCAATGCCCATCTGCCCGGTTACGTGGTGCTGGCCGATCAGTTCATGGCCAAAGGGGTGGATGCCATCTGTTGTCTGTCGGTCAACGACGCCTTCGTGATGCGGGCCTGGCAGACGGCCCAGAATGCCGAGGCCATCACCATGCTGGCGGATGGCGATGGCAGCTGGACCCGGGCGCTGGGCCTGGCCAAGGATACCGGCGCCTTTGGCGGCATCCGCGCCCAGCGCTTTGCGTTGATCGCCAACGATGGTGTGGTCGAGCAGCTGTTTGTGGAGGCGCCGGGCAAGTTCGAGGTCTCCGATGCCGCGAGCCTGCTGGCTGCACTGTGAAATGTTAATCACGGTTTGATTTCCCCTTGAAATGGGAGGTGGCACAGCTACACTGGCGCCACTTTCCCATGGTGCCTGCCCGTTCGGGCTGGCGCTTCGTTGCAGATAACAAGAGATGAAGATCCTATGACCCTGGCTTTTGTTGCCCTGATTGCCGGACTGGCGCTGCTGGTCTGGAGTGCTGACAAGTTTGTCGATGGTGCCGCCGCCACCGCCCGTTATGCGGGGATGCCGCCGCTGCTGATCGGCATGGTGATCATCGGTTTTGGTACCTCGGCCCCGGAGATGGTGGTCTCGGCGCTGGCGGCGTCCCAGGGCAATCCCGGGTTGGCGCTCGGCAATGCCTATGGCTCCAACATCACCAATATCGCGCTGATCCTGGGTCTGACGGCACTGATCAGCCCTATCGCGGTGGCCTCTCAGGTAGTGCGCAAGGAGATCCCGATCCTGCTCGGTATTACCCTGCTCTCCGGCGCCCTGCTGATCGATGGTCATCTGGGCCGGATGGATGCGGTCATTCTGGGGGCCGTCTTCGTTGCCCTGATGGGCTGGTCCATCTGGGCTGGCATGAATGGCAAGGGAGATGCGCTGGATACCGAGACCGCCGAGGATATCGAGAGCGAGGGGATGTCCCTCAAGAGCGCCATCTTCTGGCTGGTGGTCGGGCTGGTGCTGCTGATCGGCGCTTCCCGCCTGCTGGTGTGGGGGGCGGTGACCATCGCTCAGGCGCTCGGCATCAGCGATCTGGTGATTGGCCTCACCATAGTGGCGGTCGGGACCTCGCTGCCTGAGCTGGCGTCATCGCTGATCGCCATTCGCAAGAACGAGCATGATCTGGCCCTTGGCAACGTGCTCGGCTCCAACCTGTTCAACACCCTGGCGGTGGTGGGGATTGCGGCGGGCATCCACCCGCTCGATGTGGCGCCGGAGGTGCTCACCCGTGACTGGAGCATCATGATGGGGCTGACCCTGCTGCTGCTGGTGATGTGTCTGGGCCGCAAGGGACAAGGCCGTATCAACCGGTTGGAGGGGGGCGTGCTGCTGACCTGCTTCGTCGCCTACACCGGCTGGCTGCTGACCAGTCAGTTTATCTAATAGGGGTTGGTGAAATGAGAGAGGGGGAAGCTCAAGCTTCCCCCTCTTGTTTTTGCCCAGTGAACCTGTTGGCGAGCGAGCGGTGTGCTCAGGCTACTGCCACCAGCTTCTGCCCCTTCTGGCTGCTGTCCAGAATGAGGATGCTGGCCTTGGGGAAGAAGTTGAAGGTGGAGGCGGAGGCCCAGGTGTAGGCGCCCATCACCTTGCCAACCACCAACTCGCCGATAGCCAGATCCGGCAGCATGATCCCTTCGCGGATCACGTCCACGCTGTCGCAGGTGGGGCCGGAGAGCACCGAGTTGTGCTGCTCGCCGCTGGCATAGGGGGTGCTCACCGGATAGGTGACGTGGTCATAGAGCTGGCCGTTGTAGCTGCCGTAGAGGCCGTCATCCAGGTAGTACCAGATCTTGTCGCCACGGTGGGCCTTGCCCATCACGCTGGATACCGAAGTCATGGCCGGTGCGCTGATAAAGCGGCCTGGTTCGGCAATCTTCTGCACGGTAGCGGGCAACTTGGCCAGCGCTTCGCGGATCGGCGCGCAGAAGCCGTCGATATCGAACTCGCCCCCTTCATAATCCACCGGGAAACCGCCGCCGATATCCAGCACCCAGGGCTTGAGCCCAAGCGCCCAGGCCTGCTCCATGATCTCGCGGCAGGCGTCGATGGCCTGCACATGGCGACGGGCGTGCGGCACCTGGGAGCCGACGTGGAACGACAGCCCCATCACCTTGATCCCCTTGGCGTGGGCCAGTTGCAGCAGCGGCAGCGCCTGCTCCGGAGTGCAGCCGAACTTCTTGGAGAGATCGACCTTGGTCTCGGGGTTCGGGAAGCTGACCCGCAGCAGCAGTTTCACTTCGTCCTTGTAGGGAATGAACTTCTCCAGCTCCAGCGGGTTGTCGTAGACAAACACGGTGCAGCCGAACTCCAGCGCATAGCGGATATCGCTGTCGCGCTTGATGGGATGGGTATGAATGCAACGTCCCGGGCGAACCCCCTGACTGCGCACCAGATCCACTTCGCCATTGGTGGCCAGATCGAAACAGGCCCCCTCTTCCTTCAAGACAGAGACCACCGCCTCGTGGGGCAGGGGCTTGAGTGCATAGTGCAATCGTACATCGGGCAGGGCGGCGGCCAGCGCCCGATACTGTTTGCGGACGGCTGCCTTGTCGAGCAGCAGCAGGGGGGAGCCGAATTGTTCAACCAGCTGACGGTAATCTTGTGCGACCACATCTTTTGCAACCAGGGTCTCGTTCATTCTCTTTTGGTCATCCTTAGGGGGCGTGATATGCCCAAGCCATATGCGATTGAACCGGCGACGGCCGGGTCAGGCGAGCGGTCCGGTGGGACCAACCGAACACAGTGCATAAATTGATGGCAAAGTGCTTGGTTATGCAGCGGATTATCGGCTTATTGATTCTGTGTGCAAGCATTTTGATTGGATATGTCGGCAAGATTTTCTTGGCGAAACGAGAGGGATCACTGTTCTCTATCCGCCATTTTTCCCGTTTGGGCCACATTTGATCCGTGAGAGCCTAACTTGTTGATAGTTAACTAACATTTAACATTCTTGCCGCGGTTCTGGTGGTCACTAAAAAAATATAAATGGGGGCGGCCAAGTGCGAGACAGCTCACATTTTTTGGATTAACATGCCAGCTTCCTAATCCAAACTAGTTCGGATGAAGGTAGCAGGAGAGCGATGGGGGACCATCCACCGAAGAAGTGAATCTTTCAGGTACCGGGCAACCGGTGTGGACTGCTACTGGACGATACTCTGGAGAGACCCGTTAAATCGGGCGCCGAAGGAGCAAGGCACCATGACGACCCGCAAGGGCAGGCTGGCGCCGGAAACTCTCAGGCAAAAGGACAGAGGGGATGGGATGGTTGTACCTGAGCTTGGAACTGTTCACGATCTGTAACGAGAGGTCGTCAGCAAGGTAAAGAGCAGCGCAGGAACCGGAGTGTATGTAAATACATGAGGCTTCCGAGCAGCGCATGAGCCTTGATCACGGCCTCGCAGTAAGAGTGTGAACACGTTCTTGGCCTGCATCCGATCGCCTCTGGCCGATCGCGACACCTATGGGAAGATCATCCTTCTCCTCCTTAATCTTTGTTTTTTAAGGAGGATGCATGTCATCAATTCAATCGGCGTTAACCGCCATCGATAGTTTTATCTGGGGTCCACCCCTGCTGATCCTGCTGGTCGGGACCGGTATCTATCTCACCCTGCGTCTGGGTCTGCTTCAGGTGGTGCGCTTGCCGCTCGCTCTGCGGCTGGTCTTTGGTCGCGATCAGGGGCAGGGCAAGCAGGGGGATGTCTCCAGCTTCGGTGCCCTCTGCACCGCCCTCTCTGCCACCATTGGTACCGGCAACATCGTCGGGGTTGCCACCGCCATCAAGCTCGGCGGCCCCGGTGCCCTGTTCTGGATGTGGATGGCGGCGCTGTTCGGCATGGCCACCAAGTACGCCGAGTGCCTGCTGGCGGTCAAATACCGCGAGCAGGATGCCAACGGCCAGATGGCTGGTGGCCCTATGTACTATCTGGAGAAGGGGCTCGGTTCCAAACCGCTCGCCAAGCTGTTTGCCCTGTTTGGCATCGGCGTGGCCTTCTTCGGCATCGGTACCTTCCCGCAGGTTAACGCAATCTCCGACGCCATGAGCCTCTCCTTCTCGGTGCCCCGTGAAGCGACTGCCGTGGTGTTGACCCTGATCGTGGCGCTGGTGACCCTGGGGGGCATCCAGTCCATCTCCAGCGTGTCGAGCAAGGTGGTGCCCTTCATGGCCATCTTCTACATCGTCGCCTGTCTCGGCGTGCTGGTGAACAACGCCAGCGCCCTGCCCGATGCCGTCATGCTGGTGATCGAGAGTGCCTTCACCGGCCATGCGGCGACCGGCGGCTTCGTCGGTGCCAGCATCATGCTGGCCATTCAGTCCGGGGTGGCGCGCGGGGTCTTCTCCAACGAGTCAGGTCTGGGCTCTGCACCCATCGCGGCGGCGGCGGCCAAGACCGATTCGTGCGTGGAGCAGGGGCTGGTCTCCATGACCGGCACCTTCATCGACACCATCATCATCTGCACCATGACCGGCCTGACCCTGGTGGTGACCGGCGTGTGGAGCGGCGATGCAAGCGGCGCGGCCATGACCAGTCTGGCCTTTGCCCAGGGGCTCGATGCCCATGTCGGCCAGTATCTGGTGAGCATTGGCCTGCTGTTCTTCGCCTTTACCACCATCCTTGGCTGGAACTACTACGGCGAGCGCTGCACCGAGTACCTGTTCGGGGTGAAGGCGATCAAGCCCTATCGTCTGGTCTATCTGGCGCTGGTGGCGAGCGGTGCTTTCCTCCATCTGGACATGATTTGGCTGCTGGCCGATATCGTTAACGGCCTGATGGCGGTGCCCAACCTCATCGGCCTGATTGGCCTGCGCCATGTGGTGATCGCCGAGACTCGCGCCTACTTTGGCCGCGACTGCGATACGGAGTCGGAACCCGAGCCGCAGACGGCCTGAACGCCTCCGCCCGTTTCACGTTCGCCTTGAAAAGAACAAGCCACGACTCCGGTCGTGGCTTTTTTGTGCGCGGCACTATTTCCATGGACGGGCGTGTTCCCTCTCCCTCCGGGAGAGGGTCAGGGTGAGGGGGACTGCCCCTCGCTCAGCAGGCTCTCCAGACGTGCTCGCACCTTTTTCACCAACGCCTCGTCGCCACCGCGCCAGTCAATGCAGCTTGCCAGCGTGGTGGAGGTTCCCGCCATAAAGCGCAGTTCGCCGCCCGCCAGTTCGTAGAAGCGGCTCGCCATCCTGGTTCCCTCATCCACATCACCCGCCACCAGCAGCATGGCTTGCGCCAGCACGGCGCCCTGGTGATCCTGCCCCGGCGCCAGCCAGCGCTGGGCGGTGCCGGTGATCTTGCGTCCCCCGATCACCAGATTGTACTGGCCATCGCAAAAGGAGCCGGGCACGAAGTCATAGCTTCCCTCAAGGCCGTACTCCGCCAACAGGGTCAGCAGCGGCGCCCCCAGCAGCCGGTAGTAGTGGGCGAGATCTGTGGTGGTGCGGGGCAGCAGCAGGGATAGGTTGAGGATCCCCGCCCCGTGGGGCACGGCGGTACCGCCACTGTCGCGCACATGTACCGGCCAGCCTTCATCTGCAAGTTGCTGGCAGGCGGCTTCGTAATGGGGGAGCCGGGTATCCTTGCGAGTGACAATCAGGCATTGGGGCGCCTGCCAGAGGTGAGCGCGGGGCTGGCCGTCATGGGCACAGTCGCGCAGCCAGCGCTGCTCTTGCGCCAGTATCTGTGCGGGTGAAGCGGTATCGGGGAGGGGGGAGAGCAGGCGATAGGGCATGGCGGCATCCTCAAAAAAGGCTGCCCAGCACACTACCCGTGGCGGCTGGCAAGGTAAAGCCCCGCAGTGCGGGGCTTGGATTTGCTGGCGGTGGGCGACGTCTCAGGAGTGACGCGCTTCGCGCTTTGGCAGCAGCAGGTTCATCACGATGGCGGTGATGCCACCGGTGGCGACGCCGTAGGAGAGCACGCTTCTGGCCAGCTCCGGCAGGTGTTGCAGCACTTCCGGCACCTGTGCGACCCCCAGTCCCATGGCGAGCGATACCGCCAGGATCATCAGGGCGCGGCGATCCAGCTCCTCGCGGGCGATGATGCGCACCCCGGCGGCGGCGATGGTGCCGAACATCACGATGGTGGCACCCCCCAGCACGGGCTCGGGGATCTGCTGTACCAGACTGGCGACCGCCGGGAACAGGCCAAGCAGCGCCAGCATGGCGGCGATAAAGAGGCCGACATGGCGGCTGGCCACCCCGGTCAGCTGAATAACGCCGTTATTCTGGGCGAAGGTGGACATGGGGAAGGTGGAGAAAACTGCCGCCAGCATGGAGTTGGCACCATCGGCCAGCACGCCGCCTTTGATCCGCTCCATATAGACAGGCCCTTCCAGTGGCTCGCCGGAGATATCCGAGGTGGCGGTCATGTCGCCGATCGCTTCGAGCGCCGTCACCACGAAGATGATGGCGAGCGGCACGAACAGCTGCCAGTCAAAGCCGAGGCCGTAGTGGAGCGGAATGGGCACCATCACCAGCGGACCATCGAAGGTGGGGGGGCTCACTTTGCCCAGCAGCAGCGCCGCGGCATAGCCTGCCAGCATGGCGATCATGATGGCGGAGAGGCGCAGCCAGGGGTTGCGGCTGCGTTGCAGCAACACGATAAGGCCGAGCACCAGCAGGGAGAGGAAGAGGTTGGTGTGGCTGGCGAAGCTGCCATCAGAGAGGGCCGCATAGCCGCCGCCCATGCTGATCAGTCCCACCTTGATCAGGGTCAGGCCGATCAGCAGTACCACGATACCGGTCACCAGCGGGGTGATGATCCGTTTCACCAGATGGAGGAAGCGGCTCATCACCACGATAGTGAGTGCGGCAACCATCATGGTGCCAAACAATGTGCCCAACAGATCCTCGGTGGGCATGGCCGCCTGTTTGAGGGCGAGACCGGAGGCGATGATGGGGCCGAGGAAGTTGAAGCTGGTGCCCTGTACCGAGAGCAGGCCGGAACCGATGGGGCCGAAGCGGCGGGTTTGAATGAAGGAGGCGATGCCGGACATGACCAGCGACATGGAGACGATATAACGGGTGTCGGCGGCAGGGAGGCCGAGGGCATTGGCGATAATCAGGGGCGGGGTAATGATGGCGACAAACATGGCGAGCATATGCTGCAGGGCGGCGAACAGCGTCTGGGGCAGAGGCGGGACATCCTCTATGCCATAGACCAGTTCGCTATGGGCTCGCCTGGGGGGATGTGCCTCCGGGGTGATGCGTGTGGCAGCAGCCTGTTCCATAAGTACCTCGAATTGTGTGGGGAGGGGGAGAAAATTGGGCGCTATTGTAGTGATTGAAATGAGGCTGACCAGCGCTAATTATGCGAAAAAAGGTTTATTTTTTGATGGGTTGAAACGTTTGCGCGCGGCGATTATCATCTGTCGGTTTGTGTGACCGACCTCTCCTTTTTATTCTCCCCGCTAATGACAATTTTACCACTTTGTAGGTGTAGAATGAGCCCTCAGTATTCATCGTGGAGACTCTGGATGCTCAAGTTGTCAGAGTTCTGGAGTGCGAGGGTTCACTCCGAAGACTTTACTCGTACTCGCATGGGCTTTATGACGGTGCGTTTGCGCCTGCTGACCTGCTTGCTGATGCTCGGATTGCCCGCCTGGGCCGTGGTGGATTGGTTGACCTTGCCCGCCGTTCATTTCGAGCAGCTGTTCCAGGCCAGGATCTTCTGCACCCTGGCGTTATCGCCGCTCATTCCGCTCTCTTATCTTATTCATTTCAAACGGGAACGGATGAAGCTGGCCCTGGGCTACCTGATGGCCGTGATGATGCTCTTCTCCCTCTTCTGCCTGCACAGCTTTGGCGCAGAGCAGGAGCTGCAGGCGGGTTACGTGGCCTTTCCCTATCTGCTGATCACCCTGTTTGCCATCTTCCCCATCCCCCTCTCCCTCGGTTTGCAACTGGCAGGTGTGGTGCTGGTGACCATGCTGCTGGGCCACTGGCTGTTGGTGGGCCAGAGCATCTGGAGTCAGGCCACCCTGAATCAGGTGTGGGTGCTCGGCATGTTTACCATGGCCAGCTGCTGGGTGCAGTGCGGCCAGCTCAACATGCTGCTGCGGCTCTATCGGGAATCCACTACCGACGAGCTGACCGGCATGATGAACCGCCGCCTGCTGATGAAGCAGCTGGAGCAGGCCAGAATCCGGCTGCAACTCAAGAAGAAGCCCTTTGCGGTGATGCTGCTGGATCTCGATCGCTTCAAGCGGATCAACGATATCTACGGCCATCTGGCGGGGGATGCGGTGCTCAAGGAGGTGGCTACCACCCTGGGCGAGCAGCTGGAGCCTGACATGGTGCTGGGGCGTTATGGCGGCGAAGAGTTTGCCATCCTGATGCACAACTGCGCAGATCCGGCGCTGGCGAGCAAAATGGCCGAGCGGCTGCGCATTGCCGTCGAGGCGCGGCTGGTGAAGAGCCCCACCTCGGATGAACTGCTGGAGGTGACGGTGAGTATCGGGATTGCCATGGCCCGTGCCGGAGACACCATCGATATTCTGATCAACCGCGCCGACGAGTGTCTCTATCAGGCCAAGATGGCGGGACGCAACTGCGTGGTGGTCGAGGGGCAGAACAGCGCAAAAACAGATGCCGCCTGAGGGCGGCATCGTGTTGGCAAGGTGCTGGTGAAATCAGGCCAGCTTGTACTTGCCGGAGAGCTGCTGGGCCAGCAGCTTGAACATGTTGAAGACCGCCATGGTCTTGCCGGTCGGGGTGCCATCTTCGGCCAGGAAATACTCCCCCTTGAACACCAGAATATCCCCCTTCTGCTCCACCGAATCGGCGCGCATACCGTGGATGAAGTCTTCATGCTCTTTGATGATCTTGTTGGCCATCTCAAGCAGGGCCGTCTCGGTGATCAGCTCTTTCTGTGGTTGCATGCTCGTCTCCTTAAACGACTACTGGACAGGGAAACCGTGGATCCCTGCCTCTGATTGAAGAGGCGCCCAGCATACTGCAAACAGGGTTTTTCTGTCATTGATATGACCCCGATTTGTGGCTGTTTATCCGATCACCAGATTCTTCAGCCAGCGGCGCTGGCGAATGCGGCGCTGCACCAGCAGCACCTTGCTGAACTCCTCCAGCAGCACCACCGCCACCACCCAGGAGAGGGGCCAGCCGAGCACAGTAACGGCCACCCAGGCGAGCGGGATGCCGATGCACCACATGCCGACGATATCGATGAAGATGCTGTAGTTCACATCGCCGCCGGAGCGCAGCACCCCGATGATCCCCACCATGTTGAACACCTTGAGCAGCATCCCCAGACACATGATGCCGAGCACCTGTCCCGCTTCTGTCATCAGCTCGGGGGGCAGGTTGCCGACCCATTGCAGCAGGTTGGCTTGCAGCAGCCAGACGATGATCCCCACCAGTAGCGCGCCAATCGGTGCCAGCAGCAGGAACAGCTGGGAGTGCTGCCAGGCGACCTCGTACTCCTCGGCCCCGAGTCGGTGACCGAGCAGGGTCGAGCAGGCCACCGCCAGCCCGAAGAAGAGGGAGATAAGGATGCTCTCCAGGGTGCCGAGGGTGGTCATGATGGCCAGCGAATCGGTGCCAAGATGGGCGTAGAGAAAGCCGTAAATCAGCATGCCGAAGGCCCAGAGGCCGTCATGGAACAGCAGCGGCAGGGCGATCAGGGTAAAGCGCACCACCTCCTTGCGTTTGAAGGCGGCCAGCCAGTCATTTTTTCGCGGGATCAGGCGCGCCTCGTAACGCTTTACGTAGAGCAGCAGCAGGGCTGTCTGCAGCAGCCGGGAAATGGTGGTGCCCCAGGCCGAACCGGCCACCCCCATCGCCTCGAAGCCGAAGTGACCGAAGATGAGGGCGTAGTTGAGGATGACGTTGGCGATGATGGCGATAATGCCGATGCGGGTCGGCGCGGCGGCATTGCCGACCGAGCGCAGGGCTGACTCCAGCGGCACCACGATGGCGGTACAGAGGATGGTGGCGCCGGTGATCATCAAGAATTGATCCGCCAGAGCTCGCAGTGCCGGATCCTGACTGGCAAAGCCGAGTACGCTGCCCGGTGATAACACATAGATGAAGGCAAAGGGCAGGGTGACCAGCAGGGCGCCCACTATGGCCAGCGCCAGGGAGCGGCGCACCCCGGCCATCTCCCCGCGCCCGAAGTATTGTGCTGCCAATACCGAGACCCCGCCCGCGAGGCCCGCTATCACCAGCAGATTGAAAAAGAAGACCCGGTTACCCAAGCCGACCGCCGCCACAGCCGTGGTGCCAAGCTGGCTCACCATCATGATATCGATGAGGCCGAGCAGGGAGAACATCATGGACTGCAGCGAGACAGGCAGGGCCAGCCGCCACAATCGGGTCATGAACTCGCGATCGGTGGTTTGTTTTAAAATCGCTTGCCAATAATTCATTAGTGTTAACCGGGTTTGAGAAAAGCAAGGTTTGTCATGGGTATGATAGGGGCATGTCGGGGCGTTCTCACTGTGAGTGCCTCTCGGTTTTCTTGTGCAAAACTATCCTGTTGAGGTGTTATGCCATTTGCCAGCGAGTGTCTGGAGATAGCACCAGCCTGTGAAGAGCAGATGCTGGGACGTGAAGGGCTGCCCCTGCTCGGCGAGGCGGGGATCTTCCTTAGCGGGCTTTCGAAGATCCGCGATCACTACCTGATCCGCCGCAATCGCCCCGAGTTTCACATCCTGATGGTGAGTCATGACGAAGGGGGAGCGCTGCTCACCGACGAGGGGGAGCAAGCCATTCCGGCCGGGTCGCTGATTTTCCTGCCCGCCGCCGTGCCCGGCGGTCTCAAGCTGATTGGCGAAAGCTGGCAGATCAGCTGGATTTTGCTCGATGACGTGCCGCGCTGGCAGCATCTGCACCGCCTCGGTCACCGTATCTGGCAAGGGGATGGCGGCGATCAGCTCTACCATCTGCTCAGCCTGATGCAGGGGGAGGGGGTTCGCTCCCCGCTGCAGCCCCAACTGCTCAGCCTGTTGCTGGCGCTGCTGGAGCGCACCCTGCAAGGGGAGGTGCGCGGCACCCCTGAACTCAGATTGCAGGCGCTGTTTCGCCGGGTGGAGGCGCGCCTGGACGAACCCTGGAGTGTCGCCCTGCTGGCTCAGCAGATGGCCTGCTCCGTGCCCCATCTGCATCGGCTCTGTCAGCAGGCGTTTGGCATGGGGCCCATGGCCAAGGTAACCGAGCTCAGAATGAACAAGGCGCGCCAGCTGCTGCTCTATACCAACTGGCCACTTGGCGAGCTGGCGGCCCGGGTCGGTTACAGCGATGGGGCCAACTTTGCCAACCGCTTTCGTCGTCTGACTGGTCAGACCCCCGGCGCCTTTCGTCGACTGGGTCGCAAACCTTTTGCAACGGATGTGCAAACTCTTTGAAATTAATGACACAAGCCCCTAGGATCGGCGGGTTCCTGCGTCTAGCTAACCGTTTAGGTACCAAGATCCATGTTTGAAGATAATAACCAGAAACGTCCTCTCTACATTCCCTACGCCGGTCCCGCCCTGCTGGAGACCCCCTTGCTCAACAAGGGCAGCGCCTTCACCAGCGAAGAGCGCAGCAACTTCAACCTCGAAGGTCTGTTGCCCCAGAATATCGAGACCATCGAAGAGCAGGCCGAGCGCGCCTATCGCCAGTTCATGGCGTTTGGCAACGACATGGACAAGCACATCTATCTGCGCAACATCCAGGATACCAACGAGACACTGTTCTACCGTCTGCTGCACAACCACCTGACCGAGATGCTGCCGGTCATCTATACCCCGACCGTGGGCAAGGCGTGTGAAGAGTTCTCCAACATCTATCGCCGTGCCCGTGGCCTGTTTATCTCCTATCCGGACAAGGACAGGATCGATGACATGCTGCAAAACGCCACCAAGCAGAACGTCAAGGTGATCGTGGTGACCGATGGCGAGCGGATCCTGGGTCTGGGCGATCAGGGGATCGGCGGCATGGGTATCCCCATCGGCAAGCTCTCCCTCTACACCGCCTGTGGCGGCATCTCGCCCGCCTACTGCCTGCCGGTGGTGCTGGATGTCGGCACCAACAACCAGCAACTGCTGAATGACCCCTTCTATATGGGGTGGCGCAATCCGCGTATCTCCGGTGAAGAGTATGCGGAGTTTGTCGATGCCTTCATTCAGGCGGTCAAGCGCCGCTGGCCCGATATCCTGCTGCAGTTCGAGGACTTCGCCCAGAACAACGCCATGCCGCTGCTCAACCGCTACAAGAACGAGCTCTGCTGCTTCAACGACGATATTCAGGGCACTGCGGCGGTGACGCTGGGCAGCCTGATCGCCGCCTGCAAGGCCTCCGGCGCCAAACTCTCCGAGAAGCGAGTCGCCTTCCTCGGCGCGGGCAGCGCGGGCTGCGGCATTGCCGAGCAGATCGTGGCGCAGATGAAGGCCGAAGGGCTTACCGATGCACAGGCTCGTGGTCGGGTCTTTATGGTGGACCGTTTCGGTCTTATCACCGACAAGATCCCCAACCAGCTCGACTTCCAGCGCCGTCTCTCCCAGCCGGTGGAGCGGATCAAAGATTGGCCGGTGGGGGACAATATCTCCCTGCTGGAGGTGATGGAGCACGGTCGCCCGGACATCCTGATCGGGGTCTCCGGCCAGCCGGGGCTGTTCACCGAAGAGGTGGTCAAGACCATGCACAAGCACTGTGCCCGTCCCATCATCTTCCCGCTCTCCAACCCCACCTCCCGGGTCGAGGCGACGCCTGCTGATTTGATCCGCTGGACCGACGGTCAGGCGCTGGTGGCCACCGGCAGTCCGTTTGCACCGGTGGAGCACAAGGGCAAGCGCTACGTCATCGCCCAGTGCAACAACTCCTTCATCTTCCCGGGGATCGGCCTTGGCGTCATCGCCTCCGGCGCCACCCGGGTGACCGACGCCATGCTGATGTCGGCCAGCCGCGCGTTGGCGGAGTGTTCGCCGCTGGTGAAAGGGGAGGAGGGCTCGCTGCTGCCGGATCTGGCGGATATCCATCAGGTCTCCCGCTACATCGCCAAGATGGTGGCCAAGACCGCCATGCTGCAGGGCAAGGCGGTGCAGACCCCGGACGAGGTGATCGATCAGGCCATCGAGGCGAACTTCTGGCATCCGGAATATCGTCGCTACCGCCGCACCTCGTTCTGATTTCTGCGGTAAGACGCAAAGCAAAAGGGATGCCTCGGCATCCCTTTTTACTGCACGTCTGACATGGTTATCGCCTCAAGATCAACTACTCGCTGCCGCCCTGTACGCCGGTGACGCGCACTTCTACCCGGCGATCAGGTCCAAGGCAGTCGATCAGCGCGGCTTTGGCCTTGATGGCATCACACTGGTTGCCGGTGACCGGATTACTCGCGCCATTGCCCTGGATGCTCACCTTGTCGGCAGGCAGCCCTTTGCTGATCAGAAAGTCGGCAACGGTTTGGGCCCGAGCTTCTGACAACCGCTGATTGTTGGCATCCGAGCCGATACGGTCGGTATACCCCATCACGACCGCACTGCCATCCTTGGGCTGCACATCGACGATCTGCTGGTAGAGAGCGTCCAGCGCGCTCATCCCTTCCGGTTTGAGATCGGCCTTGCCAAAGGCGAACAACACGTCGGAACTGAGGTTGAAGGTCTGATCCACCACCTCGGGTTCAACGGGTGGCGGAACCACGACCGGCGCTGGGGTGGGGGCGGGCTCGGCAGGTTGGCTGCGGTTCGGGTGGATCACCAGCTCCAGCGTGGCGGTGCTGACATCGCTGACCCAGCGCTGGGTACCGCTGTTGGCTTTGCCGTTATCCGGATCATCGCCAACGCGCACTATGTAGCGGTAGCGCGCCTGCAGATCGACCCAGTCATGGAGCCGCGCCGTCAGGCCCAGGCCTGCCAGCGGTGCCAGGTTGTCGTCCCCGCCGTTGACTGATTCGACGTGATAGATATAGCCACCGCCCTCGGCAAAGACCGAGAACATCTCGCTGAGCGGCAAGCGGCCAATCACTGACAGGGTTGCCCCCTTGCTGTTGAAGTCATGGCCGCTGATATCCCAGTCTCCGGTGGAGAGATAGCCAATCTCGGCCCCCAGATTTTCCGTGAAGTTGTAGCCGCCAAACAGGGAGAGCGCAGTCGCATCCTTGCCGACATCCTGACTGAAATCATTCAGATTGTGGGCAATGGCCCAGCCACCGCCGACCCCGGCATACCAGTCGTGAACCGGTACCGCTTGTGCGCCTGTGCTCGCCAATGCCAGTGCAATCCACACAGGTTTTACTCTTATGTTCATCGCGTATCCTCGTCGATGTTTGGTGTAGTGGGGATTTTTGTTAGTAAAACCCCACACTTATTTATAGGTGACGGGCTGTTTTTAACCACCTGGGAGGTATGGATAGTGGCAATAAGTGAACTCATGTCACTGAAACGATGCGGAAAGGAGGAAGGTGGTTTGCGGTGAGTGACAAAAGAGCCAAAAAAAAGGAGGCCAGGTGGCCTCCTTGTTATGTCGGACTGCAGGATTACTGTGTGACTTGCTGCACGCCGGTGACGCGCACTTCGACGCGACGATCCGGGGCCAGGCAGGAGATCAGCTGAGCCTTGCCCTTGACGCTGTTGCACTGGGTGCCGGTGACCGGATTGGCTTCACCGCGACCTTCGATGGCAACTTTGCCAGCCGGCAGACCTTTGCCAACCAGGAAGTCGGCCACGGTACGGGCGCGCGCTTCGGAGAGTTTCTGGTTGTAGGCGTCAGAGCCGATACGGTCGGTGTAACCGACGACCACGGCGCTGCCATCTTTCGGCTGAACGTCAACGATCTGCTGATACAGGGTGTTGAGCGCTGCGACACCTTCTGGCTTGAGGGTGGATTTGCCAAAGGCAAACAGCACGTCAGAGCTCAGGGCGAAGTTCTTGTCGACCAGTACCGGCTCGGGAACCGGCTCAGGCGCAGGGGCGGCAACCGGGGCAACATAAGAGGTGCGGTTCGGGTGCATCACCAGCTCCAGGGTGGCGACGCTCATGTCGCTCTCCCAGGTTTTCTGCTCATCACCCAGATTCCACAGATAGCGGTAGCGGGCTTGCACATCAATAAGGTCGGAGATCTTGGCAGTCAGGCCCAGACCGGCTAGCGGCGCGGTGCCGTTGTCGCTGTTGCCATTGCCGTTGACGTGATTGAAGTAGGCACCACCTTCAGCAAACACCGAGAAGATGTCGCCCAGCGGCAGGCGGGCGATACCGGAGAGGGTTGCACCCTGGGTTTTGAAATCGGCACCGTCAACGCCCGCTTTACCGGCGTAGAGGTAGCCCAGTTCAGCTGCGTAGTAGTCGTTGAAGTTGTAACCGCCGAACAGGCTCAGCGCAGTGGCGTCTTTGTCAGTGTCTTTGCCAAAATCATCCAGACCGTGGGCATATGCCCAACCTGCACCAACACCGGTGTACCAGTCATCGGCAGCCTGAGCTGTGGTGCCTGCGGCGGCCAGCGCCAGTGCAATCAGGGTAGGAGCCATTTTGAGTTTCATCGGTTTATCCTCGTTGTGTTAGCCCGGGTCGGGCAATGCACTTGTTTTTATTGCTGCGAAAAATCGCCAGCAAAGTGGATAGCGAAGGCTTTGGACTCTCATGATGCAGTGGCGTCATGGACAACAGACCGGACAAGAAGCGCTTTTTAGTGCTTATCCAATACCTTACAGGCGCAACTACTTTATGCTTTCGAGACGGGGCAGGCAAGGGCAGGGAGGCGGGAGTGAGGGATGCAAGCGAGAACTAGACAAACAAAAAGGGATGCCGCAGCATCCCTTTTTTTCGCACTATCTGAACGAGGTCAGATTATTGCTGAACTTCTTGTACGCCAGATACGCGAACTTCTACGCGACGATCCGGAGCCAGGCAGGAGATCAGTTGAGCTTTAGCGGTTACGCCGTTGCACTTGGTGCCGGTAACCGGGTTGGCTTCGCCACGACCTTCGATGGCAACTTTGCTGGCAGCCATACCTTTGCTCACCAGGAAGTTGGCAACGGTACGGGCACGGGCTTCAGACAGCTTCTGGTTGTAAGCGTCGGAACCGATACGGTCGGTGTAACCAACAACAACAGCGTTGCCATCTTTCGGCTGGAATTCAACGATTTGCTGATACAGACCGTTCAGGGCTGCAACGCCTTCCGGCTTCAGGGTGTCTTTGCCGAAGGCAAACAGCACGTCTGAGTTCAGGGCGAAGTTCTTCTCTACAACTTGCGGAGCAGGAGCCGGCGCTTCTTCAACTACCGGAGCAGCTACCGGAGCTACGTAGGAAGTACGGAACGGGTGGTATACCGCTTCCAGAGTAGCAACGCTCTGGTTGGACTTGTAACGGTCACCGTTGTCGGCGTGCAGGTCAGCCACGTCCCACATGTAGCGGTAGCGAGCTTGCAGATCCAGCGCGTCACTTACTTTGTAAGTCACACCGGCACCGGCCAGCGGGGAAACTTTAGTGTCGCTTACACCCAGACCGTCGGTGTGAGCCCAGTAGGCGCCGCCTTCAGCGAACAGGGAGAAGTCGTTGCCAACCGGCAGACGAGCGATACCGGACAGGGTGGCACCCTGGTTTTCGTAACGGTTGCCGTCGGTGTTACCACGACCGGCATACTGGTAACCGAATTCGGTACCGAAGTTTTCGGTGAAGTTGTAACCAACGAAGGCGTTGGCTGCAGCTGCATCTTCTTGACCTACGTTGGTGCTTTCGATCTTGTTCAGACCGTTGAAGTGAGCAGCACCGACACCGGCACCGAAGTAGATGTCGTCAGCGGCGTGAGCAGCGGTAGCACCCAGAGCAGCCATGGCGATGGCGATCATGGAAGGAGCCATTTTCATCATAAAAAAATCCTCGTTGAGATCGCACGTTATTCACGTGCTTCACACTTTGTAATTTATGTAAGCTGCAGGCTCCGCCGTACGGCTGGCGTCGAGTCTGGCAGATGACCCGGCAGAACCGGGTTGCACACTCTCCTGGTGTGTCGAGTGCGCTGGCATGGCACGCAATGCGTGAGAAACCACTGCCAGGCAACTGATGTCATTCCGATGACGAGGCGCACTCTATGCCGATTTTAAAACATGATCAAGCTCACAAATGAGCCTTATGGCAAATTGTGTCGTGTCGTTAAATGGCTGTTTATCCAGATTAATTAGTGATCCAGATAGGCCCTGTGCAGTTTCTTTTCAAGTTTCATATAGGCCTGAACCCAGTCGGAATGCGGGTTGGCAGGATTTGCTCTAGCGGCAAAGACCGCGAGGTAATCTGCCTCGGTTGCACGCTGCAGCAGGGGGGTAAATGTCATCAAGAAATGTCGGGCCAGATAGGGGTCAAGTGGCCAGATATTGAGGATGGCCCGCGCCACAGGCTGAACCGCAGCTGAACAGATGAAATGGCGGTGTCCGGCGTCCAGCCAGTCAGCCATCTTGCACAAGCCGGATTCGGGTACCAGACCGCCATCGCCCGGTGTCGTGGCCAGGGTAATGGTCTGCCCGTTTACCGTGATGAGCTGTTCATTGTTATGCAGGGTGCCGTCGTGGCTGCGCAGGGCCAGGCCCGCGGCTTCCTGTTCAAGAAACAGGCTGCAGCTGTCCGGCAGGGCGGCCAGGATCTCGCTGGCATGGCTGTGCATCGATGCCGGAAGCCAGAATGCTTCGGCGCGATATTGTTCACCTTGCAGGCGCTGTTGTGCCAGTTCTGCAGGGCTGGAAACGGGGTGCAGGCGAGAGATAATGCCGGGAAACGCCATACTTATTCCTCTTATTGGGTAGCGGGCGAATTATACGAGTTATTCTGGCGGCAACAATAAAGGTTTCTTTTCGAGACTGTTTACCTGAGACGGCTGAGCGATTACCATCCCCGATGAAAGTAAGGGTTGTCGCCGAAAGGCGCTCATAAAGATAGAGGCTCGACCATAACGAGTCCGTACAAAACTGATACACTTGACTACGAGTCGTCGCGAAAAATAAAGGCGGAGTAAATCCGCCGAACGGAGTATGGAACATTATGAATTCAAATATCGTCACTGTTGGCAAGAAGATCCGTCAGATCCGTGAAGCGGTCGGTTTGAGCCGTCCGAAGTTTGCAGATTTGCTCGGTGTTCCTCCCACCACGCTGAAAAACTACGAGCTGGGTTACCGTGAAGTTGGGGGCGCCTTCCTGGTTGCCCTGGCGCACCACCCGGATCTGCACAAGTTCACCCTCTGGCTGCTGGCAGACAAGAAAGTCGCCGAAATCGGCCAGATTGGCCCGGATGACCTCGCCAAGGCGTGATCATCGATGTGAATAGAAATGCCGCCTTCGGGCGGTATTTTTTTGGGTTGCCGATCGATATTTTGATCTAACACGCTTTGAATTATCCATGCAGGCCAACGAGAATAAGCGGCCCCGAAAAGTGGGCCCCTGGTGGTATCTGGCCACCTGAACACTATTACATTCAGGATGATATGAGCAATCGTATGGAGTATGGGTATGAGCAGTAATGAGTTGGATAAACGCTATGGCCTGATGACTGCCATTGCGATGGTGGTCGGCGTGGTGATCGGCTCCGGTGTCTTCTTCAAGGCCGATGATGTACTGCGTCTGACTGGCGGTAATCTGGCCATTGCGCTGCTGGCATGGGCGCTGGGGGCATTTTCGATGATCTTCGGCGCGCTGGTGTTTGCCGAGTTTGCCCAGCGGATCGAAAAGTCCAACGGTATCGTCGATTATGCCGAAGCGGCATACGGCAAAATGTTTGGTTATCTGGTGGGGTGGTTCAAAGGCGTACTCTATTACGCCCCTCTTTCCGCCATCCTTGCCTGGGTCGCCGCTCTGTACACCATGATCTTGCTCGGCAGTGATAATCCGACCAACTCTGGTGCGACCTGGATACTGGCGGCTGTCTATATGACGGTCACCTATCTGATCAACTTCTATACCCCGGTCCTGGCGGGCAAGCTGCAAGTGGGCTCTACCCTGATCAAGTTGATCCCGCTGATCCTGGTTGCCATTGTGGGCACCATTTCAGGCTTGCTCAATGGTGTCACCGTGACCAACTTTGTGCAGGCAATGGATGGGATAGGGAGCACCGGAGGCACTCTGGCCACTGCCGTGGTTGCCAC